>Ga0247814_10001350_pt1 | contig 14565 bp, 13 predicted proteins | sample UWRJL179409R1_FD_179947 | JGI IMG/M metagenome (GOLD analysis project Ga0247814, IMG submission 179947) | Plant litter microbial communities from Arlington Agricultural Research Station in Wisconsin, United States - UWRJ-L179-409R-1 | ecosystem: Environmental > Terrestrial > Plant litter >...
GAAAAAGATCCATCTCGCCGTGCCTCCCCATGGCGGATGCTCGAGCATCCCTGGATGACGGAGATGCGTGGTAAGCGTGTTAACATGCCACACTTCCTGTCTGAGGTCTGGGGATGGGGCAAAGAATCAAAATAGATTACTACACAACCTTCCCCTGTATACTTGGAGGACAGCCAAAGTCACCAGCTGGATATATGGTAGCACCAGTGTACGTTTTGCATATTCTGCAGATCCGCGCGCGGTTGGGGGTTCTGGTGTTTGGGTATTTGGAAGGACATGGAGCTATGGACGATAACTTCATTGGAAGAAGAATGTGGCGAAGAGAAAGTGAAATATAGTACAGTATAAGTACATTTTACATAACGACCGGGTGCCTATTCAATGGAAAGTATACCAAAATCAAAGAATTAGGGGGTCAATAAATTGTCGACGATGATTGGTCGAGAAAACTTGTGTATACTAATCACTGTTGGATTATCATTGATTAAGCCAAATATTACAGCTATAGCCACAAAGCATGCCTTTCATTATTCTCATCTATTTCCTAACATCATACTACCCTCAATAAAGCATATTTTACCTGCTAGTACATACTGTACAGTAAGTCTAGTATTTGGCTGGGGCTTATTTTACCCTCATGTGCTAGGTGTGTGATTTCTTGAGGAATATACTTCAGCTTGCCAAAAGACCGAGGTCACGAGCTAAACGTGCATGCTCGCACTTTAGCACCTCTGTTTGATCGGAAATATTTCCCATGACACTGATCAAGTTGGTCTCACTATCTAGCCGCCTCCATTGATTATGCTTAACTTCATTCGCTCGTGCCATTGCTTCATACTTGCTCTCGGTCATCTCCTGTCTAGATCCGTCGAGGAGAAGATGTCCTGCTCGAAGTGGCTTAGGCTTTCTACCTGTGATTACTATAACCAACATCAGTCACGTTTCATATGGTCGAACGAGTCCAGGCTCCTATAATAATCATGTTTCAAGTGCCAAACCTACATGAGGACTTACTATGTAGATTCAGGAAGTATTGGCCAGATTCAATCGCATCTATTTCAAGCTCAGGAAGTGCTTCTTTCAACTATTTTTGGTTAGTATTCAGGGAAGTGAGAATTTCAGGATAGAAAACTATATGGAATAATCAGGGATCTCAGTACCTTTGGAACAGAATCTTCAAGTTCCACTCTGTATAGGATAAAACGTTGGAGAAGCTGGCCGATTCTACTGTTGCCTCCAACCGGAAGTCGGCGGATGCTTTGCTTGACGTCCCAAAAACCCGCGCCTTGGAGCCAGGACTTAAGATTCGGGCCTGCGACGTCTTCATTGGGACGTATCCTAGCCTTCAACCTTTCTGCAATGCGCTTGGTCCAGCCAGGAACTGTCACTGCAATGTCATCGTCCTCTTGGTCTACAAATCGATCAGGTATACTATCTGTCCATGTAGTAGCCGCCCGACTAGTATCTATATAAAAGTTGTCAGCTATTGTATTACCTCTTTGGGAACAGAGCCCCCTTCGCTTTCCACTTTAGAGAGATGTATAGGAAAGCATCAGCATGACTGCTGGTGGTTGTAAACTGGAGTTTACTCACGGTCAGCTGGAGACATGAGCCTTTGGCCTAAACCCCCGAATCGTGGCCGTGGATCCACCTCAATGAACTCAACAACACCATCGGGTTTTAGAATCCTGCTAGAATTAGTCTGAATGTACTCTGAGATCTTCCAATACCTACAGGCGAATAGCGTCAAGAAAGCTCTTGTAATTTTCCACTCTGTCAAAAACGTCCCTTCCCCGAATGAGATCATATAAGTTGTTAGGCAACGGATTGGAGTGGTCAAGGATTTGGTTGATATTTCGTACGGTGAAGCTCGGTAGGTGGTCTTGTGAGCTTGGAACTCTACTGAAATAATCCTCTGGTGATATTTGTGAGGGTGTGTGTGCCATGAAGTCCCTTTCTAAAAGTTAGAACATAAAGAAAGCTGTAGGGTTCGTCATAAGCTTGCCGTGGTGTCAACCCTGGATGTCGGCGGGACCAATAACAATAATCATCCAGGCCTTCAACAATCCATCCTGGCTGTTCCTTCTTCATCTTGAAAGCCCAATTCCCATCACAGCAACCCTATGAGAGATTCTGAAGTCAGTCGCTATATAACTCCAATATTTAAATGACACTTCCAATACATATCAAAGTTACTTACCACCTCCAACACTCTTGGTGGCCCGTCGAACACAGCAACATTGGGACGTGATCCGTCTGGAGTCGAACGAACAGAACTGGGACCAGGACTGAAGCCCCAGGATAGAAGGCGATGTTCCATTGAAAACTCGGTAGAGCCATCGTCGACTGGGAGAAGCAAACGCTTAGCAATGTAACAACCTGATGTTTTTTAGGTATCTCGTTTGAATGATACGTACGAATAGCTGTTCTTGAATCTATTTGTGGAAGAATGATCTCTCGCATCATAGCCCGAAACTCGGCTTGAAACTCCGTTTTTATTTTACGAAGTATTTCTGTGATGGTATGTTCGTCGGCAACCAGTGGCTTCGCGGACAAGGTTTCCAAGTCTACCAACTCGCCATATTCGTTATATGCTGCAGGTATCGCCTTACCATCCACATTAGATATCCACATTTGAGGTTGCTGAATAGTCGTGGGTAGCTGGAGTGTAGATACACGTTTCCTTGACTTGACAACTGGAGATGGAGAGGCAGTAACGATTATAGTACCGGAATCCAATACAACAGGAGAATCGGGGGACTCTTCTTCTGAGACTTTGGCAAGAGGTGATCGAGGAGAAGCTGGTACAAAGTTTGGAGCGATTGAAGCCGAAGGGGATTGAGTCCTCTGCCGGGATGGAGAGCGAGACCTGATGGATCTGACGAACGAACGAAATCTACTAGTTGATGCAATTTCATCTGTGGAGTGACCATTAGCATTAACATCATCGGCTTTCTTATTCAAAACCTCAAGGGCAATGAAACCGTCAATGACAGACGCTCGCATTTCATCCTTAGAGTTTTGTCAGTACTATACTGGAGTTTACGCAACTGAGTATGAATAAAAGATAGAACAATTTACCATCGCAGGAGATGAGGGACAACTATTGCTAGAGGATCTGCAGGGAGTCATTGAATCGTATTCATTGGGAGTAAGGTCCCCATTGCTGCCGCCCAGGTCATAGCCTTCAGTGCTCGAGGAGTTTGCCAAGGACATTGTGTTCATCAACAAACGAATCAATACTTGTGAGAAGCCGAATGCCTCTTACTAGGTAGATTAAAGGCTGGTATGAAGTTTTGTAGATGTTGGTTTATACTCGAAGATGTTCCACAGTGTTGCTGGGCGCAAAGTGTGGATTTCCGCTTTGGGAAAGAACAAAGAACCAAAGACGGGACCACCAACTGGCTGCTTCCTGTTTGCAATATTTAGACCTTCAATTGCATATAGAATAAAACATAGCTCTTCTGGCTTGGTCATTGTTTCTAACGAACAACAACATCACACTAATTGAATGTTGCTGTACAATTACTCGCAACACTTTAGATCATATGAAACTTCATTTTATTCGTATATGAGCCACTGCATTGAGTCGTTATGGTGGCAGTTGTGGCACACATTTGCGATAGAGAACTGAATGAACCTTGAAACACAAAGTTGTTTAGATAAAAGCGACCGTGGTCTACTAATTACAGAGTATATAGTTTCAATAAAGTCTTTTGTAAGTAAACCTATTTGCCCTTGATTTACCATAACTACAGTCTAGCCTCAAATCCTCCCATGGGTTTTACAACCTTCAGCTGCATTGGCCCTCCAATCAAATCCTCATCTGCAAGCTTTCTACAGGAAGAGCAGCCGTTAGTATAGGACTTGATGAAATACGAAACCCAACATACTCCTCTGGGTTTTGAGGAAATGGCACTAGGCTTGAAATTCCACGATTACCAAAACGATCAACAGGGCGGGAACACGTACTTTTGAAAAGCCTTGAATTCTTTCGAACTCCCATGCGACCCCATTGCTGCTTTGTTTTTGTATCTAGGAGCATCTGTCAATATCTTTAATACTATTCCAGTGGAAGAAGAGCCTACGTTTCCAGCATGATGACTTCCTGGTCCCCATTCTTCTTGGTCTCGAGATTGATATGATATCTCAAAACATCTGGCTCGTTCTCTTTCACGAAGACTGCCATTTCTTTGAGAAGCTCTACCACCTAATCAACCGCCTGTCAGTAAGCTCATTTTCAACTCCTGTTCCCGGCAAATGGAAGCTTCCTTACCCGGTCCGCTTTCCCCGGCTTTGGAACAATCACGGCGATTAGATCAACTTGAGACATTGCGTTATAAGTTATAGCTACAAAATTTGTCCACAGAACAAGGAAGGAAATGATAGGAATTTGACGATTGAAATATAAATGTTATGCGTGAAAGTTATCTAGGGTTACCGTGCGGAGTTGATTGCTAATACACAGCTATGAGAGCACTGGTAGACCTCGGCACCTCGCCTCTGAGCAAGGGGTATGCACGTGACCAGTTTTGGTTGAAGCAGTAGACAGTACGCACTCGAAAGGGTTATTAATTTCCTTATTTATGAGTGACCTTAGCTGCATTCTATGTAGGTGGCCCTGCTCAGCAAATTTCTCAGTTCCGTAAGAGAAAGTTGTATTAGGTGCATTGTGATGAGACGGAAACACGATCTAGAGACATATCTTCCTACTATTCCTATCTACACATCCTTGGAATTGTTGCCAAATCAAAAAGAACACTCGGTAGGCAGATGTATCTTTGCATCCTGTCAAACTTACTAATTGAATTGAAAGATCTCCACAGCCCAGCCAAGCAACTCCTTAAGTCAACATACTAACAGCCACTTGCCCATGCATTCATTCTGAGAATGGACTCAGTTTCGATCCTAATATCAATCACCGATAACTACAAGTATTTTTAAAACCGAAAACAGCTATGTAGGCACAAACATCTGATAACTGATAACGAAAGCATAGATACAACCTTCTTTTTACGGTTATATCCACATTCCTCGCCAGCTATCATGCTCACGTGACTTTAGGGCTGCCGCCGTCTCTTCTCTACTATGTTTCTATAGAGAAATATCTATTCTTTTGTAAAATATTCAATTTATAGCTTTCTCTCCGAGGGTTATATATCTAGGTCAAAAGATACTCGCATTCAGTTTGCGACTTTATGGCAGTTAGTAAACGTGCCTTGTTCTGTTTTATTTTATAAAGTCTGATCTTGTTTACTCGGTACAGTAAATTTACCGTCAGAAGTAACTTTCTATTATCTGTAAATTTGAACTAACATATTTTCTTGTACTTATGAGTCCTACATTCAAATTGCTTTGAGGTGATTGGAAAACTAGCAAATTCCCCATGCCTTCATATTCCTTTTCCAAACATGAAATTACATAATGAAAAACAAAACCGCGGCTACTGCAACGCCTACATGCAAGAAAGATAAATTCAGTTTTTGTCCTGCTCCTGGGACTACCTGGATTGGTGCGGTAGCATTGCTAACTGCCGAAGTTTCACTTGGTGGCTCGGGCGAAGTAGTAGTTGGGGTAACTTCAGTTGGTATGTCTGTTTCAGTTGAAGTGGGTGGTTCAAAAATCTCTGTGCTAGAGGTTCTCGAAATAGATGTGGTTGAGCTTTCAGACATAGCGACTTCCGTACTTTCAACTTCTGTTGAGGAGGTTATTGTGGCCAATGTGGAAGTAAAGGTTGGCTCGCTAGGGAAAGTGGTTGTCTCGAATACAGGCGGGAGTACGCTTAAGGATATCGTTGCGCCGCAACGAGCAAGCGGTGTTCCGTTGGGACAGCATCCTGCATTCGTACAATAATATCCTGCTTCGCAGTATCCTGGCACTGATAAGTTGCTTGTCTACCTGAAACCGTGACTTAAAAAGTGACTTACTTCCGTTTGAGCAACAGGTTTGTCCCAGGGATGGGTTATAACAGGTTGGGAAGGAAACACATTGAATATATCCAGATCCACAAGACTTAGCACAAGTGGCAGGTAGAGGCACTGGAGTACAAAAGTGTATCTGCCGCTCCATGACTTGCTTCAACGCATTGAAAGAGAGTAGTTGGCCGGTTGCCATCGTAGCAATTGCACAAGCTGCATTGCAAAGCAGAACGATTGTAGCGACATGCATTTTTGACTGCGATATGGTAAAAATGAGTGATATTGAAAATGCTAAACCTTACACACAATGACCATCTCAAGAAAACCCAAAGGAATTCCAGATTATGAGGCTATATATAAGACAGAATGTTTTCCCCACCTCCGCAATTATGTTCATATATTTACAGCTAAGACCATAGCCCCGGGTCATATATCTCTCCGGCCTCCACATCTTACTTCTCCAGCTTCTCAGATTCTGTACTATGTACTCTCCAATTACAGCACAAATATAAGGCTTAGATCTTGGTGGCTTCATCAACAACCCCAAAGACGGCCCCCAAAGTTTGTAGGGTTTATTACTCCACCAACGAGGCTTTTCAAACTGGAGGTTACCTACCGTTAACGTACACGTCAATTAAAAATAGCACACCGACTGCTGAGGCAACCAAATCATTTCAAAGATAAATAAGAACCAGCCCTATCTAAGCAGATAAATGCGGGGCATTCAGATGTCTTTGGCAGCGTCGGGGTCGCAAAATATTGGGGTTTGTAGTTGGTTCAGCTGGGATAATTTAACGACGCCCATCTGTGAAAGTAAGACGGCCTTTTGCAAGTCACAGAATGGGGCGACTTATTAATTAATTTGATTCATGTAATAGTGAGCTTGAGGAATGCATGTTGTAAGAAAAGAGATTGCGTCCATGTTACAAAGGCATTAGAGTCACGTGAACTAACGGGTAAACTCCAAACTCACTTGCTTACCCGAAAACAGCCTCTCGACGTGATATTTAGACACTCTCCTTCCCACAATTCCATACCAGTGATCTATGATCAAATGTGACCTATCCAGATGCGCCATTTGCTCTGTATCCCGGTTTTGATCAGACGGTTCGTTGAAGCCGATCATTTCCCGAGACTCAGCCACAACCAGGAACATTCCTCCCTCACTCCCTCGCTTCCTTGCTCCTCCTACGTTGGTCCGAACAGTACTCTTGGTAGGTAACTACTATGGGGATGAACTTCTTTGAGGATGCGGCGGATGAGTTGGAGGAGCCGCACTGGATCATCACCAACTTATGAGAACACAATCAAGCTACTGGTGATGTGATTTACAAATTTTTGAACCGTTAATATGATTGTTTTACAGCCCTTAGTTCGTCTAGAAACTCTTCACTGGTTCAAATACATTCCACAGCTCTTGCAATCTTAAAGATGATACGTATATTCTATCTCGTGCAGCATAAGTCGCCAGTGAAAAGCCTACGGTGTTGTCAATAATCCTACGGCCAGCTCTGCTAGGAGGTTGTTCCTCCTAGAGTGATTAACGATAATCCGCAACTCCTTTCAGAAGAACTTTGAGTACCACGATTCACTATAGGCCACTTCACCCTGTCCCAAGGATTTACCAACAGTACCTTTCACTTCTTTTTGCCTCAAAGGCTTCCCCAAGAACAACATGCTACCAACTAATACCCGCTGAGTATTCCTCTAAGTCTGTTGGTAGTTCCTTCATTCATTCATATAGCTCTACTGTTTCCCTAAATAAGACAAGACTCAACACGCTCTTCAGCTATCTAATCTGGACAGAGGCACACGACTGGCAGACACGTGAACGACGTTCTCTAAATCTAAACGGAATTTATCTTCATTCTCTCATTGTAGTAACGAGCCTTTTCCCTAATGTGGACCTCGATACCAACGGCTCTGACGGCCGTACTTCTTCTTTCTTCTACAGCGACAGCACTCGTTCCACGTGTGGCAAAGACCTCGCAATCAGCATCGGCTGCGACTCATGTCGCTGGCAATGGTAACGGAGGCCTTGCAACCGAAATTGCATCCCAGGCAGGTTCAACTGTAGAGAGTACAATGAATACGCCAGGAGGTACAGTTCAGCAAACTTCCCAAAGCAGCTCAACAAACGTTACTACCACCAATGGCGAGCCTTCCACCAACTCGCTTTCCACTCAAGGGTCCTTTGGCGGCGGATCTTCGAGTGGAGGTACCAAGTTCCTCCGTGGTGTGAATCTGGGAGGGTGGCTTGTGCTCGAGAAATGGATGACCAGTGAGCTATTTGGTGGCGATTTCAAAGACGCAAAGGACCAATATGAGTTTGACGCCATCAAAGGAGCCGAAGAGGCACTCAAAAAGCATTGGGATAGTTACTTCACCGAGCAAGATATTCAAGAACTCGCCAAAACCGGAATAAATGCACTCCGCATCCCAATTGGATATTGGGCTTATGACAACAGCAATACCCCATACCTCAAAGGCGCTGACAAGTACATGGAAAAAGCCATCGGATGGGCGCGGAAAGCCAATATGAAGGTCTGGGTCGATTGCCATGGATCACCAGGATCGCAAAACGGCTTCGATAACTCTGGCCATGCTGGGAAAGTAGCTTGGCAGGAAGGTGGTAACATGGCGCACTCCATCGGAGTTCTCAAGACAATGGCCAAGAAATATGGCTCAAAGCAATATGCCGACGTTGTAGTTGGACTTCAACTCACAAATGAGCCGATCTCATGGGGTGCGAATGACAACACTAAGACTAAGACCTGGGCCAAGGATGCTTACCGTGCTGTTAAGGAGGTCACTGAAAACAAAGACATGGTAATTGTAATGCATGACGCTTTCTTGAAGGGTTCGGCATGGATTGACACTGCGAAGAGTGTGATGACGGGTGGAGCGAAGGATTTTGGCATTGACACTCATTTGTACCAATTGTTTGTCGAAGAGGACAACAAGTTGACTCAGAAGCAGCATATTGAGAAAGCATGTGGATGGAGCAAGGAGCTGAAGGAAGCTAACAACGTGATGCCGACGTTTGTCGGAGAGTGGTCTGCAGCAACAAATATCTGCGTCAAATCAGATGGCTCAACCATCGGAGGTACAAGTTGTAATGATAGCGGTTGCCAGTGCCAATCGGCTCCCATGGACAAGTGGAACGAGAAGATGGTCGAGCAGGTCCGGAGATTCGTGGAGGCGCAACTCGATACCTTCGAAAGCAGTTCAAGTGGCTACTTCATCTGGAGTGCAAAGGGCCCTGGAGGCTGGGGCTTCATGAACGGGATAAAGAACGGAGCTATTCCCAACCCAGTTACGACAAGAAAGTACCCAGGACAGTGCGGAGGAGGTGGTGGCTCGAAGCCTAGCAAGAGAAGAGCTAGAGAAATCTTGATTGGATCTTGATTAAGCGCGCGATTGATGGGTTGTGGAATATGGTTGTGATTCTTTGGGTTTTTGAGCAGTTGGATTAGCGGGCGTTTCCATTGCGTTTGTAGCATTTGTTTGATAAGGTTCGATAAGTCTAGGAGGGTTGATTAATGTAAATAAGTATTCACATATATCGAACTGAACCGCCCATGAAAATGTGACATTGTATCAAATGCTGTCGCATACAATCTATCTGACATCATAACTTTTTAAACAAGTATTTGATATTGGGTTCCTCAGCTTTCTGGAATTGAGAAGCCTTAGGCAATCTTAATGGCATAAGCTGGTTGATATCTATACCGGCTCGTATCAAAGTGTTTCCTGATGACAGGTTTCTTCGGATAATCATATATGAAGCCGCATTTCCAATTTCCTCGGTCCAATTTTGTCGTCGTTGACAGGCGCCTTCGTCGTACGGAGGAGATCAACACCCATTTCACATATACGGGTTGAGCAGAGAGAAACTTTAGCTAGCCATACCAATAGGCCACCACATGGATTTTCTGACAGTGATATATTTAAGCTAGGCATTTTTTCCGAAGGTGAATGGTCGGGTATGCGTGTTAACTAGGATGGGGTTCGAACTCTGGTTCTGTCTAGATTCTGGTGGGCAAAAATGTCGAATCATAAGAGAAAATAGTAGAGATATGTGAGGCTCAGTCACCTAGCGATACTAGTCATGGCACTCCATCTTATTTATGGCATAGCGCAGACACACTAGTTTGTTTGGTGATTTGAGTTAAAAGAGGGCGCCTTTTAGCTAGTGTTGTGTTTCGGGTCCCCAGTCTACGTACAGACCGGTAGTAAGAATCGTGCCGGGTACTTTGACGGATTGTGATTATTGAGCCGCGCAATGCCTATGTACTGTACAGTCAAATGGCTAAGGTCACCTAAAGTACTTGCACTAATGGTTACCTTATGTAGGTGTGCTAAGCTTTTATTATAGTATTGATACGACGTCAGCCGTCGTACACGTTAAATCATCGCTACGAACATTCTACGCAGTATTTAGAACGGCCCAAGATAGCAAATACACTATCCCATTGATGACACTACAGATGATAGGAGCAATTTGGCATGTGCAATATAACCTCGTCATAGAAATATAACATTCTAAAATTAGCATTCATTATATAATAATGACAAGTTTAGCCCCTTTCTAATTCCCTCCAAGCCTATGGCCTGAGCCTCTGCTACCCCAGGACTCTGGCAAAGGCCCAGTAGCTGGTTTAGGTGTCTTCTGCGCAGGGGTGAAGGATGTGCCATACGTTTTGTTACTGATTGTAGCCTCAGTCGTCTGGAAAATGCGCGTAACAAATTTTGGTGTGGGAAGCAAGTTTTTACCACCTCCAAATGAGGGCCAAAGTTTGGACAAAAAATCATGCAAATGAGCAGCGACAAGCCCAGTAAGTTGAATAAACATTGGTCTGAATCCTCCAGTAATGAGCGTTATGAATAGCATGGCGAATGGAACAAGAACTGTGGGAATGTTGACAAAGAAGAAATTGGTGCTTCCTCCTCGATCATCCTGAGATGATGTATAGGCAAGTGCTAGTATAAGAGCTGAAGTGTATACCGAGGCGCCAGTAAAAGCAAGGTTGAGGCCCTAAAGACTTGTTAGTTGGGCGGAAAAAATGTAAATAAGTCAACATGGGAGTAAGAATGTAGGAAGCCCCAAAATCTCGAGTCGAGTGAAGGCTCGACACAATGTATTTGAAATAGAGCTTTCCACCATGCCTGCAACACAAGTGATCCTATGGATTGACTGCCAATGATGGGTCAATTGGACTGCAGGGGTAATATTCCTCATCTCCAGGAACCGCTATAGTTGGGAGTATTGCACTATGCGGGCAGATAATGTGAGGTAGCAATAAGGAGAAAAAGGTGCTGAACTTCCGAGGGCTGCCTACCATAATTACAGAGCCGACAAAAGCCAGATACGTCGGAAAATCTCCGGGCTGCGTGAAACGTGGTGAGGATATTTCAAGCTTGCTTCCATATGTGTATACTGTATTCTGGTTAGTAAGGTAGTTTGAATCCGGTGAATGCGTCGTTATTCTCACGAAAATATGGGTCGAAAAGTATCGATAGCTCAGGACCGGTCAATAGGAATGATGAGACAAACCGCCAGAGCTGAGGCGGAAGCTTCCAGAGACAACTAGGAGAGAATACAACCCAGTATCCAGACAAGAAGCCCAGGTATACGAGTATGGACATGGTAAAGGCTGTGCCTGCTAAAGTCCTGGCGATGGGCGGCGCCCTCCAGAACATATCCATTGTAGACGTGATGGAGAAGAGTCTTTGGGTTCTGGGGATGGGGTGAGGAAGAGAGTGGGCGTGTTGTGCGAGGGGGTGGAAGATGAGCGAGTGAGGTTGTTGTCGACACTACGATGTGATATTGAAATGTGGTCTAAAGGCTGAAGAGCTGCAGCCTACGTCTACGTAATTGTGGGTCAGGCTGACGGGCGTGTTGATTGGATGGAGGGTTAAGAGAAGAACCGTCAGGGGTGTATCCCACCACTAGCCCCCGAACAGCCTCGACCTTTATTATCAATCACCAGTCTTGTGGTGAACTATATACAATTTATAATATCACACAATTCAGACTGCAATTATGGGAGAACAAAGTAAGTAATGCTCAATCCATATCATCCTCTAACATTTCTAATTCCCTCCTAGTACAGTATATGTGCTTGACGCAAGTTCTGCCCCTTAACCAGTCCCACGAATTACAAGTGACTGGAGGTGAGTATGGTGAGGTAGCTGTTGATATAACATAATAAACCACTTCCAGAATCAAAATGAAATGGCAGTTGATCTCTCAGGCATATAGCTGATGGTGGCAAAGCTAAGCCAACCCTCATTTACCCCTGGATACGTCTTCGTTACTTTACAAACCGAGATACCTTCCTACAAGGCGACGAGACAAAAGTCCTAGAGGCCTAAACTATCATCAGATAGACACTTAGCTATTAATGTTTTCCCGAATTAACCCGTATCTTGGTTGTTATGGGTTTCCTCGAAGATGAGGACTAGAGCTTCCCATGCAGCCAACCTCTTGGAAGAATGTTGCCTACACAAAAGATCTTGACCGCTATGCTGCGACCAAAGATGTCGAGTGTGCCATTATTTCTAAGTCTAAGTATCTAAGTACGGAATAAAATATCGATAATGCATGTTTAAATCCTCAGCTCTTATTTTAACAGTTTCCCATTGGGTATCGTGGGCCGTTGAACCTCATCATACCTATATCGAAATTAACCAACTTCTCATGGTATATATTGAGCAACTTTATCTTATATTTAAGCAAAGCAAGTAAGGCTGGGGATTGGTTGAATGTACATCTAGGCTGTGTGCGTATCTTCTCTGCGCCAAATAGTTATCCAAAATGGATAGCATCCCCCAACGTTGTATTGTTATTCGACACTCGCGTCAAGCGGCTATGCTTTCCCACAGCGAATTTCAAGAATCAACTGAGCCTACGCTCGTTTGAAATGCATATATATAAAATGGCGTGGGCAAGGTCGTAATGAAAACTTTTAACCGCTGGCCATGTGCCGCATGGAGCTGGCTGTCTTGATGTGAAGTGCATCTTTTCGTGATAAGAAACGATAGACCTGATAACTAGCAGAACCGTGTACGTGTATCACCGACCGCACATAATTATTGTTGAGATGATCTGTGTGTATTGTGTACTTTTCCCTCGCAGAACCGAGAAAGTTGGAGAGGAAAGGCTTTCAGGCTAGCTAGCTATCTAGATACTGAACGAGTGATCGAGCGAGCAAGCCGCCCTCGTCTCGTTGTATCCAATGGAATGTAGGTACAGGTAGCCACACCAATAACGGTTTTGTCAACCAACAGACAAGTGACCAACAAACCAATAAACCAATAAACCAATAAACCAACAAACCGACAGGCCCCATAAGTAACGGGATCCACGGATCTATCCGCTGAAGAATCGCAAGCTCACTGCGTAACAAGTACGGTTCTGTGTAGTATGCAACTCCCAGCATTCACATCTTCCATGTATGTGGTCGGCACCTATCCCAGAGTTCGGCACCACGTACAATATTGGCTTTGTGCTCCAATCAGCGAAATAGCTAGGCAATTGTGTATCCGATTTGACCAATTGTCGCCATTTTCTCCACACAAAGTTCCGCACTTCTCGAATGCGCAACTTGGGGTTCCATGCACACACACGCACCTACGCGCCGCCCCACGCCACCTGCTACTCCACAGAACTTCGTTGTTTGCCTATCAGCTTCTAAAAACCATCCCAACTCTGGTTCTATAAAACGGGGTTTACCTCCCGTGCGGAGAGCATCTTGATACGAGTCAGAGGTGGCTTGATGAGGACATTTCTCATAGGGCGCTGTCGTAGAATTATTTGTACTGCGGTGCTTCGTTTATTATCCGACATCATCCATCCCATCACCCATATACACCGGCCCAAGCTGCTGGGCTGACGCCGACTCTCGACGGTCTTCCAACGTTTATAAAGCGTAGTCTGTGAGCGGGTTCAACCACGCGAAGAAAACCGCAATGAGGATAGGATGCTTGCAGTTTGCGCCGCGAGTAAGTTCATCAAGCAGGTGTATCTGATGAACACGGCTGACATGATGGCCCAGGTAGGCGATGTTGATAACAATCTCAACAGAGCCGATGCCGTTCTGAGCAGAGGGAAGCCCGAAGATTTGGATCTACTTGTCCTGCCCGAATTAGCATTTACCGGTAGGTCAGACCGAGTTCCTGCTATTGTATCTTATCCATGACGTTAGGAGCATTAGCTGCTGGTTCAGCTAATCCTCTCAATCTGATAATTTGTGACTATTGTATTTATCCTTTCATGCTGCAGTCGCGATTTTATGTCTTCACTAAGTGTCCTGGGTGCTGACCATGTCTAGGATACAACTTTCGTTCGCTACAGCACATCAGTCCTTTCTTAGAACCTACAGCTGCTGGGATCACCTCGCTTTGGGCGAGAACTACAGCTCTGAAGTATAACTGCTTCGTGACTGTTGGATACCCAGAAAAAGTCGATGTCACTCCAAAATGGCCAGCGGGGCCGGAGTATTATAATTCATCCGTGACCGTTAATCGAGATGGCGAGACCGTAGCCAATTATCGAAAGTCTTTCTTGTACTATACCGACGAAACTTGGGCCTTGGAAGGATCGGGTTTCTTTGGTGGGCAGATACCAGAGTTGGGGAGTGTG
>Ga0247814_10001351_pt1 | contig 14559 bp, 16 predicted proteins | sample UWRJL179409R1_FD_179947 | JGI IMG/M metagenome (GOLD analysis project Ga0247814, IMG submission 179947) | Plant litter microbial communities from Arlington Agricultural Research Station in Wisconsin, United States - UWRJ-L179-409R-1 | ecosystem: Environmental > Terrestrial > Plant litter >...
ATAAGATATAGCGCTCCCTTCTTTGGAGATCGAGTATGACTAGCTCGTTGATCAGTTTTCAGCCCCCTGCAGTACATGACATGTAGTCTTGGGAGTTCAAAAGCTATCCGATAAAGTGGATTATCACGAACAAGACGCGTCGCGCGCGAGGCAACGCGTCTTACTTTTTAAATTACCTCCGAATTGACCATTCACAACCCAATCTTTGAGCACACCCTTTTTCTGTTCTGGTCTTACCTGGATCAGGAGGAGCTCCGATGGTGGCTGTGTTTCATTGAACACTTTGAATCAAATTCAAGCTCCTGGGGAATTGAAGAGCGTTGGTTGAAATGCCCCGATGCTTTTTGATCAGAGAATTCGGGCCAGTGGGAAATAGCTTAAGCCATCAGGATCAAGAAGGGAAGCAAGAGTAATGTAGCCATGCATCAACTAAAACGGAATAGGGCATCATGTAGATTGACCCGCAGCTTGCCAACCAAACTACACTACTTTGGTACGAAGAAACTACTGTACTGTACTGTAAGCTGTACACCCTATAAACTGGATTATTTTAGTTCTGAGATCGGAAGATAGCTCTGTGATCGAAAGAGGTGGCTGGTGTAGTGCATGTCTTGTCATGAAAGGACGGTGTGAGGATGTCTCCCACTCTCACTAGTCAGAGAGCGACGGAGCTATTCCCCCAAGTTCATTTATTAGGTCTTTAGAAGAATTCTCCTGGCAGGTTGGGGTACCCTGTTAAAGGTTATGAAGTTGGGAGTCGGTGTGCCAGGCCGTACAGTGCCACAACGACGATGACGAGGACGAGGAGGAGAGGACGAAGCGGAAGCCATTTATGTCGTCTTACACTGACTGCAATGCAGCCCTCAACGGTGCATACTGTACATAGACCGAACAGAGAGAGAGAGAGATAAGCCCATCAGGGGAGGCAAGGCGGCAGTCCGTCTAATCCTTCCCAGGGAGCGAACCTGTCACCTTTTTACCTTCTGCCTGTTCCGTAGTCAATTTGACATTTTAATTGATCCTGAGTCGAATTCAGAAGGGAAGGCTTTCTATGAGTTAGGCCAACTCAAACAATCAATCAATCAAGCAAGCAAGCAATTAAATAGCTGCGCTCCCGGCGGCTGGGCTGGCGTTTGGACGATCTCCAGGGCTAGTCATAGTGAGTAAGTGAATACAGAAAGTAGCGGCTAAGACACAATAGACAATAGCACATCTGCTATTGCCATGCCAGTAAGGATCGCTGAGAACTCACCGTGTGTGCACACCACTTCACAGAATTCACACCACCATTCCTCCTCCTTCACAGTTCCCGCAGTCCCATGAGTCGGTCCCTGGTCTGCGGTGGGGTATCTTTGCGGGTGTTGGGGCGTTATGTGTTCTGTACTTACGATTCAAATGGGATGGGCAAGGGGGAAAGAGGGAAAAAGGGAAAAGGGAAGGGGAGGACATGGTCCATCACGAGGCCCTCCACCACCCCACCACCCCACCCCTGCATCCATGCACGGGCAATAGCAGACTACGGACTATTACTATTATAGAGGGTCGTCCACCCACCCGCCGCTCAAGCCCTTGAACATCCACCATCACCAGAAAACCCAATCCTGCAGATTCGCCTGCATCAGCTCCAGAACCCCTCTGCAAAGTATACTTACAGCTACACCACAACGTCGCAAACAATCTGTCGATACCTGCAACGATAATAACGGATTCCAGCTTCAATTTCAGCCTACTCGTTGCCGCTCAGCACGTCTCTGTGCTGCTTTAAACTCAGCCGGCGCATCAAAACGAGAAGGTTTGCGCTCAGAAAGTCAAAAAGCATCGTCAATCACCACCACAACTCCACCATACGAATATCAAACAATTGCAGTAACATCATCGCAACTATGCTACTCCCTTCAGCGATTGGCTGCGATGGCTCAGCGCCCAAAACCAGATATCAATCGAGTCTCCTCGCATCACCACCACTGTCGCCACCAGCTTCTTCCCATCCAACCCTCTACTCAACATGTCGAGCTCTTCAATCGATGCTCACAACCTCCCGGCTACCATCGCCTCTCCCCTCTCCGCCCACCACACATGCAGAGATGCCGGCATCGCCGTTCAAGTTGCGATTGCGCACGCGCAACGAGACATCGATAACCCAAGCGCCGAGAAAGAAGATAACAAAGCGCGCGGCTCCACCACCCCGAGGCATGAACAAGAGAAGACGAGCAGTAGACGATGATATGAATCGCACTACTCCCGACCAAGATGTCGAAGATAGCGACGAAGAGCTCATCAGACCATCCACACCCAAACGGATGCGCATTGCGCCCGAAGTCTTGCCGTTGGGCCTCGAGCGTTCTGATTTCCACACTCTGGATTTGCAGCAGAAAACTGAGCAAAGCGACATTGTTCTTGAGAGCGTTGAGGGCAGTGATGGCGAGTGGTCGACGGAAGAGGATCGCATTCTTGTAGAACTAGTACTAGAGAAGTTGAAACTCTCGAAAAGCGAATGGCAAGATTGTGCGAGGAGCTTAGGGAAGGATAGAGGAAGCGTAGGAAAGAGGTGGAAGAGCTTAATAAATTCTGGCGAAGTTGGCCTAAAAGGTCGGGGTGTGAGGCGGAGTAGAATCCATTCTACCTGGAGATGATCTCTCTATTTTCTTTCAGATCATTTCTATCTATACCTTATAGACGGCGTTTCAAGGCGGCTTTTGAGGGAACTGGGGTTGGATCCGGCTTCTTTTTTATGATATCCATGGATTCTTAAGTTCTTTAACTATTTACCTATTTACCTAATTCATTTTATTCTCAGATCAGTTTTGCTGCTTGCAAGTGTGACTTGAGCCATTGGGGAGCAGCTAGAACTCATAACAACGTCTGTTCTGTCAGATACTTAAGTTCCGCATTGCATCAAACCCTAAAGCTCATCGTCGGGACTAATGCCAGTCTGACAGCAGACAGATATCTAGTGATAGTTCTGACATGAAATCTGATATAAAATCTGACGTAAAGCCCTGACGGCGGGGAAACCAGCCCAAAAGCCCCTTAAAAAAGCAATTATACCCTTGGACCTCAAAAATGACCAATCCCCAAAAGAAAGGTTCTTGAATCACTCAAACCCCAAATTTCAACAACCTTTTTTAATTGTTCAATATGTTGGAGGGAGACACCCTTCGGAAGCGAAGCAAGAAGCAAGGGAGTGCTTGTTTTGTTTGTTTGTTGCCTCGATATTTCTCGAGTACAAAATTTGTTTAGCGCTCCCGACATACACCAAGGTGCCGAACCGTCAATAGTCAAAACGCCCATGCACGACATTTTTCTTCTGCACCTGCAAAAAGGGGTGTGCTAAGCGCTAATGGCGGCATGTTTTGGAAGAGGGAGAGCAAGATGTGACCTCCCTTTGGTACACTCCCTTTCCGAGTGGGGACTTTGGATCAAAAGTATAGTTGACAAAAGGGAAGTGGTGTTATAAGAATAAGTGGCGTGGAGGGAGAGAGGGACCAGGAAAGCGGTGCAAGTGAAGGACAAAATATAGCCAGATGTAAAGGTATTTGTACCTTTGGAAAAGTTGTTAGTTCTATCAGGGATGAAAACTAGAAAACATCAACTTTCAAGTGTTGGGGACTTGATCTTGTAGGAGACTTTAATGGAACCTCTAAACTAGCAGTAAGGCGTTATCGCTACTGTGAGGTCTGGCATCCTAGTTCACATTCAAAATGACAAGGTCAGCAAATGGAACTGTTTTCTGTTGATGATTCATTCATATTAATAATCAGTCTCGCTATGAAGCTCTTATGATTTCCTTAAGCACCATACACCTAAAAGAATGAGCAGCAAAAGATAAACTCTGTGGAAAAAATCTCTACCGTCGCCCTGCAAAACGATAGAGGCACCATACGCCAAAAGCTATGCGCCAAATGAATAAACTCCGCCTGCAATAACTCCACGTTAATGCTGTCGTCAATCATGGATTTCGTGAATATGAACATGCCCAATTTGTCCGTGGGCAAATAACGAAACTGCGAGCTGGAGAAAATGAAGCTCTGTAACAGAAGAGGAGTAAAGTAAAAATAGCAATGAGAGCGGATGCCATTGAATCAACTTGAGATGTCAGGAGTGATGGCCGTTGGGTTTCTTGCATCGAACCATCTTACTCTACGCTGATCTCCGTGGCTAGCACCAACAGTACACCAGACGTGTTTAGTAGGCTTAACGTTGATGGATTCTCTGCTTCCGAGCCATCTCAGACGTCCTTCAGACGACATATCGCTCTTGCCCAAACCGCCATTGGAAACCCACTCCTTTACCACAAGTCTGATAAACTCAATCTTTTGGCGGAAACCATTAGCTTGAGGAATGCCTTGTATCATTGGATCGATTTCGGGACGCTTGCGGGTTGTGGATCTTGAGGGTTTTGCCATAAAGTTAAGAAGCGTCTGTAGGGGATAAGATAGACGCTGCCGATCATCAAGCGCGGTTGCTGGAAGGGTACCGTTTTGAGAGAGATCGCGTGCTGCCTCAAGTGGAAGATGGTAGAAATCACACCAAGTCCCATCTGCAGAAAGTACAATCTTGGTGTGGTCTGGGAAGTTGAACTTCAAGCATGTTAGCACAGGGCCAAAAAAAAAAGGGTAGACACCATACCTGATAGTACCCATCGCAGAACGCCCAACACCCGACGTCTCCCCAGCGCTGGAAGAATGTTGCAACGTTGCCTGAAGATACTCGTTCGCTCGATGTCCGAGCTAGAGCCTCATCATAAGGATAATCGGAATCTCTTCCAAAGGTAATCATGTAGTTTCCGAACTTCTTCCAGAGAGTGATTCTTTCTCTTTTTCTATTATCAAACTCATCAACTCCTTCTGGCAAGATTCCGACCTTCTGGTCCTCGATTATGATGGCCTTGTAAGTTTGCGGATTGACTTTCGTTCGAAACATGCCCTGCGATCCCCTGTTTTCATAGAATTCAATGTTTTGGCCAGAAACAGGTACAATTTCTTTCCGATCTACATAATTATCCTTCTGTCGGCTAAGGACGTGTCGTTCTGCATCTCGAATCATAACACCGGATGGTGGAACATATCCCTTGGATCGATCGAGTGGGTCGGCTGGCAAAGTCCGAAGAATGCACCCTATGCTACCATTGCCTAAGATATATCCCATACCAAATTTGTTGGAGTAGTCAACCCATTTTACAACGATGGGAAAGTTGGATGGGGTTGAGTTGCATTCTAGTGCGATGGATCTGCTATTAAGAGCACGCTCCAACTCGCCTTGCAGTCGACGGAGTCCGAGAAGTATCTCATCCGGCTTTGTCCCGGGTACAGATTCAACTTTCTCTCGACTGTGAAATAGAGATACAACCTTGCGAGCAATTGGCTGTTGAACCTCGCGAGATTTCCTTTCTGCCTCTGCCATATTTAGCTGTTCTGCCATGTCAACAGCAAGACGACCCTCTACATCCGCAATCTTCTCAGCCACATGAGACTCTGGTCTGGGTTCCATTCTACGCGCGGCCTCCAATCTGCGGGCAGATGCATTGCTGGACTGCCTTTTAGGAACAGCAGGCACAGGCAGTCCTGAGGATGAACCTAGGACGTTCTCGGGTGGTTGATAATTGTCTCCATTCACCTGCCGTGACTGCAGAGAACGAATTGACTGGCTAGAAGACTGAGGCCGAGCTCTTTGCTGTGCTGCATAGCTCTGGGTGTTTGATCGATTGGTGACGTTGAGGGGTGGAACTGAGTCTGCCGTGTTGGTTTTTGACATTATGGCATTCTCGTCATTTTGTTGCATTCTCATTCTTTCCTCTAAAAGCCAGTCTTGGTAGGGGCGATAGACAACATCTTCAGGAAGTGGGACTGGTGGTGTAAGACCAGCCTGTTCTTCTGCTGCAACTTCTCTGTATGTACTCTTGAACTTTTGTGGTACGTGCCAAGGTCCAACTTCGCATTTAATACACAGTTTCTTCAAGTTCTTGATGTACAAATTAGCCTTACCAGCTCGCGAGCCAACAGATAGAAATTGGCTAGGATCTGGATGTTGATCTCGGAGCTCCGGAGTCATTTCTTCAGACTGAGGCATCCAACCGCACGTAAAGAAAGGATGTTGAACAATAGTATCGGGATCCGGTCTCTTGTCTGGTCCTTGTAGCAAAGTTGAAACTAGATCTTTTGTTTCTTCAGATATGAAGTTCTCTGAAGTCTCTAATTTTGGCCAGTCGTATTCGCGTTCTCGTGCTCTACGGTAAATTTCATCTGCAGTTGTGGACTGGAAAGGAGGTTTGCCAGTAAGCATTGCAAAGCTGTCCTGGTTAGTTTTAAACATAGAGATCAGAGGAAAGCACCTTACATGATAATACCCAAACTCCAAATATCAACCATGTGGTCGTGGCCGCCTTTTCCCTTTTCCAGAATTTCTGGGGCGATGTAGTTCGGAGTGCCGCATAGTGTAGTTCGACGACATGCATTCATGTCTTTCCCGGACATTAGTAACGCAGCTAAACCAAAGTCGCCAACCTTGACGTTCATATCCTTGTCTAGGAAGATGTTACCCATCTTGAGATCGCGGTGGATGATACCTTTTGCGTGCATGTATTTGATAGCACCTGCCATCTGAACAGTCCAGAATCGAACCTCGGGCTCTGTGATGTATTTTCTTTTTTTGACCATATCCATCAATGATCCATTTGGGCAAAGCTCTAGAACAATGAAAGTACATTTATCGTAAGAGAAAGCTCGGTGAAACTTGACGATGTTGGCGTGGTTCATCTTAGAATGAATCTGAAGCTCGGTTTGAAACTTGCAAGACTGTCAGTGGATGTATGTTCACGAATACTAGTGATTTATACCTTTTGCTCCATTTTCTTTTGTGGCATATGGCTCTTTACGATTTTCAATGCGTATTTTTGTCTCGTACCAGCCAGTTGCCCTTCATAACAAATAGCAAACCCCCCCTTCCCAAGACACTTGCCTGTTTGGTATGTAGCGCCTTCGCGTCGGTCATGGCTCGGTGGCTCCAGTACATTCGCAGGAGGAGGTGGTGGGTGGTCCTTTTCCTTTTGTACCAGCTTAGTAGCAGGCTTCCCAGCTTTCGGAGCTAATGATTTCGAGCTAGGGTGCTTCACTCTGATATGGGCATTTGCATCCCGGGGTGATAGGGCCTCCATATCGATGCCTTCCGGAAAGATACAATCCCAAACAATGAATGGACGAGCGCGTAGAAATGCGACCTCAGTGTACTTTTTCGTAGTTCACACCGTCAAATTCGCCGTTTTCCTGTTCAAGCTGAAACACAATGTCCTTTTGCTGCAGGCTAACGAATGCACTCTTCTGGAAAGCGTTATGGCAGCAGTATACCTGGATGGTACGCCGGTTAGTAAAGAAGCACAATTTATGACTATCGTGCAGGTGAAGCAATGGTCTTTCGCAATCCCTCTGAATTCTCATAGCCTCAATCAGAATACGAGCAAACACTTTGAGAGTGGACTCAAAATGCTGCGAGTCATCTCTGAGGTCAGGATCATCGGGAATCCCAGGTAGTAAGGCTGGTAAGACTTTTGCATAGAAAATTTCCTCATGCCATGGCACATGGACATGGTGGGCCCCGAGGATTTTGGCAGTATTTGCGCATTTCCTTAAAATCGGATCTGCGTTTCTCCTGATGACCATCTGAAGAACGGACAATGGTATCGTCTATTGAATTCCAGGAGAACGGCGCTTCGAAGAGATCCCACATCTCGGGGTAGCAACTAAAGATGAGGAATGATAAATTGGAAAGTAATACTTACAATTCTCTTGTTCGCAGTACCAAATAAAATACTGAATTATGGTACGCAAATTCAATGGCCTTATTGAATCCGAGAGGTCGGCATCGATTGTCGAGGGTGAATTGACGTGGTCGAGTTTGGTGTTGAAGTCGATGGTGGTTTCTTGTTGGAGGCACTGGGGTAAATAAAGGCATCAATAAAATTGACAGGGGTAGTTCTGGCATAGCAACCACCACCAGCACAACATCCCACCACTGCCTGGCTGACGACGAAAGCTAAAACTATAGGCTTGCGTCCAACTCCAATTGTGATATATTTCTATTAAGTTTACCTTTATGGCAATGGGTATGCTGCCGGGACATCTGGGGCACAAACAATGAGCAGCTGCTTATAAAGGCACCATCTGGCACGGAGATTATCATAACAGAACATGGTCCCTCTTCCCTTGTTCAAGTTTGCGGCTCTCTTCGTGAGACACATCTCCAAATATGGCGCAGTGAGTGGTGCTCGCATCCGCAGAAATACTTTACTAATCGTTAAAGAACTGGATTAAAGATCAGGCGCATGATCACCCCAAATTCCGGATCATTGCAGCCAGATATGGACAGCACTTACATCAATTCAACATGCGAATGCAGGTGACTCTTCTTCGAGACAAGGCCGCAGAAAAAAGGGCGAGAGAGAAAGCTGAGGCTCCAACGGTGAAAACGGAGGAACAGATGAGACACGATGAAGCAGCGAAGGTCAAAGAGAAAGCAGCTTTGAAGGAGGGTCCAAAAAGCATATGGAAGCGGAAGTTCAGACCTTTACATGAAAGCAAAGCTGTTGATCTGTTTGCGGATGTTATCGGGGACTCATTTATTCTTTTTGTTGCTGCGGCACTTATCATGTATGAGCTTCTAAGAACCCAGAACAAAGTCGACCCGCACCAAGAGAAGATAGCTACTTTGGAAGAAAAGATACTGGCATTAGAGAAATGGGACCAAGAGAGGGAGGATTTCGAGAAAAAGCAGCAACAACGCGTTGAAACGCTTGAAGAAGCAATGGAAGAGATGAAGAGAGCGTCGCGAAAGAAAAAGTTTTTATCATTGATATGACGATACGGGGTTCTCTTAGAAACTTCATATACTAGAGCTATATGTGGGAGTTCCTTAACATGCAAAATATTCTCCCCACCTTGGGATGGATATCTGCAAAGCAGATACTGTACGATCAATCAGACTCATCAGCCAAAAGTTCTCCGGTGAAGGAGCAAACCCCTACTCCATATGGCCATCAATTACTCGTAGTTGAGAAGCAACTGGGTTTGCGCTCGCATTTGTACATATACATTCTACTCAAAATAAATATGTATACCTACACTCACTTTCTCTTGCTGCGATACTCTTGTACTTTCCTCCTTGAATACCATTCTTTCTAATAGCAAGATTTCGATATTGTATTGCTTGTAGGCATGAATTCTAGAGGATATGCCTCGAAGCAGTTCTAGGGTGTGATATTCTGTGTTGCGTTAATTGCTCTTTGGATTCTTGAGTGCGATAATGTGCGGGCCACTAACATGGATAACTTATCATTCCTACCACCTACCAACTTTGAGTCCCTCAAAACACTATCAACACTAGCACAGCCACCACAAAGATGTTCTGTACATCTTTGAGAATGAGGTCACAATGGAAGTCATTGCCTCCTACACTCCTCTCGCAGACGCAACCAAAATGGGAAGGTACGTTTTCTGGTTTTGAGGCGCGCTGTCAACTTTATGTGCCTACTGTCAACCACAAGGCTGCTTTTGATCTCTTGAGTCGCGCATAAGCGGTTCGTGGCTTCATGAGATTAAAGGCTGACGTGTGTTGAGTGTGGGCCAGCAGTGTCTGTGTCCGCAGGTGTCTCATAAGTCTTGCTAATATCTGGTCAGAGCAGATAATCCACACCCACGACTTAGCCATTCCCCTTCCTCCAAGGAAGGAGGTATTCCGTTTGATTTTGATGTCCTCGGCAGAGTTACAACACCCTGGAAACCATATGGACCGTATTGAGCGGCTTTATCATCAGACTGGAGGTCAACACGTTGGTATCATATTCCTAATTCAAGATACGGGCTCCAAAGAGATTAGTATGAGAAGCTTCATGACCCTTCAAGCTAAGTTAGTCTGCATCTTAAAATTCTATATGGATTGGAGCATCACAGCTGATGCGCACAAGTCTACCTCCATCCTTCGAGATACCCATCATTCCATTATCTTCGGTTTCCTCTCTACAAGCCACCTTATTTGGATTCCAAAGACAACTAGTGGTAGCTCGTAGATCAGCAGAATCAATTGCAAAAGGCGATCCACGTGTAGCATTACTTCCATACTGTTCGGTAGATGCTCCAATCCCAGGACATGACCGTAATATTCTCAGTGAGATATACCATAGTATACCAGAGATTGCCCAAGCTGCTACAACACGAGAAGGCAAAGAAGCTCTTAAGAAGTGGGTAGAGGACCCGTTGGTAGTTGAAAACCTCGTCAAATTTTGGGAAGAGGAGTAAGTCATGTATGCTTTTGAAGAAGAGCCACTTGGTTCTAAAGGGCTCAGAGGATGTGTGCTCTTATTCCCATGAGATTATGACGCCAGTCACATCTTCAGAGTACACAGCTCCTGGGCTTAAAACTCTAGTGCTTTATAAGAAGATGAAAACTAACACTCAGGCTCTCATAGATATATTGCTGAATGATCTCGGCAATTGGGAATCAAAACGGGAGCCTTGTCCTTATGTGAAATTGTTATTTGTTCTTGTTTTCTTGCTTTAAAGCCACAAGATAGCTTGCTCTACTACTCTAGCATATACTCAAAATGCACAACTCAACAATTGGAGATCTTCCCCAAAGTCTATGAAGTGGGTCTCTTAAGGTATGACACGTGTAAGGCAACGAGGTATCGTGTGCTACACTTCTGGATCGAGAGGCCACTCATCATAGTGGAAATGACACTTTCTACAGTACAGTAAACAATATTTCTAAATATAAAAAACTATGCACGTACACGGAGAAATTCAATTGTGCCTAGCCTAGGCTAGCCATTACCCAATTCTTGTCAACTCAGCCTGGAAGTAAAGTGAATTGGAATCGAAAGGAAGAGAGGAGCAAATAAGCTACCCTTGTCAGTGACGTGATGCCAAGCCAGTCCTCCAGGAACAACAGGTCATGCTCTGCTTCAAAAGCAACTCTCGCCCTCATTCCTCCATCTTCCTTTTCCTATAAAACACCAACTTCAACTCAAAAGTACTCCACGAATCATTAAGCATACTTCCTATCTACGACTGAAATACCAATCTTCAACTCACCCAACCAAACCAAACAAACAACTCGCAATCATGGCTCGCGGAGAAGCAGTCCAAGTCAAGGTCCACTTCAAGGGCAAGGAGGACGACTTCATCATCTTCGTTGATGACGCGAAGGCTGCGGAGAGCTGGAAGACTGACAAGACCATCCCACTGGCACAGGTTGTCAGCTCTTTCAAGGTCTTTGTTACCAACAAGTAAGCAGACCATTTTTACCCCTCATCTAGGACCCCGCTTCTATAGAACACCAAAAGTTGCGGTGATAGACCGAAGGCCCTAGAACTTGCTTCCAACTATAACATTGCGATGGGAAGAACTATCAAACTAACATCATCTCAAGGCACGGAGCTCAAGGAGAGATGAACGCCGCTTCGCACTCAACCCTCGACAACGAGTTTGGTACTCATGTCGAGGAGGATGTCATCAAGCAAATCATCGAGAAAGGCACTATCCAGGAATCTCAAGTAACTATCCCCTCCAGATGCAACATCATAAGCAATGCTAACTGCCTCCCCAGTTTCCAGAGCGAACGGGCAGCAAGAATGACAGCATGGGAACACGCGCCGGTCACTGAGCTGTGCACCAGTCTTATGCCTGTCATAGGAATGGCGTGACGTTTGGGAGGAATGCATACAGCACACATGGTGTTGCTGAGGCGATCGAATTGTATATTCATGATTGGATCATGAATCGAACGATGATTTGCCTGGGACGATATTGATGCCCGGCTCCTACCTAGCTTTCTAGGTCTTTGCCAAATGAAATAAAAATCCAAGTGCCAAACCCATCGTTGGAAGTTTTGTGAGATTAAAAGTGATTTGTGTTGTCCTATATACCTGTGTATGACTAGGTAGGTGTCTACCTATCCAGTAGTAAGTCTTACGTACAACCTCATATAAGGCTGAGACTAAGACGCCCGTGCATCTTACAGTTCTAAGTAAACGTACAATAAATAATTGGAAGCTTGTATCGACAAAACTAATCTAAACACCCAGTCGCAAGCCTCATTAATGTGGGTTGTGGTTGACTGGATACTCGAAACCATCGGTGTAGCAGCATGGTTACTCACGCTACCGCACCATCCAAGACCATGCTCAACGCATAAGGAAAGGGGAGTCGGCAATCATTTTCAACAAGGTCAATTATTAGCTTTCTTCACCACTAATACACAGCATCATTGCAGAGAAAGATAGGAAAGAACCAAGAGATTAATTAAACCATGAAGGATATTTCATTGATTCATTACATTCCTCTTTCTTTGAAGGGATTTAATAACTATGCGATTAGTCGTTCCGGTAACTCAAAATAGTCATACGGGCCGAACTACCGTCGTCCTCCCAATGCTCTTCAATTCCACTTCCCTTAAAGCCAAAACAAAAACTCCATTTCGCTAATGCTCTGTGTATCAAAATAATCAGGATCACATGCGGGTGGGTATATGCGTCAAAATACGCTTTCGTTCTTTTCTCTATGCATGCAAGAATTGCAAGAGCCATGACCAGGCTGAACTCTATGTACATTTCTTTCAAGATGCCTTGTCCATTTCGGGCCTTTGTTCTTCTCTGTATGGGGCAAGTTGGGCAGGCGAGCGAGTAAAGCTCAAGCTAGATGCTTATACCTTTCCTGGACGAGCTCGTTGAGGTAGTGACCATGGCTTTGCAACCACCACCTATTTATCATTAGTATGTATTCTCTATTCTCAAGTCTGCAAGTTGCATCTGGATAAACATACCTCTCCTTCGCTATAAGCCCAGAAATAAACGATCATCCCAACACAATAATAAATTGCAGGGTTCGTTGCCTGGTAAAGTAAGGCAGCGGCCAGCCCAGCCATTGGCAACACAATCAGTCTCGCCTCAATGCTGCGGTGCATTGCTGAGCCAGCGATGGCTCCTAAAGGCCATTCCCAGGCAAGCATGATGATACCGAAGACCAAGTTTATAATTTGCAGAATCGGTAGAGGCTTTACAGCGATGTCGAGGTTCTTGGTGAGGAAATCCCAGAATATTTTTGGCCAGAAGAATCCGTGGATTGCGGCGGCTATTTGATCTATTTGACTTGTTAGAAAATCGTTCTATCTTGGATGGTATGCGGAGCAGTCGTAGGGTTCTTGGAAGACATACAAACTGCAGCCGTAAGAACGATGAGTCTAGCCCAGTGGTTCTTGATAAGTTTTCCCATTTTTCCTTGCTATGTGTATTTCTCTGAAGCTCTTTCCCAAATTAAGGTCCCGTTTGAAAGAATGTATGGCAGCGGTAGAATTCGAATCGGAAAGGACAATTGGGCTTTGATTGAAGAGAACAGGGCACACAAAAAAGGATTAAAGTTGTTGTAGTTGAATAATATCCGGACCGGCGGAGTGAAAAGAATGGAAGTGCGATCGATGTGAAAGAATGGACTATCGACGAACGAGTGCACAGCGCTGGTCAGAGGAAAGAGGAAGAATAGATGTATAATTGTGGGGGTGCGAGAGTCTATATCTCGATCTTCTCGTGGCACCAGGAGCGTGGGTCACTGGGCAGAGCGAGGAGGCGGCTCCGCTTTAGAACTTGTATCAAACCAAGACTTTCTTTTGAATGATCTTCTGCTTGCTTGTTGCAGATGCTGGTATGGTTTCGAGGATGGAACGGACCACGAGCTGGTAGTCTGGTCTTCTATGACAGTGGACATCCGAGCAACCGGGCAATAATATGGTATGAGAACAGGGTGTGTAATCTTTTTCTACTCGCTTCAACGACTCAGGCCGTGTTCAATGGATTCGTTTATCTCTGGTATGGGTGTCATCTGGTATACGAAGGTAGAAGCATAGAATGTCTCAAGCTAGTAGGCGTTTTCGATCAGATGCGGAGATTTCGAGACGGAGGTTCAGGCACTTTGATTGTTTTGGGAGGGGGTCGTTCTTAAGGATCTTCAGTATGAGACGTTTGGGTGTTTTAGAGATGGAGACCGCGATGATGGGACGATTATGGCGGGAAGCAGATGTTTAAGAACGAACAGGGCCCCAAACGTACGACTAGGGTGCTCAAGGGACCCGGCCGTTGATTTGTGAGCGCCATGATGTGCATGCATCATGTCGAGAGCCGCCTGAGCGGGAGAAATATACATGAAGATATGAACGCTTGGGGGTTGGGGGTTGGGACCTGGGAGGAGGGCGAGGAGGAGAATGAGTGGTAGCGGCTAGCTCGAATGGAGTCAAGATGCTTGCCCGGCCCTCCATCGACCTGCTCCCAACGAGGTCCCGACCACGATCTCGTAGGATATTCTGTACTGTATGGACTGTACGGAGTCGTGTACTGGTAGTTATTCTTGGATCTCCTTTGTGATCTGCCCTGCTCTGCTTGGTGTACGGGGAGGATCCGTTGCGAACAGCCAATTGTATGCAGTTGGCGGATGGTCGTGACAGTAGGTAGGAAGCGGTTGAAGATGCACGGGTATGGCTAGCTGGCGGCTGCAGTGAATTGCACCGCCATTGAGGATGGTG
>Ga0247814_10001352_pt1 | contig 14556 bp, 7 predicted proteins | sample UWRJL179409R1_FD_179947 | JGI IMG/M metagenome (GOLD analysis project Ga0247814, IMG submission 179947) | Plant litter microbial communities from Arlington Agricultural Research Station in Wisconsin, United States - UWRJ-L179-409R-1 | ecosystem: Environmental > Terrestrial > Plant litter >...
AAAAATGTATTGGGAAGTAAATGGGCAAGCGACTAATGCGATTGCAGGTGCAAATGTACCTGTAGCCGTACATGGCCACAAAGCTTACTACAATAACTTATATGGCAATATTAGTGCGGAATTCACAATCGAAAGTGGTAAGAGAAAACTCAACTATATTATTCCAAGTGCCGGAAGTTTAGGTAATATTCCAGCGGGTGCAGATTATCTAACGTTTTCAGAAGATATTTCATTACCTCTAGGCTGGACATATTCTTTTGATGAACGAAAAGGAATTCTCATCAAAAACAATTCTGGTAATATTATTTATAATTACGATAATCCTGTATCGACAGATGCATCAGAAAATCTTGAAAATGACAACACGAAATTTGCTATTGTTCCACATGGAAATGGAAATACATTAACTGTTCTTACTAAAATTAAAACTTCCTGGTTGCTAGATTCGTCTAGGCAATTTCCTGTTAAAGTAGATCCAACGGTTTCCTATTTTCCAAATGCCTCTACACATAGAACTGCACAATTGCTTGCCAGCGGAAGTGGAGCATATGGAACGATTGCTGTTGGTTACAATGGAGGATTTTACAGAAGTTATGCCAGCTTTAATATCGCTGGTATTCCGGACAGTGCGACCATTAATAGCGTTACTTTAAATCATAACGTAGGTTCAACTACAGGTATGACCAGTGGTTCATTCGGAAGTGAAATAAGATCTTTCCTAACCGATCCTGAATCTGCAACCTATACCACATGGCTTAGCGTATACAATGCCGTGGTAAGTGCCAGCAATTCTCCGACTTTATATACAACTGTTACTAATCTTAATTCTACAGGCTGGAAAAGTGCAGTACTCGGAACCACGGCAAATGCGAATCTTACCAGTGCATTAACATCTAATAAATTTACAATTGGATACAGGCCGGCAGGATCCTATACAACGACTCCCGCAAGAGTTGCTCAGATATATGGCGAAACGGATGCCGGTGGTTTAGGGCGCGTTGTATATATCTCTGTTGCCTATACTGAATCTGCGGCTTGTTCTGGAACTCCTGTTGGAGGAACAGCTTCTTTATCGTCAAACACAGGGAATTTATCCTCTACTTTTACTGCGAGTGTGACCGGAGATACTTCAGCTTCCGGACTTAGCTACCAATGGGAATCAGGACCATCTGCAACAGGTCCTTGGACCAATGTAACAGGAGCTACTGCTGCTTCAAATACGATTACGGCAGCGAATACTTCAACTGTTACTTATTATAGAAGAAAAATAACCTGTGGAGCAGCCAGCAGTTACTCAACAGTTGTTTCTTATACTACATTGTGTATTCCTACTTCAACAAATGGAAATTGTGCTGCCGTGGGAGATTGTGGTTATGTTGGTATTTCAAGAGTACTTTTGGGAACAATTGATAACACAACTGGCTTTGCTAACGTATCGCCCGCTTACAGCAACTACACTAACTTGTCTACAAATGTTTCTGAGACCAATAATTATTCATTGCAGGTTACTATTCGGGATCTTGGAGGAAACGCAGCAAATGTTGCTGCCTGGATCGATTGGAATGGAGACAGCATTTTTTCTGGGGCAAGCGAATATTTGGGAACTTCAACCAATGTAGTTAACAATCAGGTTGCTACTTTCACATTTAGTGTTCCGTCAGGTACATCTTTAGGCGCCAAAAGAATGAGGATAAGATCTGTATACAATGATCAAACTCTTTTGGTTGGGGATGGATGTACAACAAAAGAATACGGAGAAACGGAAGATTATACAGTAACAATACTTGCTCCGCCAAATCCAACGCTGACGGTTGCCAATGCGGGAACCGGGGCTTCACATCCAAATGGAACAACTGCCATTACTTATGGAACCTCTTTAACACTTACAGCAGGAACAGTGAGTGGTTTTGTTTGCAGTGGATGGACTGGAACAGGAAGCGTCCCTGCTACAGGATCTGCCAATACCGTTACTTTTACGATTACACAAAATTCATCTATCAATTGGACTTATGTAGCAGCAAATGTAACCGGAACACCCTTATTTTACAATAGCGGTGGTTCGGAACAGCTGACTTTTAACAATAGTCGTTTAAACGATGACACGCCTACATTCCGATTAAGCCACTCTTTAAATTCAGCAAACAGGTATCAGATTCAGGTAAGCGCCAATTCTGCATTTACTACGCCGTTAGAGCAGACTTATTCAGGTACCTACGCTATCGGAACACAAGCTAATTTTAACTTTACGGCAAGCGCCGGACAATTGGTAAATGGCACAACTTATTATGTGAGAGCAAGAACTTCCGGTGACGGAGGTGGATTGTACAGCAGTTGGAGCACAGAAACTTATAGCTTTACTTATGATACTGCCAATACTTTGCCTTATTGGTTTCAAACTACCCAAGAGCAATTGGCGACCGCTACACATTCCGGAACACAGGCTAACAGCTCTGGAAACATTGTTGCTACAACAGGAAGTGGTACTAATCCCATTTTAAATCCTAGTTTTGAAGGAAACGTGACAAACTGGTCTTCTACTTCATCTTTTGCGACAACATTCAAAAATGTATCCAGTACTGAATTTAGTACAGTTGGTTCAAGTTCATTGAAAATGTATAATATTTCACCTGATGTTTATGGATATCAATCAGGAGATTACATAACTACCTATCAAACTGTAAACCTTACTGGTGTTGCTAATATTTCTATGGATTTGAAATATGTCGGGCAAGGAACTATCATTGCACAATTTAGAGCAGTGGTTTCAGATACAGGTCAGGCTTCAGGAATTACCGGCACACAAATAGGTTCTTGGACTCCAACGAGCAATTCTGCAACCACAAGTCTTAATATAGATATTTCAGGATATGGATTTACAGGAAGCAAAGTGATTAAATTGATTTATTATATAACTGCAGGAGAAGCAGGAACATTTAATCAAAAGAACTTATATGTTGACAATGTAGTTGCAACTTCTGCCCCAACCGGAACTGCTACTTCAACACCAATACTATTGGCATCAGTTTTGGGCGCTTCTAAATACAATGCCGTCCAATGGACTCAAACACTAAATGGCGGCACTGCTTCATTAAAAATCCAACAATATAATGGTACAACTTGGGAAGATGTATCAGGCTACACTAACATTACAGCTACTGGTGACGGATTGAAATCTTTCAGTCTCAGCAGCATGACAGCATATTCACAAATACGGGTAGCGGCAACTTTATCAGGAAACGCCTCGGTTGCCCTTAATGACTGGAGTATTACAACGGCTTTGCCATGTACAGCTACAATTACCTCAGTATCTAATCCAATCGCTATTTGTAGTGGAGCCACTACTAATCTATCTGCTGTTGCAAATAATCCTGCACATACTATCCGTTGGTATTCTTCTGCTACAGGCGAAACTATATTGGGAACAGGAACTTCGTTTACTACTGCAACATTAGCTACCACGACGACTTTCTATGCCGCTGCATATAATGGGACTTGTGAATCAGAAAGATTATCTGTTGTGGTTACCGTAACCCCTATCGTTACAGCATTAAACAAAGCAATTGGCTCTCCGGCTAACGGAACCAGCCATACTATTGCACTTTCATGGAATGCAGTTGCCGGAATTACCAATTATGTATTGGAATCTTCCGAAGATAATGCTACCTGGATCGCCGCAACAACAACTACAGGAACAAGCTATACATTTAATGCAGGTGATAATCCCGATAAACAATATTTCTTCCGTATTAAATCACAGGCTGGAAATTGTTATACAGAATCTGGTTCAATCTATACAGCCGCAGATGCTCCGGGCGCACTTGTTTTAAACAATCCGAGCGGAACTACAATGCAAATTTCAATTCCTGCCGAAACACCGGTTGTTAATCCTGCTCAAACTACTTATGCCGTTATGGGAGAAGCATCAGGATTGTATGTTCAGGCTGATGGCTCATTAGGAGTTACAGCTGTCTATAGAACAAAAGCGGCTTGGGGAACAATTACCGTAACCGGATTAACTCCACTCACACAATATTGTTTTATCGCGAAAGCTAAAAATCAGGATGGTGATGTTCGTTTTACACAAGCAACTACTGTTGCCGCTTTACAGGAATTTAATTCTAATGTACTTACAACCGCATCTTCAACCACAGTTTGGTATACAGCAAACAGTCAACCTGCATTTGCATGGACTTCAACCGGAGGTTGTAGTGGAGGGAAAATAGGATATAGCGCTTCATTTAATAACTTTTGGGGAAATTTTGTTCGCATGCCCGAATTCAACGCCACAGGAATGAATGAAGTCAAATTAAAACTTGACCTATCCAATTCCTATTTTGCCGGAAGAGTCAACAGTTATGTAAATTTCTATATATGGGCTGATGGTGCTTATAAAAATGTAGTTAGTGCTGTAAAAGTAAATGGTGTTAGCATTACATCGGACAATCAAGGAAAGATACTTTTTGATGCAGCTAGGACTTGTGCGCCCGTAGAAATTACTATGAATTTGGCAACTGTTACCAATAAATCAAACATTCTTCTTTACCTGTCAGCTGCGAGTGGTTACAACAATAGTGATGCTTTTTCATTCAGCATGGATAATATTACAATTATTGACAATGGTGCGACTCCCGTTTCTGTATGTCTCAGCACAACTTCAGCATGTACAGCCGCCATTACCGGAGTTACCAATGGTTCAGGATGTAGTACTGTTTTGTTACAAGCTACAGGATCTGCTTCGACAACTTCTTTTAACTGGTATGCTGCTGCTTCAGGAGGAACTGCTATTGCAACTACACCTACCGGTCAATGGACCACACCGGTGATTACTGCCAATACAACTTACTACGTATCTTCTTCGAATGGTACATGTGAATCCCCACGAATTGCCGTGACGGCAACTTATGAACCTTCGCCAGCAGCCATACTTTCAACAACCGGAGGTTCGCTTTGTGGTGCAGGAAGCGTTACTATCTATGCAGAAACTACTGATGATGGAACTTATACTGTTAACTGGTATACTGCAGCAACAGGCGGAAGTCCGATACACACCGGATTTGATTATACCGTTAGTCCAACCCAAACTACAAGCTATTATGTAGCTGCAGTTGATGGCAGTTGTGAATCAGCACGTACACAGGTAACCGTGGTTATTGCCTCCAAAACATGGAATGGATCGGCAGCAGACCAGAATTGGAACAATGCTGCAAACTGGACTCCTTCCGGAGTACCTAATGCAACAAACTGTGTCGTGATTCCTTTAGTGAGTTCTCTTCCTGTAATTACAGGTACACAGGATGGTTATGCAAAATCACTAACACTAACAGGTAATGCAACCCTATTTGTTCAAACTGGTGGAAGTATTACTGTCGTTAATGATGTGATTGTTGACCCGACAGCAACTATGACTTTGGATTATGACGCGTATCTGGTACAAACCCAGCCGACGACTCAAAACACCAATCAAGGTGTGATTACCGTAAACAAGCGTAGTACGCCGATGTTCAGACTTGAAGCTACTGCGTGGTCTTCACCTGTACAACAACAAAAGCTATATGACTTTGCTTTAGGAACTGTTTTTGGCAGAATCTATTATTACGACGAACCTTCCAATGCATTCTTAAATACCGGAATCACAACTGAATCTCCATTTGTTCCCGGTAAAGGCTATTCTGTTCGTGCTCCGAATACATTCCCTAATTACTCAGCGACCAATACTCCAACGCCTGTAGCTTTCCAAAATTTCTTCTTAGGAAAACCAAATAACGGTGATATTGGAATTGGTATTACGAATCAGGGATTAGGTTTCAATTATGTAGGAAATCCATATCCATCGCCTATTGATGCACAAGCATTTTTGGGGGAAAATGAAAATATCGAAGCCATGTATTTTTGGACACATGAAGCGCCACCGGTTAATGGTGCCTATGCTGCCAACAACTATGCTACTTATACTTCGGGTGGTGGCGTACCATCAGCAGCCGGCGGATTAAGGCCTGATGGTGTTATTCAAACAGGACAAGGTTTTGTTGTTAAAACTACCGAATCGTATCTGCTGCAATTCACGAATGATATGAGAGTAAACAGCAGTAATGGTCAGTTTTTCAGACAGCCTTCTATTACAGAAAAACACCGTATGTGGCTGAACTTATCTGATTCGGCAATCAACTACAATCAGATTTTAGTAGGTTATATGTCAAATGCTACTATGGGTGCAGATCACCAGATTGACGCTAAATTATTTGGCTACAGTGGAAACGCAATTTACAGTTTGATAGAAGATCAGAAATACGTTATTCAGGGCAGAAGCCTTCCTTTTGAAACTACTGACGTAGTTCCTTTAGGATTCCGTGCAGACAGGTCAGGCGCTTTCACTATCAGCATTGATAATACTGACGGATTGTTTGCCGCAGGTCAGACTATTTTCTTAAAAGACCTTGCAACAAATACTGTACACAATCTTTCTGAAGGTGCTTATGAATTTATTACTGAGCCTGGTACTTATAATGATCGTTTCCAGATTGTTTATGAAAACCTACTAACTACCAGCAATCCAAACTCATTGACAAACAATTGGACAGCATTTAAAAATGAGGATTCTATAAAAGTTCAATCAAGAGGATTCGATATTGAAAGTGTAGAAGTTTATGACATTACCGGTCGTTTGCTTCTCAAAAAAGACAACATCAACAGTCAGGAGTTTACAGCTCCGGTAAATTTCGCCCAACAAGTATTATTGGTAAAAGTGAACAAGACATTAGCTAAAAAAGTACTATAAGCAGCCGGAAGTAAATCAATGATAAACTAATTTAATATGAAAACCCAATTTCAAAAGCACATATATTCGTTTCTATTTTTAATCTACAGCATTGCAATTTTTGCCCAACCTGGTGACATCGATGAGCATCCGGCAGATGAAGATCCAAGCGCACCTATAGATTCCTGGATTATTTTATTGCTGATTGCCGGCTTATTTTTAGCCTTTTATATCATCAGGAAAAATAGATGTGTTAGCGTAAGCGAATAAAATTTTGAATGAACCCGGTAAAATTTACCGGGTTTTTTTATACTCGTTTTTATAGTGTAAAATAGAAATACTACTTTTGCTCAATGACAATGCAATTGCCAGTCATTATTAACATCAAACCAAAGATATGAAAGCATATGTATTTCCGGGTCAGGGTGCCCAATTCACAGGTATGGGAAAAGACTTATATGATAATTCAGAAGTCGCTAAATCCCTTTTTGAAAAAGCCAACGAAATATTGGGATTCCGCATTACCGACATTATGTTTGAAGGCACTGCCGAAGAACTCAAAGAAACAAAAGTAACGCAACCGGCAGTATTCCTGCATTCTGTTATTCTCTCAAAAACGCTTTCCGACTTTACACCGCAAATGGTTGCCGGACATTCACTGGGCGAATTTTCTGCTTTGGTTGCTAATGGAACCCTGTCGTTTGAAGACGCGCTTAGATTGGTTTCTAAACGTGCAATTGCGATGCAGAAGGCTTGTGAGATTACGCCCTCAACGATGGCTGCCGTTTTAGGACTGGAAGACCAGGTTGTAGAAGAGGTGTGTGCCTCTATTGACGGTATTGTCGTGGCGGCCAATTACAATTGTCCGGGACAGCTCGTAATTTCCGGAGAATTTTCTGCAGTCCAAAAAGCCTGTGAAGCAATGAAAGAAGCAGGAGCAAAAAGGGCGCTGATTTTACCTGTTGGAGGCGCATTCCACTCACCGATGATGGAACCTGCAAGAGAAGAATTGGCAGCAGCAATTGAAGCAACTACTTTTTCTACTCCTATTTGTCCGGTCTATCAGAATGTCACGGCCAACGCGGTTTCAGATCCTTCCGAAATAAAAAAGAATTTAATTATACAATTGACTGCTCCTGTAAAATGGACACAATCTGTTCAACAAATGATTAAAGACGGTGCTTCTACATTTACAGAAGTAGGTCCGGGAAAAGTACTGGTTGGACTCGTAAATAAGATCAATAGAGAAGTAGAAACGATTTCTGCATAATCAATTGTACTAAAATAATAAATCCCGAATTCACATTCGGGATTTATTATTTATACGACTTTTAAATCTTTCAAATTTAACTTCTGATTTTCTGTTCCCATGTCCAGGCACTCGACAATGAATGCTCTAACGTAGATTGCGCTTTCCAGCCTAAAACATTATTGGCCTTATCTGTATTGGCGTATGCTGACGTAATATCGCCTTCTCTTCTGCCAACAACTTTATAGGGTAATTTTTGCCCGCTTATCTTTTCAAAAGTATTAATAACTTCAAGTACTGAACTCCCGGTTCCGGTCCCCAAATTGAATATTTCTACTTTTTCAAGATTCTTTTTGTTGAGTAAGCGCTGTAATGCAACAACATGGGCTTTCGCCAAATCTACGACGTGAATATAATCCCGTATGCACGTTCCATCAGCTGTTGGGTAATCATCTCCGTAAACTGATAATTCTTTTCTCAGGCCGATGCCGGTCTGTGTGATATAGGGCATCAGGTTTTGCGGAACACCAATTGGCAATTCCCCAATTTCAGCAGATGGATGCGCGCCAACCGGATTAAAATAGCGCAATAAAACAGCATTAATCCCTGATACTTTTGTAACATCGGTAATAATTTCCTCTCCTATTTGCTTGGTGTTTCCATAAGGCGACATCGCTTCCTGAATAGGCGCGTCTTCGGTAATAGGCATTTTTTCTGCCTGACCGTATACAGTACATGAAGAGCTGAAAATAAAATTAGCTTCTTCTTTTTGCTGCAATTCCTGTAAAATATAAACCAATGCATTGATATTATTTTCATAGTAGAGCAACGGATTTTCGACACTTTCATTTACCGCTTTGGATGCCGCAAAGTGAATTACACCAGCAACATCAGCATGCTTTTTAAAGAACGATTGAACGGATGCTTTTTCGCGCAAATCCAATTTTTCAAAAATAGGTGTTTTACCTGTAATTGCCACAATTCCCTTAATTACCTCTTCCGAAGAATTGGAGAGGTTGTCTATAATGACAACTTCAAATCCTTCATGCTGCAATTCAACTACGGTATGTGAACCAATAAATCCTAATCCACCTGTTACTAATATTTTCATACTATTTTTTGCCTTTAAGGCTTTTAACTATTTTCTTAAAAAATACCTGGTGGCAAAAAAAGCCATGGCAAAAATGACTACAAAAAGAATGGCCTGCATTATTATTTTGTTTTTGCCTTCCTGCATCTTACTATTTATTTAAAAATTCTAAAATTGTTGCTGTTATGAAATTGATCTGTTCATCATCAAGTTCGGTGTGCATTGGCAGCGAAATCACTTCTTTAACCAACTGATTGGTGATTGGAAAATCTTCTTCCTTATAGCGTGTATCCAAATAGGCTTTCTGTGCATGCAGCGGAATAGGATAATAAATCGCACACGGTATCGCTTTGTCCAATAAATACTGCATCAATCCGTCGCGGTCTGCATCAACAATTCTTAATGTATATTGATGGAAAACATGGCTGTCTTTTTCACCTGATATATAAGGAGTGATGATATTTTTATGATTGGCCAAAGCTGCTGAATATTTTGCGGCAGCATTCTGACGGGCATCATTATAATTGTCCAGATTTGGCAATTTTGCATTTAAAACCGCAGCCTGAATACTATCGAGCCTTGAATTGACACCCACTACATCATGATGGTAACGCTCATACATTCCGTGGTTTACGATTCCGCGGAGCGTATGCGCCAAAGAATCGTCATTGGTAAAAATAGCACCACCATCACCATAGCAGCCCAGGTTTTTCGATGGAAAAAAGGATGTAGAAGCGACATGCCCAATGACACCTACTTTCGTTTTTATTCCGTTTTCCGATTTATAGTTGGCACCTATCGCCTGCGCATTATCTTCAATTACATATAAGTCGTGTGCTTTTGCAAGTTTCATGATCGCATCCATATTGGCGGCCTGACCAAACAAATGCACAGGTACAATTGCTTTTGTTTTGGGCGTAATGGCTTTCTTTATGGCTTCAATGGAAATGTTGAACGTATCAATTTCCACATCGACCAAAACCGGAGTCAATTGCAACAGCGCAATCACTTCAACAGTTGCCGCAAATGTAAAATCGGCAGTGATTACTTCATCACCCGGTTTTAAATCCAATCCCATCATGGCAATCTGAAGCGCATCGGTTCCGTTTGCACACGGAATTACGTGTTTTACACCAAGATAATTTTCTAATGATTTTTGGAACTCCTGAACCTGTGGCCCGTTAATGTATGTGTTGGTATCCAGAACTTCCTGAATAGAAGCGTTTACGGTATCTTTTATATTTTCATATTGCCCTTTAAGGTCAACCATTTGGATTTTTTTCATCTTCCTTATTAATTAAAACAGCACAAAACTACTAATTAAATGACGCACAACAATGAAAATTCTATAAAGTGATGTATTTTAGCGACACAATTCAACAAGTATGTTTTTTCTGTACAACCTCGTCGTGATTTTTGCCGGTTTTATATTAAAAATCGCAACAGTTTTCAGTCCGAAAATTAAATTATTTTTAGGCGGAAGAAAGACAGTTTTCACAACATTAACCGAAAAAATAAAACCTCAGGACAAGATCATCTGGTTTCATGCTGCATCTTTAGGCGAATATGAACAAGGACTTCCTGTAATTGAAGGCGTAAAAATAAAATTCCCGGAACATAAAATCGTGTTGACTTTTTTCTCGCCTTCGGGATTTGAAGTGCGTAAAAACAATTCCGTTGCCGATATTACTGTTTACCTGCCTTTGGATACTACATCTAACGCGAAGCGATTTATCGATTTGATTCATCCTGATATGGTATTTCTTATCAAATATGAATATTGGCCAAATTATCTAAACGAATTAATGCGTCGTGATATAAAGACCTATCTAATTTCCGGGATTTTCAGGGAAAAGCAGGTATTCTTTAAATGGTATGGCGGATTTTACAGAAAAGTACTCGATGCCTTTGCGTTTTTCTTCGTACAAAATGCCACATCGAAAGAGCTATTGTTCCAATTAGGAAAAACAAATGTTGCCGTTTCCGGAGATACCCGTTTTGATCGCGTTGCTGCGATTTTGGAAAAAGACAATCACCTCAAATTTATTGCAGAATTCAAAAATAATACTACAACAATTGTAGTAGGAAGTTCGTGGCCTAAAGATGAGCAGCTACTTGTCAATTTTATCAATTCACCACAAAACACAGTCAAATTTATTATCGCTCCGCACAATATTAAGGAAGAGCAAATCCGGCAGCTTAAAAATTCGATTGTAAAAAGAACCGTGTTGTTTTCGGAAAAGGAAGATAAAAACCTTTCCAACTATGATGTTTTAATTGTTGACACTATTGGAATTCTGACCAAAATCTACAGTGAAGCTGATATTGCTTATGTAGGCGGTGGTTTCGGCAATCCGGGTGTGCATAATATCTTAGAACCGGCAACTTTTGGTATTCCGATAGTTATTGGCCCTAATTATTCCCATTTTTCCGAAGCTACAGCTTTAGTCAATCTGGAAGGCTGTATGGTTGTTTCGAATCAAAAGGAATTGGATGAAACCTTTGCAAATCTGATTCAAAATGAAGACATCCGACACGAAAAAGGGCACATTTGCAACACATTTGTTCAGATGAATAAAGGCGCGACTGAAATAATTTTGAAACAAATTCCGAATGGCACCGACCTATAAAACCATTACTGTATCAGACATTGGAGTTCTGGTTGCGATGATGCGCGAATTCTATGCTATCGACAATTATCCGATAAATTCAGGCATTTCAGAAAATTTGTTTAAGGAGTTTATTTCGGATACTAATCTGGGGAAAGCCTGGCTAATTTTTTCAGAAAATGAAATTATAGGTTATCTGATCCTGACTTTTGTTTTTAGTTTTGAATATCAGGGGAAAATTGCGTTTCTTGACGAATTGTACATCAGAGAAAAATCGCGTGGCAAAGGCATCGGAAAGCAAACATTACAATTTATTCAGGCAGAAGCCCGAAAGTTAGGTCTTAAACACATTTATCTTGAAGTAGAATCACATAATGAAAAGGCGCAACAACTGTATCTTTCCAGTGATTTTGATTTTCACAAGAGAAAATTAATGCAATACAAAGTCAAATAATCAAAAAACAATTTTACCATGAAATTATTAAAAATATTCTTTCTGTTATTTGTAATTCAGGCACATTCACAACAAGGCGGTATGTGGCTTCCTTCGTTGTTACAGGGAATGAATGAAAAAGAAATGAAAAATCTGGGAATGAAGATGAGCATTTCAGATATTTATGATGTCAACAAATCAAGTTTAAAAGACGCAGTACCTCATTTTAATGGCGGCTGTACTTCTGAAGTAATTTCCCCAAAAGGATTATTGTTGACAAATCACCATTGCGGTTTTGATGAGATTCAGAGCCATTCTTCAATAGATCATGATTACATCACCAATGGATTTTGGGCCTATAAAATGGAAGATGAATTACCAAATGAGGATTTGGTCGTGACCTTTATTGTAAAAATTGAAGATGTTACATCAAAAGTTCTGGAAGGCACGAATGATTTGCCTGAAGCGGCTAAGCAAAAGAAAATTCAGGAAAATATTTCATCTTTAAATAATTCGCTACCCAAAGAAAATTGGCAGGAAAATAAAATCCGAACCTTTTATGAAGGCAATCAGTACGTGCTTTTTGTTACAGAAACTTATAAAGACGTTCGTTTGGTTGGTGCGCCGCCATCTTCAATAGGGAAATTTGGTTCGGATACCGATAATTGGATCTGGCCAAGACATACGGGTGATTTTTCGTTATTCCGGATTTACGCAGATAAAAACAACCGTCCGGCAGCTTATTCAAAAGACAATGTGCCTTATGTTCCGAAGCACTTTTTACCTATTTCTTTAGATGGCGTTGCAGAGGATGATTTTACGCTCGTTTTCGGCTATCCCGGAGCAACGACAGAATATTTGCCGGCCGTTGCAATTGAACAAATTGTAAATGAGTTGAATCCCGCAAAAATTGAAATCCGAGATGCCGCATTAAAAGCGGAAGATGCATTCATGAGAAAAGACAATGCGATTAAAATACAATATGCTTCAAAATATGCACGGATTGCTAACTATTGGAAAAAATGGATTGGAGAAACCCAGGGTTTGAAAAAATCAAATGCCGTAGCGATTAAAAAGAAACAGGAAGATGCTTTTATGAGAAAAGTAAATGCTGCCGGAAAACAATCAGAATACGGAACATTGCTTTCTGATTTCGAAAAAAATTATACAGAAATAGCACCTTATGCTTTATCAAGGGATTATTTTTTAGAAATTGTACTCCGCAATACCGAATTATTGACTGTTACCTATAAGATGTATCAATTAGAGCAATTATACACTACCAAAGGAGAACAGGCATTTACCGACCGAAAAAATAACCTGATTACCGGATTGGGTGACTTTTATAAAGATTTCAATAAATCGGTAGATGAAAAAGTATTTGAACAGTTAATCGCCTTGTACATTTCAAAATCGCCTAAACAATTTGTGCCTTCCGCTTTGCTAAATACTGATAATGCTAAACTCACCGGCGAAATTTATGGGCAGAGTAAACTAACCAGTTACAATGGTGCTAAAGAATTATTGACCGGAGATTCTAAAACGGTATTGGCTAATCTTAACAATGATAAAGCTTTTCAATTGGTAAAAGCCATGTCCGATAAATTTTTGAAAGAAGTGGCGCCAAAATATGATGAGATCAATTTAAAAATAACCGCGCTGCAAAGAACATACATGAAAGCACAACTTGAATTGAATAAGGATGCGAGAATTTTTCCAAATGCAAATAGTACGTTAAGGGTAACTTACGGAATAGTGAAAGGTTACGAACCAAAAGATGCTACAATTTATAAGTCGAAAACTTATCTTGACGGACTTTTAGAAAAATACATTCCCGGAGATTATGAATTTGACGTTCCGGCGAAACTAATAGATCTGTACAATAAGAAAGATTACGGCATCTATAGTGAAAACGGAAAAATGCCTGTTTGCTTTATTGGAACAAATCATACAACGGGAGGAAATTCAGGAAGTCCGGCTATTGACGCACATGGAAATCTCATTGGATTGAATTTTGACAGAGTATGGGAAGGCACAATGAGCGACATTTATTATGATCCGTCAATTTGCAGAAATGTAATGGTCGATGTCAGGTATGTTTTGTTTATAATGGATAAATATGCCAATGCTCAAAACTTAATTCAGGAATTAAAATTGGTACACCCTAAAAAGAAAAAACAGAAGAAATAAAAACTCCTACTCAATTTATTTTTTTGGCACGATAGTTGTTTGCCAATTTAAAGAGGGATGGATTATCTTTTTTTAAAAAAAAATTCAAAAAAATTTTTACATAATAAAAAATTTATATCTTTGCCTCGAATTAATAATTAACCTTTTATAATTAAGTAAGATGAAAAAAGTATTTTTAAGTTTAGCTGTTATCGCTGCATTAACTGTAGTATCTTGTAAACAAGCTGAAGC
>Ga0247814_10001353_pt1 | contig 14551 bp, 17 predicted proteins | sample UWRJL179409R1_FD_179947 | JGI IMG/M metagenome (GOLD analysis project Ga0247814, IMG submission 179947) | Plant litter microbial communities from Arlington Agricultural Research Station in Wisconsin, United States - UWRJ-L179-409R-1 | ecosystem: Environmental > Terrestrial > Plant litter >...
TCCGGGCTGGGTTTCGCTGCCGAGGGTCACCCAGCGGTACTCGCCGTAGCCGACGTCGTTCTGCACGGCGAGGCCGAGAGCCCCAGAGTAGAAGGCGATCGACTCGTCGACGTCGGTGACTGTCACGTTGGTGAACTTGAGTGAGATGGTCATAGCCGCGACTCTACGCAGGCGACAGGGCCGGCACTTCTTCGATTCTGCTCAATCGGCGGGCGGGTCTCGTGAGAGCCATGGCGGTCAGCGGCGGCATCGCGTTGACCGCGTCGTGTGGGCGGCTGCGGTATGAGGTCGGCGTCTCGCCAACCAGCTCGCTGAAGCGCGAGCTGAACGAGCCGAGGGATGTACAACCGACCGCCATGCAGGCATCGGTGACGCTCATGCCCTCCCGCAGCAACAGCATCGCCCGCTCGATGCGACGGGTCATCAGGTAGTTGTACGGCGTCTCGCCGTAGGCCGCGCGAAAGCGTCGAGAGAAGTGCGCCGGCGACATGAGGGCGCGCTGCGCCATGGTCGGCACGTCGAGGGGCAGCGCGTAGTCCCGGTCGATGAGATCGCGGGCGCGGCGAAGGCACGCGAGCGTTTCGATCTCCTGGGGAGTCATGATCCGACGGTAGCACCGGGGTTCTCGAAACTGCTCCCGGGGGAGTAGCCGAGGTGTCGCCCGGCGGCCGATTCGCTTCTGCGCCGCGAGGAGGACTCTGGGTTTATCACCCACCTATGGAAGGAAGAACCGTGCTCACCACACTCGCAACACTGGGAATCGCCGCCCACATCGGAGGCCCGTTCGGCGGGTTCCAATGGGCCTTTCTGTTGATCCCGCTGTTCTGGATCCTGATCATCGCCCTCATCTTCGGCATCTTCGGTCGTCGCTGGCGCCGCCACGCGTGGAGCGGTCACTACGGCCACTACGGACCGTGGGGTCAGGCCGCCCGCAGCGCAGAGTCGAGCCTCGCTGAGCGCTTCGCGCAGGGTGACATCGACGAGAAGGAGTACCGCGCACGTCTCGAGGTGCTGCGCGCCAACGCGTACCCGACGGCACCCCCGAAGCCGTAGTCGCTTCGCGGTAGGCTCGCTCTTGGCCAATTTCGGCTGGGAGCGAGCCTTGCTCTCGTTAAGGGGGAGTGCCATGCAGCAGTGGATCGAAGCCAACGCCTTCGTCGTCGCCATCGTGCTCGCGAGTCTCGGCGCCGTGCTGTTGTTGCTCGCCGTTGTCGCGTTCATCGCCTTCCTGCTCACGCGCCGTCGACTCAACAGCGAGAAAGCCGAGCGGGTGCACCTTGAGCGCGATCGCATCGATCTCGAGCTCACCCTGGCCGAGCAGGTTGGCCGGCTGCGCATCATCCGCGAGTTGCACGAGGTGGCAGCCCACGAGCTGTCGGTGCTCATCAGCCAGTCCGACGGCGCGCGCTACGCGGGTGTGAAGGACCCCAAGGCGGCGGTGCGGGCCGCCAGCGTCATCGGTGACTCGGCGCGGGCGACGCTCGCGAGCATCCGTCGCGTGATGACCGTGGTGCGCGAGGGCGAGGCCGAGGTCGACGTGCAGCCGCAGCTGAAGAGCGCCCGCGACCTGTTCAAGGTCATGCGCGAGGCAGGGCTCGGCATCACCTTCGAAGAGACCGGTGAGCGCTTCGAGATGAAGCCCGGCGCCGAGCTCTCGATCTTCAGAATTCTGCAGGAGTCGCTCGACAACGCCCTCACTTACGGCGGCGCGGGCACCCAGGTCAAGGTTGCGTTTACGTGGACCGACGACGGATTCGGTGTGGTCATCGACGACGACGGCGTGCGCGCAGAGTCGCGCCGTGAGGGCCTCGACCCCAACGAGATCAGCCGTGCCGGCGGCTACGAGCTCGAGGACGACCTCACCGCCCTCACCGGCGTCGTCAGCGGCGCGGGCATCACCGAGATGCGGGAGCGCACCGAGCTGTTCGGCGGCGTCTTCAGCGCCACCCAGGTGATCGGCGTCGGCTTCTCGGTCTCGGCGAGCTTTCCGTCGCTGCGGTACCACAACGGCGTGCACGGCGTGAATCTGGACTCCTGACATGGCCCTGCAGCCGATCTCCGTCATCATCGTCGACGACCAGCCCCTGCAGCGCGAGGGCTTTCGCCTCGTGCTCGAATCGCAGCGCGACATCACCGTCGTTGGTGAGGCAGGCGACGGGGCTCAGGCCCTCGCCCTTGCCCGCCGAATTCCGACGGATGTCGTACTCATGGACATTCGCATGCCTCGCGTCAACGGCTTCACAGCCACCGAGCGCATCCTCGCCGATGAGCAGGTGCGGGCCCTCGGGCGGCCGCCGCGCATCGTGCTGGTGACCGTGCTCGACCTCGACGACCACATTCCCACCGCAGCTAAGGCGGGTGCATACGCGGTGCTCTACAAAGACGTTCCGTCTGAGGCCCTGCTCGAGGCCGTGCGCGGCGCCGCGAAGCAGCGTGCAGCCGACTAGTAGGGCGGCACTGCGCTCGGCCCTCTCTGTTGCCATCGCGGTCTCGGCCTACGGGCTCTCGTTCGGGGCGCTGTCGGTGGCCGCGGGGCTCGACGTCTGGCAGACCTGCGTGCTGAGTCTCCTGATGTTCAGCGGCGGATCCCAGTTCGCCCTCATCGGCCTTGTCGCCTCTGGCGGGCTCAGTGCTGCACCCGCGGCAATCGTCGCCTCGACGCTGCTCGGCGTGCGCAACACGCTCTATGCCATTCGCATGTCGCCGATTATCGGCCCCGGCTTCGCCAAGCGCGTCGCCGCGGGATGGATCACGATCGACGAAAGCACCGCCGTCGCCACCGCGCAACCCGACCTGCCATCGCAGCGCCTCGGCTTCTGGGTGACGGGCATCGGCATCTTCATCGGCTGGAACCTCACCACCCTCGCCGGAGCCCTGCTGGGCAACCTGCTCGGCGATGTGCGGCAGTACGGCCTCGACGCGGCGGCCGCCGCGGCCTTTCTCGGCCTGCTGTGGCCGCGGCTCAGCCAGCTGCAGCCGGTCGTGGTTGCCGTTGCCGCGGCTGTCGTTGCGGTCGTTGTCACCCCGTGGGTGCCGCCCGGCGTGCCGATCATCGCCGCGGCGGTGGTCGCCGTCGTGGTCGGACTGACCAACTGGCTCGGACGCCGCGAGGTGGTCGCGTGAGTCTCTGGACCCTCGTCATCGTCGCCGCGATCATCGTGCTCGCGCTCAAGCTCGCCGGCTACTTGGTGCCGCCCGCGCTGTTCGAGAAGCCGGGGCCGGCGCGTGTGTCGACCCTGCTCACGGTCGCGCTGCTTGCGGCCCTTGTGGCGGTCAACACTGTGACCACCGGTCAGCAGATCGTGCTCGACGCGCGCCTTCCGGCGATCGCTCTCGCCTGCGCGCTGTTCGCGTTGCGGGTGCCGTTCATCGTCGTGCTTATCGCCGCGGCACTGTGCGCGGCGCTGCTGCGGATGGCCGGGCTAGGCGTCTAGGTCGTCGACGCCGGGCATCCACGAGTTGCCCGGCACGCCCCACTTCGACTTCTTGATCGCCTTGGCGACCTCCTTGCACGACGCGTAGTCCAGGCGGTCGGCGTAGAGGATGCCGTTGAGGTGGTCGAACTCGTGCTGAAAAATGCGGGCGAGCCAGCCATCCGCGTCGATCTCGTAGATCTGACCCTCGAGGTCGAGGGCGGTGAGCACCGCACGCTCTGCGCGGCGAAGACCGAAGCGCTCGCCCGGAATGGAGAGGCAGCCTTCGGACTCGTCATCGTCATCCGCCTCGCCCGTCGGGGTCGGGGTGATGAGCAGGGTCGGGTTGATGGCAACCCCGCGCCAGAGGCGCTCATCGTCGTCGACCCAGTTGTAGACGAACACGCGCTTGCCGACGCCCACCTGCGGTGCGGCGAGGCCGACGCCGGGGGCGAGTTCCATAGTCTCGAACATGTCGGCCACGAGCTGGCGCAGGGCGTCGTCGAAATCGGTGACCGGTTCGGACACGGTGTGCAGAACGGGGTCTCCGGTGATGCGGATGGGAAGTACAGCCATTTGTCCAGAATATCGGCGTGAGAGCCGGTAGATTCGACGGGTGCCGCCCGACCTAGCCGACATCGCCGACTCGGTGTCTCTGACGCCTGATCAGTACATCGGAATTCCGATTGCGCTCTTCGGCGCCATTCTCATCTCGATCGGCACGCAGCTGCAGCACACTGGTGTCGCGCGGGTCGGCAGCCAGGCAAACACCAAGGGCGGGCTGAGCCTGCGCCAACTGCTGGCGCTCATCGCTCAGCCGCTGTGGGTATTCGGCACGCTCATGATGGGCCTGGCGATTCTGTTTCAGCTCACCAGCCTCGCCTTCGCTCCACTCATCGTCGTGCAGCCACTCGGCGCCATCGCGCTCGTGGTTACCGCGATCGTCAACGCGCGGCAGAGCGGAATCAAGCTCGACAGCGCCTCGATTCGCGCCATTGTGCTCTGCGTCGGTGGCGTCGGCCTCTTCGTCACCATCGCCGCGTTCACCGCCAAGTCAAGCCCGATCACCGAGCTGCAGCTGCGCATCGTGCTCATCATTCTCGCGGTCGTGCTCGCCGCCTTTGCGGTCGCGTTTGCGCTGCTACGCCACCGCTTCACGGCGATCTTCTACATCATCGGCGCTGGCGTGCTCTTCGGTTTCGTCGCGACCCTCGCCAAGGTCGTCATCGACCGCGTGAAGACGCTTTCGTTCGCCGGCTTTCAGCTCGCCCCCGAAGACGTGCTCACGGTGCTCTGCCTTGTCGGTCTGCTCATCGCCGCGTTACTGGGCTCGTATTTCGTGCAGTCCGCCTATTCGAATGGACCCCCTGACCTGGTGGTCGCGGGCCTCACCGTCATCGACCCCCTTGTCGCCATCACGATCGGAATCGTCGTGCTCGGCGAGGCCGCCCACGCCCCGGTGTGGGCGATCATCGCCTTCTTGGTGGCGGGCGCGATCGCGATCTACGGCGTGTTGCTTCTGGCCAAGAACCACCCCCAGTCGCAGCAATAGGTAGAATCAGAAGCTCGAACCGCCGGTGATATCTGCCCGGCGCAGAGCGCGAGGAATACCTCATTGCCCGACAGTCTTTCGTCACAACCGCTGAAAATTCTCATCGGCGCTGACACGTACCTGCCCGACATTAACGGCGCAGCGATCTTCACTGCCCGCCTTGCCGCGGGCCTCGCGCGCCGCGGGCACGACGTGCATGTCATCGCCCCCGCAGCGAGCCGTAAGCACGGCACCTGGCCGGAGGAGGTCGAGGGCGAGACCATCACGGCGCACCGGCTTTACAGCTGGCGCTGGTACCCGCATCCGTGGCTGCGCTTCGCTATTCCGTGGCGCATCGAGCAGAACACCGCTCGTGTGCTCGACGCGGTCAAGCCCGACGTCGTGCACTTTCAGTCGCACATCGTCATGGGCCGTGGGCTCTCGAAGGGAGCGGTTGAGCGGGGCATCCGTCTCATCGGCACCAACCACTTCATGCCAGAGAATATGCTCGAGCACACCAAGCTGCCGCGGTTCATCTACAAGTTCGCGATCCGCCAGGCGTGGGCAGCGGCGTACCGCTCGTTCGTGCGCGCAGAGGCAGTGACCTCACCGACGCGCAAGGCGGCGGACTTTCTCGAGAAGTCGATCAACATCCACCCGGTTCTCGCTATCTCGTGTGGAATCCGCGCCAGCGACTACACGCCGAGCTTCGAGCCGCGCACCGAGAACCTCATCGTCTTCGTCGGTCGCATCACCGGCGAAAAGCAGCTCGACAAGCTCGTGCGCGCCTTCGCCCTGCTCGATCCTGCGCTGAAGGCCAAACTCGAGCTCGTCGGCCACGGAGAAGAGGAGGGCCGCCTGCGCAGCCTCGCCGCCCAACTCGGCGTGAGCGACCGGGTCACCATCACCGGATACGTGTCAGACGAGGTGCTGCGCAAGACCCTCACCCGCGCAACCGTGTTCGCGATGCCGTCGATCGCCGAGCTGCAGAGCATCGCCACCCTTGAGGCGATGGCCTCCGGACTGCCGATCGTTGCAGCGAACGCGATGGCCCTCCCGCACCTCGTGCATCACAAGCAGAACGGATTTCTGTTCGAGCCTGGCGATGTCGACGAGCTTGCTCGCCGCCTCACCGACATTCTCACCATGGAGCAGGCGAAGCTCGACGAGTTCAAGCGCGAGAGCCTGCGCATCGTCGAGGCCCACGACATCGACCGAACCCTCGACATCTTCGAGTCGCTGTACCGCGGCGAGAAGGTCGCCGACGACATGATCGTCGGCGACTTCCAGCCGCGGGTGAAGGGTGCGAAGCGTGCGGCGCTCAAGAAGGCGCTGCGGCTGCATCGCACGAGCGACCCCGCCGACTCGGTGTCCTGAGCCTCGCGGCTTCGGCCGAGAAGCTATCGCCCGAGGTCTGGGTTGGCCGTGAGCATTGCCTCGTACGCGTAGTCCGCGGCGATACCGGTGATGTCGAGATCGGGGCCGTTGGAGAGAATCCAGACGTCGCCGATGAATTCGTGCGATTCAGCAGTGTCGGCCTCGTCATCCTCAATTGCGTATACGGTTCGTGCGCCCAGCACTGCCTCGGAGGATCCGTTGGCGATCAGTGTCGCTTCGAGTGACGAGCGAGTAGCAGGGTCGATTTCGCCCACGACCACAGTGAAGCCGTAGCCCGAGTTGGGCACGCCCCACCAGCAGCTACGGGCGACGGTCAGACCAGAGAGTGCCGACACGACAGTGGCGTCGTAGTACCACGGTGTGTATGCGTTGGCCGGCTCCGCGGGGAGCAGCTCGGCGGTCGGGGCGTCGAGCACCGACCGCGCTTGATCGAGCGTGAGCAGAGCGTCGCACTCGGGAATGCTCAGAGCCACGGGCTCCACGGTCTCCGTGGGTGTCTCAGCCTCGGCGGGTGGCGTCGTCGAGCTTGAGGTCGACGGTTCAGTCGACGGAGGGGTGACCGTCAGAGAACACCCGGAGAGCGCTGAAACCAACGCTGCCGCGATCAGGACAGTGGTCGTGGAGGTGGCACTTGCTCGGTTCATCTGCGCATCCTTGGCTCTGAGTTCGGCCGCACTACTCGTGTGAGTTCGGCTCTACTGCTGCGACGCACGAGAGCACGAATGAGGTTGACAGGGTGCGCGGCGAATCGACTCGGTTGGCTGAGTCGTCTAACGAATCGGTATCCTGAGTCTCGCGGCTTCGGCCGTTCGGGGCGGTAGCTCAGCTGGTTAGAGCAGCGGACTCATAATCCGTCGGTCACGGGTTCAAGTCCCGTCCGCCCTACTAGCAATTGTCATTCAAACTTGGCGGACTAGGTGCTTCGACGAGCTCTAAACTGAGCTCGTCGTGCCGCAGAACGTGTCGCAAGCCAGTGTCACAATAAAACGCGACACGGGACAGGGCAGGAAATGTCGGTAGGTAGAGACGATTCAAACAGGGCGATGAACAAGATCGTCTACTTCGATGAGGAGTCAGCATCGGATTATCTCGACATCTCGGCAGGCGGGAGGGCTCTATCGACCAGCGAGCAAGTAAAAGAGCGTTCGAAAGACATGCACGGCAAGGTCGAAGCTGGGCTCATCGCCAAGTTGAGCTGGTTGCCGTTTCTCGGCGCTTCGGCTGACGTCAGCACCGGCGCGGGCTTTTCGGCCGCGGGACGAAGCATTTTAAGCAAGACCCTTTCGAACACGATCCTCACCGACTATTTGGCGGTGGCGGCGGACGACGAAAGCATTCGACAACTTCGAGGGCTTCGCGTCACTGCAGCGCAAGACTCGATGGCGTACATGAAGATGTATACGCCGTACATGATTGTCCTCAAATCGGAGGACCTTCCGATTGATCTGTCCCGCCTCGACGAGGCCTTTGCGGGCGCAAAGGGTTACTACGAGCTTGTTGGTGAGCACGTTGTGACTGGCAAGAAGGACATCCTCCGATTTAACATTCAAGCGTTTCGGAACAACTACGGCCTGACTGACATTGGCCGTATGGATCTTGTCTTCCACGGCATCCGAGTCGGGCGCGCGGCCGAAGACGGCCTCGGCATGCAATCGGAGATGTCTCAACATTCGGACGCCGAGGGACTAACAGCTGCCGACATTCTGGATGGAACATCAGTCGCCGAAAGTGCGCTTCTCGACGTGTACGACATCATTCTCGCGGGCGTTGAATATGGGCGGTGACACAAAAGTCACCATCTTCTTCGGCCCTTTGTCGTGGTTCAACAAGGAGCTTGGCGACAAGGAATACAAAGGTCTCATGGAGCTCGTGATTGAGCGGGATGAAGCCACTCGCCGCCACGTGCATGTCGTAGAGGGACAAGGTCCTGTTCCAGAAGGCGAACCGACTCATCGCCCCAAGCGCGTCGTTGCCGAGTCCGGTGACTACGCCACTCTGAATGAGCACGTCATCACCAATTTTGCGGGCCTGATCCGTTCTATCGATCCCGAACACTTGTACCTACATAACCCGCCCGCCGTGGTGCAAACGCAACTTGAGCGGGTCTTCGGGGTCAAGAAGGACCAGGTCAAGCGCTACGAGTACCCCGTCGTGACCAAGAAGACCCTTCTTGATATTCATGATGGTTTTGGTAGCCATTTGGTGGGTCAAGAAGCTGTGAAAGAACAGCTACTTGCGGCTCTGTATCCGTTGTCTTCCGCAGGGCGCACGAAGCCCGTTGTACTAATGTTCTACGGCCCGTCCGGCGTGGGTAAGACAGAGACGGCACAGTTCGTGAACGGCCTTCTCGGCGGTGAACTCATGCGGAAGCAGTTCTCGATGTTCCACAACGAGCGGTTCGCTTCCTACCTCTTCGGAGGGCATCACAGCGAAGCTTCCTTTGCCCACGAACTCCTGGACCGCGAATCGGGAGTCATCCTGGTTGATGAGTTCGACAAAGCTAATCCGATCTTTCATAGCGCCTTTTATCAACTCTTTGATGAAGGAACCTTTGAAGACCGCAACTACCGAGTCGAGCTCGGCCCGGCACTGATCATCTGTACCTCGAACTACGGGACTGAAAAGGAGATCCGGCAGACGCTGGGTGACGCGCTCTACTCAAGATTCGATGCGCTCATCCGTTTTGAAGAACTGACCCCGGAGCAAATCCGGCAGATCATCGACAAATTGATCGGTAAGCGTCTTGCCGTGCTTCAAGACGATGAGCTTCAACAGCTAGATGTCGAAGTGCTCCGTGCTGGCCTCTATCGCTTGGCCGGCAATGTAGGGAACGTCCGCAAACTCGGGAAGCGCGTCGACGAAGTTATCTCGTTGCATCTGGTTCGCTCAACGCTTGACCAGGAACGCTCGGAAGCCTCGGAACAACCTGAGGTGCAGGCCGAAGAGGGCCGAACTGGTTCGCAGGACGAGAGCGAGATGTCGCCAGGGTGAAGTCGCCGAGTTCGAAAGCGCGTCGCGCGACGCACGCCGCGAAGGTTTCGGCCCGTAGCGCGCAGAGTTCCGGCGTGATCAAGTGCTACGTCGAGTCGTTCGAAGGCCCGGGCGGACGGCCTGACCTCCGGCTTCGCGAGAAGGTGACCCGTCGGATCGTGCGGGTTCTCACCGAACAACCCTTGTATCGGCATGCCGCGCCGATGGCGAACCTGCTTCAGGACTGTTTTGGGCATGGCGGCGGCCTTGTCGAGCCGCGGAGCCGTGGTGAGTACATCGCAATCGCCGCGCCGATCGTGACGCAGAACGAACGAGAGATCGCGGCATCGTTCGACGGTGAGCTCTCTGCGACGGTCAAGATCCTGACAGCAGGCATCGCGACTCCACCCGTCTCCGTCTGGTGCTACGTCGAGGAGTACCCCGGCGAGAGTGGGGGTCTCGGACTACGACTTCGGCAGAAGGTAACCGGCCGCAAGGTTGAGATGTACGGCAAGTCGAAGGATCAGCTGGCCCGGTTCCTGGCGAGCCCAACCTTCACCGGTGCGGACGAGCTGATGCCAAACCTGTATGAGAAGGATGGATACCGCGACTATGTGCTGGTCTCGGGCGGGACAGCCGTGGATTCGTATGACGTGCTGCTCTTCGAAGACGGGGCGCACCTCACCTACCTGCTCGGCCCATCCACGGATACTGCTTACCGAGATGCGTTCCGCATTCTTGAAGGGGAGTCCGCATCAGCATCGCACTCTCGCACGGCTCGAACGCACTTCGACGGAGGCCGATACCGTGAGGCGATAGTGTCCGCCCGTCTGGCCGTCGAGGTGGCTTGCGGCGGCCGGAGCCGGGACGTAAAGGCGCGGCTGACTGGCTCGCCTCAAGATGTTTCGATGGCTGGAAACACGCTCTTTGCCAAGCGCAACGTTGCCGTTCACGAGGGTGAGACAAGAGTCGAGCAGCAAGATGCCCGTGAGGCCCTGCGCGCGATGCAGCGCATCCTTGACTACCTGGAGGCAGAGGGCGCATGGCCGCCGGGTTGAAATCCCCTCTGGCGCATGGGTACACCTTTGCTGATTAGGGCCCGGCGAATCGCACCGTATGCGCTACCCACCTCGAGCTGGATCTTTGCGATTGGCGTGCCCAATCGATATAGCTCCAGGGCTCGATCAATCTGTTCATCGAGTCGCTGCCGAACGCGCGCGACGATGTTGCGAGCGCGAACCAGATTTGGCACCGAGTTCCATGCGATGTCGTGGTCAGCGGCGATGACGCCAGCAGTAACACCCGCCGCATAGTGCGCGCAGATCTGATCGCAGACCTCGCGGCCAAGGCGTGATCCGAGTTTCTGGATTTGAGGCTTCTCAAGCTCTACCCGCTTTCCGGTCTTGGCTTGAGCGATGAGATTGGCTATTGCGACAGGGGTCAGAAGCGCGCGCGAATTCTTTGAACAGAGGTCCGCAATGTCTACTGATGTTGCTCAGGCACCCTCAGCGGCTCGAGGCCGGCCAGGATGAGATCGAGGCCGAACAGAAACTCGTCCGCGGGGTCGAAGCCCGTGGCGGCCAGCGCCGCGGCTGACTCGTTGAGGTAGGGAAACTCGTCGGCGGGCAGTTGGGGCAGGTAGACGTCGTCGGCCATCTCAGCAAACACATCCGCACTGTCGAAGGGCAGGCTGGCCACCTGCAGGGCGTATCCATAGACATAGCTGTCGAGCAACCAGTTGGCGTGCGTCGCCAGCTCGACCGAGAATCCGGCCTTCCGAAGGCAGGCGGTGACCGCTTCGTGCTGGCGGAGGTTCGCGGGGCCAGGGGAGGTGCGGGACTCCATCAGACCGATCGCCCACGGGTGGCGTGCGAGAACCTGCCGGGCCGAGATGGCCCGGCGCCGAATCGCCGACTGCCAGTCCGTGGCCTGGGCCGGAAGTTCGATCTCGTCAAACACCACGTCGATCATGGCGTCGAGCAGCTCGTCTTTGCTCGCGACGTAGTGGTAGAGCGACATCGCGCCCGCGCCGAGCAGGCCAGCCAGTCGGCGCATGCTGAGCCCATCGACGCCTTCGCGGTCCGCGAGCTGCAGTGCCTCGGCCACCACGCGTTGCTTGCTCAGCCCCGCGTCTGACGCCGTCTGACGTTGATCCTTCGCAGTCACGGGCCTCCTCTATTCTCTCGGCTTGACAATCGTACAGCGTACGGTCATAGTACAGCGTACGACGCTAGTACGGCGTACGAAACCTCTGATCGAAAGACACAGCCATGACCATCCGAACGACGCTCGAAACCCCAACCATCCCCGTGCAGGCGAAGCTTGCCGCAGCGTGGGCCAGCCTCATGTTCCTCGTGATCTACGTCGACTACTACCACCTGTACCAGCCCGGCGAGATCGATGACATCCGCCGTGGAGTCATCTTCGAGTTCGACATCAGCGGCGCGCTGGTGAGTGTCTTCTTCGTGGTCATCGCGATCCCCGCCCTGATGATCCTGCTCTCTGTGACGCTGCCGGCCCGCGTGAACCGCACCACGAACCTCGTCATTGCAGCGCTGTACATTCCCGTGATGGCGTTCAACGCGGCGGGAGCCACCTTGGACTACGCCGTCTACTACGCCCTCACCATCGGAATTGAGGTGCTGATTCTCGGGTTCATTCTGCGCTCCGCGTGGACGTGGCCGCGAGCCACCGGTGTGGCGTCACGCGCCTAGTGCCTCAGAGCCCCAGCGTCGGGTTGGCCGTGCGCAGGGCATCCAGCGCAGAGCCGGCGACGATTCCGGAGACGGACAGGTCGCCGTCATCCGCAAGAATCCAGACGTTGCCGGTGAAGAGGTGAGTTTCTGCCTCGTAGCCCACCTCGCCTTCGCGGCCGTTCTCGCGGGCGGTGAGGGTGCCCATCTCAACAGAGCTGAAGCCCTCGGCGGTGAGAGCCGTCTCGATCGACGCTTGCGTCGCCGGGTCGATCTCGGCGACGAGCAGGCTGAATGATCCGTCGGAGTTGGGGATGCCCCACCAGCACGCGCGGGCAACGGTGACCCCGTCGATGGCGGTGGTCACCGCTGCCGGCTGGAACCAGGGGTAGTAGTCGGTAGCCACGGTCTCGCCGAGAAACTCCGTGGAGTCGGCGAACGACGACTTGGCGAGAGCGATGGGCAGCAGCGTCTCGCAGTCGGGGATCGTCAGGGATGCCGCGACGGGCTCTTCGCCCGGCTCGCCGCCCGGCGTCGGCTCGATGGTCACGATCGGCTTGGGCTCGGTGGATTCCGAGGCGGTGGGAGCGGGCGCTGGGGTGGGGTCGCATCCGGTCAGCAGGGCGACAAGCGCCACAGAGAGAAGGGCCGTGGCAATGGGGGTCGTCGAATGCGTCATATATCCACGACGAACAGAGGCCCCAATCGGGTTGACGAATTGCCCTATTGAATGTCGGATGAGTCGCCTAGCCTCTAAGCATGACCGAGACTCTCGCCTCTGGCCGCACCTTCATCGCCGTGCTCGTGAACACCGCTGTCGCGAACGTCACGACGAGCTACCTGTGGTTCGCGCTGACCTTCTGGGTGTATCTCGAGACACGCTCGGTGCTCGCCACCGGCATCATCGGCGGTGCTTACATGCTGCTGGTGGCGCTGTTTGGCATGGTCTTCGGCTCCATCGTCGACCGCCACCGCAAACACCAGGCCATGATCTTCGCGAGCGTCACCACCTTCGTTGCCTTCGGGGTTGCCGGCACGCTCTATCTGCTGTTCCCCGAGAACGTACTGCTAGACCTCGGGGGGCCGTGGTTCTGGCTCTTCTCCGGCATCATTCTGTTCGGCGGTGTCGTTGAGAACATGCGCAACATCGCGCTGTCGACGACGGTCACGCTGCTCGTGCCCGAAGAGCGCCATGCGAACGCCAACGGGCTCGTCGGCACGATCGGCGGCATCGGCTTTCTCGTGACCAGCGTCTTCTCTGGCCTCTCCATTGGCCTGCTCGGCATGGGGTGGACCCTGCTCATCGCCATCATCGTCACCGCGGGCGTGCTGGTGCACCTGCTCACGCTGACGATCCCAGAGGAGAAGCCGCACGTCGATGAGAAGGCTCCGCTGATCGATGTTCGCGGGGCTGTCGCGGCCATCCGTCTTGTTCCCGGCCTGTTCGCGCTCATCATCTTCTCGACCTTCAACAACCTCATCGGCGGGGTCTACATGGCTCTCATGGACCCGTACGGCCTCGAGCTTTTCGCCGTCGAGTGGTGGGGTATCGTGCTCGGCATCAGTTCGACCGGATTCATCGTCGGCGGCCTGCTCGTCGCCAAATTCGGACTTGGCAAGAACCCCATCCGCACGATGCTGCTGCTCGTCATCGTCATGGGCTTGCTTGGCGCGATCTTCACCATTCGCGAATCCTGGCTGCTCTACGCCGTTGGCATCTGGGCTTACATGGTCATCATTCCGGCCGTCGAGGCGTCAGAGCAGACGGTCATTCAGAAGGTGGTGCCCTTCAAGACGCAGGGCCGCGTCTTCGGCTTCGCCGCGGCCTTCGAGGCGGGGGCGGCGCCGATCACGGCATTCCTCATCGCGCCGATCGCCGAGTTTCTCATCATTCCCTACATGCGAACGGATGCGGGGGAGCGCACATGGAGCTGGCTGCTCGGCACCGGCGAGGCCCGCGGCATCGCACTGGTGTTCCTCGCCGCCGGCGTCATCATGATGATCCTTGCCGCGCTGGCCTTCCTCACGAAGTCGTACCGCCATATCTCGGCGACCTACGCAGGCACCACGGAGTCGGTGCCTGCGGCCGAGGCGGCTACGCCCGCGTCTTGAGTCGCGTGCGCACGGCCAGCGCAGCACACACGATCACCGCGAGGCCGCCGAGCACGGTCGGCAGGGTCAGCTGCTCGTGCAGAATGAGCGCCGCCCAGCCGATCGTCATCACCGGCTGAATCAGCTGCACCTGGCTCACCTGCGCCATCGGGCCGATGGCGAGGCCGCGGTACCAGGCGAAGAATCCGAGGAACATGCTGACGGCGGCGAGGTAGGCGAAGGCTGTCCACTCGATCGGGGTGGCGTGCGGCGGCTCGATCGCGATCGACCACAGGGTGAGGGCCAGCATGACCGGGGCGGAGAGCACAAGCGCCCACGAGACCGTCTGCCAGGAGCCGAGCTCCCGCGAGAGCAGGCCACCCTCTGCGTAGCCGATTGCGGCTGAGATGACGGCGCCGAACAGCAGCAGGTCGGCCCAGCCGAGGTGTCCGAAT
>Ga0247814_10001354_pt1 | contig 14549 bp, 19 predicted proteins | sample UWRJL179409R1_FD_179947 | JGI IMG/M metagenome (GOLD analysis project Ga0247814, IMG submission 179947) | Plant litter microbial communities from Arlington Agricultural Research Station in Wisconsin, United States - UWRJ-L179-409R-1 | ecosystem: Environmental > Terrestrial > Plant litter >...
GAGGAGGTTGAGTTGAGGCGGCCGAAAGCGTGTGGGGGCGGTCAGCGGAGTTTGCGCTTAAGCGCTTAGAGAGGAGCTCAGCTCCGGGATTGGTTGGATTCCCAGGAGGCCAGGGAGGACATCATCTTTCCTTAGAGACTACCAAGTCGGAGGACAGAAACGACGAACTCCCGCCTATGCAATAACATGGCAAATAATCACCACCCATAACGGCCGCCGTTGAGGGAGCAGCCATGCCAGGTATCCAGGAAACATAGGCACAGATCTTTTGTGCACCTTGGCTTTTCAAGGCTGAACTGTTGGTTTTAGTGCAGATCGTTATACTCTGGCAAAGCTGAATTACTCACAACGAGATCTCCAACTACATGCCACGTATTCTTGTCAATGTATGGTTTTGCAAATTGATCGCCACGGTGCAATGCAATATTGCCTACGTGACTATAAGACCTGAGCTTGGCGGGGTTTTAAGTGTTTGTCTAAGTTGACGCTAACTCATACAAAGTTGTTTTGTATGTCGTTCATAAATCAAAACACAGCCTTAAAGCTTGATGAATCTGGTAGCCGCAAGCGGTTTGAGATTTTTTTTATGGTAGCGAAGCAGGAAGTAGTGAGATTGGTATCAGGCCACCAGTACATCAAGTGGCCATTATCGGCGTACAGCAGAGTAGCCAAATGAAGGAACCTGGCACGCTTCTGTTGGAAATTATACGACATGTACTTTGCCACTATCCCCCCTTGCAAACTTGCGGAAGCAAGCATATAATCCCGTTCGTCCAGATAGACCCCGGATTAGAGACATTGTCGCTAGCGTATTGAATACGAGAAATCCAGTGATTTTTTTTACCTTTCTATCGCTGAGTTGGTTTATACTCGGCATGTTTCATGTTTGTCCTTAATTTGATGTCTCGTACAATTCTAGAGATTTCGGAGTTGACATTCAATGGACGCCTGCATAACAAATCAATACAATGTTCTCTTTTCTCTGTTTTAACAATGTCTTGAAACTCACAACTGTAGTTGCCTCAATACAAAGATCAGTCATACAACACAGCGAAAAGCTGGCAAGTGGACCTTTATTACAGAAGCATTTGACATGGAAATTATAACTTAAACACTAAGTACAGTTGATTGGACATCATTGGACATCATTGTTCAATTTACTTATATTTTCACCAGAAAAAGGTAACATTATATGAAATGTTGTCATACAAATCGTAGAGCAACAACTAGAGGAAGAAAGGGAAAATTGTAGTGGCATGGCTAGAGATCTTAAGAAAAATGAATCATTCAATCCATAGCTGATGGATGTAGACGTACTTAAAAATATTCAAACCGCCTCTAATTCACTGAACAAGCTAAGGTGTCCAATTCATTGTACATGGATCAACCTGTTTGCACGCTTTCTCTTCTACCACTCTCTACTAGCCATTCAGATGTCTATCTAAGACCCAATATCTTCGAAACTTACGATTGCTTTCAAACCCCCTCCCCATCGGTTGGGTTTACCCTCATACCCAAAGCATTTGTCTTTTGTTTCCTACGCTCTCTGAATCGGCGTGAGGCGATCATGGACATGTATCTTCTTACGGCACCCTGATGAATCTCAGAGAAGACAAGCGCCCATTCCTTATTTTGGCACGAGCGAGTTAGATTCCACTCTTTGAACCAGTAATGAATATAGCATCGGCGATTGTCAAAATTCGAGTCACATATTAGTTCCGGCCAATGCTTGTCTCCTGGGGAATTCATGTCAAATCTTTCCCCGACAGATAGTGGTGTAGCTCGTGAGTCTCTTTCTTGACATCCGACTACATGAAGCCTCTCAAGGTTCTTGAGATAACCTCCAGATTGCAACATACTCTCACCCATGTATTGTAATTCGTTGGAATGAACCTCTAGAGATTTGATATTGTCGGCTTCACTATGAATCGGAAATTGTCCGGTGATAATGCCAGGAGCACCTTCTCCTTTAGCAAATGAGTACCAGTCAATGGACACAGTATCTATCTCATGACTGAACCAAATCGTCTCCCTTGTCTCCAAGCTTGTATAAAAGGATAGCCGCAGTACCTTCGATGCCTCTGATCTTGCCTCACGGGATACCTGTGTGATAGCTGGGTTGTCGGGTGTGGTGCAATGTCGTATATCACTGTTCCAGCGGACACGAACTATTCGTGGCTCGATGGACAAATGGAATACCCAGCGACGAAGTTCAGGAGGAAGATCGGGAAATCTGTGGAATGATATCAAGTCCTTGGACGAAGACATGATACGAGATAGTCAACACTGTTCTCCCTCCGTAATAGGGGGGTTTTAATTCTGAGAAATGTCAGACACGGTATTGACAGTACTCAATATTACCCAACGACGAACTTACTATAACACGTGGTTACTGTCGGCAGCAATAGTTTAAGTCTTTGGCATATTGAGCAGTGGCTATTGGAATGTTGACTTTGCGGCATGAAGCATCATGTCTATGGAGTACATTGATTAGCCTAACTCACACTAAGTCACACCCCGTCACTGAGGAGTCAAATGGCACGTGATAACGCGCCGAACTACGTGACGCGGTGATGTATTCAACACCAGAAAATCCCATCCGAGGGAAAGACTAGGATTCCCGAATAATGGAATCGATGTGTTAATCGCCGCAACTGAACTTCAATTTTAAGGCTCCGATCTCTATCCGATATACTTTCATCCTCATCAAATCATACCATTGTACCATTCCGTCTCTACCATAACAAACCTCAACCATGTCTGTCAGCCTGAAAGCAGATGAGGACTTTAGCCTATCATCTGATGATGAGAGTGCGATGATCGCACTCTTGGACGATCAGAACCAAGGCACCAAACGCAAATCCAATAGCAATGACATCCCACCAGCCAAACGACTGGCCACTACTCCTATATTTCAATGCGCAGTGTGTAACCTAAGATTCCACTTTTTCAGCCTTATACTTGTCACATATTGTAGTTATGTAAATAAAACTGCTAATATTAAATATCAACTAGATCAACGCATTGAAAGAAGGCTTCGGGTTCAACAAGTTCCAATTGAAACAGGAGCAAGTCATCGTAAGTCATGCTAAAATCCCGACACAATTGGACGGAGGAGACGACGTGTGGCGCGCATATACCTGGCTAACTCGTTGTGCAGTCGACACTCCTCTCTGGTAAAAGCGCGGCGGTTGTCTTTCCCACGGGTGGCGGGAAAAGTATATGCTTTCAGATTCCAGCCCTCGTGTTCTCGGAAGTTGATAAAGAACAAAGTATTCGAGGGCCTGGAGAGAGTGGTATTACGCTGGTCGTTTCGCCGTTAATCGCACTGATGAAAGACCAAGTCGATGCACTTGTACGCCGCGGTATTAAAGCTGCTACATTTGATTCTACGAAGACACGCGAAGAGTATCTCGAAACCTGCCGGATGCTCAACAATGGGGAATTGAAGCTACTTTATTGTGCTCCTGAGCGAGTAAGTTTTTCTCAACTATTACATCTCATTCTAATATTCTTCAACTCTTCAACTCTTCATCAGATATGTCCTTGACTGTTTGGGGGTGCAACCATGCATGACCAGGGCTATCAGGAACCTTGACCACAAATGTATCGAATGCTACAATACATCTAAAGCAGGCCATTCTAGTTCACTAGACTTACACTTGCGAAAAATCTTGAAATTCTGCTTTGAGCATTATATAAATGTGTCACAACCTAGCCCTGTAGCAAGCTCTAAGTTTCCTCATAAAAACAATTACGAAAGTATAATATGGTACAAATTAAAGCCTTTTATCGCTGACTAGAACCCCAAAGTTGAACAACGAAGGATTTATCGAGCAAATGAAACAAGTCCGAGGTGGTGTCCGTCTCCTAGCTGTTGATGAAGCACATTGTATATCCGAGTGGGGCCATGCATTTCGTCCCGATTATCTCAGTCAGTATTAACCAATTCTATTTCACTTTTGCTGTCTGGTACCTGGTATCTGCAGTTTTCCTGTATGCCGTATGCTAATAATCAGCAGAGATAGCACGATTCGCAAACGAAATCGAAGCCGAACGCGTAGTCTGTTTAACTGCAACTGCCACTCCACAGGTAGCACAAGATATTTGCCAGGCTTTCAATATCGAAGAACATAACCTTTATCGAACATCGACTTATCGTCCCAATCTTAATTTGCTAGCAGAATCTGGAGAGACAAAGCAGGATCTCTATCCGCGTCTTTTCGGGTTTCTTAAAAAGAATCCTGGCTCGACCATTGTGTATGTCACGCTGCAAAAGCAAACAGAGGCTCTAGCGACGAATTTGCGCAAGCAAGGATTCAAAGCGAGAGCTTTTCATGCCGGAATGCCAATGGCTGAGAAAACTCAGCTTCAAGATGAATTCCTGGCTTCCAACAATTTGATCATGGTTGCAACAATTGCTTTTGGCATGGGCATTGACAAGGCAAGCATCCGAAATGTAATTCATTTTAATATTCCTAGCAGTCTGGAATCTTATAGTCAAGAGATTGGGAGGGCCGGACGAGATGGTGAGTATTGCTTGGTCTACATATTTGAGCTTGCTATTGACCTCGACTACTAGGAAAAACTAGTAACTGCATGTTCTATGTATGCGGAGAAGACCTTCACCTCCGTGAGCTATTTGCTCGCGGAGACCTACCTGTAAGCATCCATCTCATATCAATCAGAAATAACGCTCCTCAGGCTTGTTACATGTGATCTGAGGTCTTTTTGGCATTTGCTGATTAAAAACTACTTTTCAGTCAAAAGAGTCCCTTCGGAACCTTCTAAACGACATATTTGATTCTGAAACTAAGCGACTTCCTATCGGTGCCGATTTCAGAACAAATCATTACGAGCAGGAGCGCGACTTCGATATGCGTTCAACTACGCTGAAAAATGTGTATGTCATACCTAAAGCAACGAGCCTTTAGGTTTAAATTCTGTGATACATCCGGCCAAGGAGACTCTGCTAATTCGTGAAACCTCTAGATATGCACAACTAGAGCTCACCCACAGCCTCATCCGTGCCACAACACCCGTCTATACCAAGTATAGCTACAAGGTCAGCCCTTCGTACACACGGATCACCGGGTCCGACAGTTCCCCTGCTGGTAAAGCAGTCAATAAGTTTGGGATTAAAAAGAGTACTATTTACTATATTGATGTTGACTCAGCCTCTCTTGCTTGTAATATTCCTCGCACAGATATCGTGCGTAAGCTAAACGACCTAAACGAGAGCAGAGCTATAACGCTCACTCCATCCGGAGTCTATAATGTATACAAAACTCTCCAACCTTTGCCGAAAACCAAAGCAGAGATCGAAATCTTGGTCTCTGCCATCTACACAGTCATGGTATGTTTATTTAGTGCCCTCTGTGTTCATCTCGGCTGCTCATCTGAAGCCACGCTTTATATCTCCTCAAGCTAGTTGGTGGTCCATGTTAGCATAACACTAATACTGTGTTTAGGAGTGCCGTGAACAAAGCTCCCTTGCCCGCACCGACGACATGCTAAAACTCATCACGGGCCAAGCATGCTTCTCACGCGTCTTGGCTCAACATTTCGGTGATGAGCTTACCCCCGGCAAGAAGGATTGTGGCCATTGTACCTGGTGTCTCACAGGCCAACCTGTGGTGCAGAAGATACCTCCCAAAGTCCCCTTCAATGAAACTCGTTTCAGGGCTATCCTCAGCGCTGTGCCTGACAGAGATGACTCACGCCTACTAGCCAAAATTGCATTTGGGATTGCAAGTCCGAAGATTACTAAGCTGAAAATGGGACGGAGTCCATTATTTGGATCGATGGATGATCATGATTTTGAGAGCTTGTTGACAGCTTTTACTCGCGAGTGCGAGAGTGCAAATTAGTTCATCCCCGAACAATCAACATATGCACTGTATAACATCGAAGTCATGTAGCATCCTAGATATCATTCAAGTGTTTCACGGTCTGTAATATCAATAAATATCTCATATTTGATCCCACGAAGTGACGAAGTCCACGTAATTAGAATATAAATCGTCATCTTAAGCTTCGCTAAAGGTGCTTGGCATTGCATATCATGAGCTTGTTACACAGGACCGGCTGCCCGCGGCTGCCGTGAGCCGGAAGATTGCAGTATAAGACGAAGAAAGCTGTCCATGACGGGTAAGATTCATATATTGAAACCCCTAGCATTGTACTGTCATATCAAGTAAAGTCTAGGAAGGGCATTCGGCAGTGCCGATTTCAGAGTCAATGTCAGTGGCTTTGAACGTTCTTGGTGTAATTTCCCTTGGTGGTCTGAACTATTACCTTTCTGCCTTTGCTTGCTTTTGAGATCACTCGTACACCTTTTTCTCAAGTTTTACCCGATGCAAGTTCTTGTATTCTACTGCCTGGACAGTTTGAAAGTTCTAAGCAAACGGGATCGAAGCTCTATATGCTCACGTGTCTTGATGGCAGCGTTCTGCTTACCTCTCGTAGATTCCTTTCTTTTCATTTCCAAAGTCGTCACTGAAGTCACCTACAAGTCAAATTCACACTCTTTTGAGCAACTTATTGGAAATTAACTACAGAAGGCTCCCGTTTGCTTCATTTGATTTAGAGTCAGGATTCAGCATAGGAACGTCGCATCGAATGAAGAGAGCCAAGGTCGTTCATGAGTGGTAGATTCACTGGACAAGAACTCTAGCAGAGGTCATTGACAGCTCTAACGGCCTGAAAATTCATTCTAGTATTGTTGCGATGATATGAGAAATGGTGTAAGTGAGAGTGGGAATAGCTTCCTCTAAACGACAGTCACCTATGCAGCCATGCTCCACTAGCGTCATCCTTATCTATACACGTGACCTGTCAACGAACACACCTCAACCATCACGATATCATCCCCTGCACCTCCAGTTTGCCTTTGGATCTGCTATGGCCACAGGGTGAAGTGACTACCATGCCAACCACACCACATTTGCCAGTTAGCAGCCATGGCAGTAGCAGCAATGAAATCCCGATAGCAGCGACCAAACATCCGGTCGGGCCTGGTTCGGGTAACGGCTGGACCCGTAAAGATAGACCCTGTGATGCTTGTCGACGACGAAAAAGTCGATGTATCATACCAGAAAACACGGAGAACTGTATTATGTGTCACTCCCGGGGGGAAGAATGTACATTTGTTCAGACTCCCCAACCGAGGAAACGCCGAAGAATAGATGGAGGAAGCGAAGATGGATCGAAAGCAAAGTACGTAACTAGGCGAAAGTTAAACCAATATCAAATTCTGACTGACATTCCCAGGTCCCCAGAGGCCGAAAGAAGTAAATTTTATGTCCGATCTTTCCTCTGAACTTTACTGAAGTTGGTCTTAGCTTTTCAAGGTAAACCACCTATCAATGATTATACAGCACTTCCCACATCACTACTCAAACAAACCCTCGGGCTCCAAAATCGACAACACGGCCACTATTTAGGGCAGACTACCGAATATGACACCCGTCTCATCAATCTCTCCCCTTTCAATGGCCGTGGAGAGTATGTCAGCTCCCCAGGTACACTTCGACGTGTTAGCGAGAAAACTCACTTCATTATGAAATCCGAGAGTCAACCTGAAGTCGACGATGAACTTGCAAACCTGGATCTGGTAGAGAGCATTGTAAAACCGCACGGCAAAGCTTTGGTCGATATCTACTTTCGCATCATACATCCCAGTTTCCCGATCATGGATAAGAAGGTATTTTTAGAGAAGTACGAGCGTACTTATCGAGAGTTTACCCCGCCGATTCTAGCAGCGGTTTATATTTTAGCTCTAAATTGGTGGTCGTATACACCAGAGCTGGTCAATTTACCAAAGCCGGACGCCGTAAAGTTGGAGAAACTGGTTCCGAAGTTCATGAGCGATGTACTAAATAGACCGAAATTGTCGACTGTTCAAGCTGGTTTGTTATTATTACAAAGACCAGATGGTGATTCATGGGCCTTAACGGGGCAACTTGTTGCAGTAGCTCAAAATCTCGGCATGCACCTAGATTGCTCATGTTGGAAAATCCCAGAATGGGAGAGATCACTGAGAAAGAAACTCGCATGGGCAATGTTTATGCAAGATAGGTGGGGTGCACTAATACACGGCAGACCTCCTCTCATCTCTCTCGATGATTGGGCTGTCAAACCTCTCGAAGAGAGGGATTTTCCTGAGCAGGTTGATGACGACGAGGACGAAGAGGAAGGTAGTACTGAGATTGAAAACGGGAGACTCATATTTATTCATCTGATTTCATTGAGTGAAATCCTCAGTGATATACTCAATACGTTCTTCACACTGCGAGCAACCACTATTTTGGAAGCAGAAGGTAATAATGCTGTTATCATGACATTAGAGAAAGCAAAACCGATACAGTTAAGACTTAAGGAGTGGCATGCGAAGTTACCACAATGTTTAGCAGTAGGCCAGACAAAAGCAAGGAGGCTCTCATCCACCGGTAGGTTTACAAATACTTCCTCTCACGATTTGCTAACAGATCAGGATCTCTCCACCTAGCATACTTCGCTACAGAAGTAACACTGCACCGTGCAATAATCCGCTTCGACTCTTCCAGCATGGACGATCAGCTACGTACCATAACCCGTGCCGCCGCCAAAATGCGCTTTACCAACGCCATAGATCTTATCAACAAACTTGAACCTGCACATCTACAGTCCTTCTGGTACTTTGCCTCCAAAACGAACCTTGCTATTATTGGAACATTCGGTTCGTTACTCTGGGCAACCTCCGATAGTGCCGAGGAATCTGAATTTTACAAATCACAACTTGCAGAATACCGCTGGACGTTACGAGTCAGTAGCAAGGGAGCAGAGTTTATGAAATTTACCGTTGGTATGCTAGATGCGAGCGCTGTTTTTGTAAAAGATGGTGCATCAAAAACAAGAGTGGGCAAAAAGGCAATTCAAGAACCTCCTTCAAACAAGGAAACACAGCAATCATGGACCCCGAAAATGGAATCGGACTTATCCGTACAGGATCACAAGCTTCACTCCTACGAGGAAATCTTAGATGAGGTCTCTCCGAGCGTTGGAACGTCAACTGAGAATGCATATCCTTACGATACAGACTTCTCACACGTTGGGATGACTCTCGCGCCGGATATTCGCCCACCGTGGGATAGCGGATTTGATGAATTTAGTGAGGCAAATGGGCAGGTTTGGTCGTTGGACCAAATGTATGAGTTTTCTCCATTGGAAGATATACTTGGGAACAGAAGAATGGTGCAGGAGTATGATGAAAGTGGAAATATATTTGCGGGTTTTTGAGCGACTTGTTAACCATAAATGGTTCTGGATTTATAACAGCAATGCAAAAGCTGATGGATCTCAAATCTCCGATAATAAAATACATATCTACATGAACTAATAAATGACAAACACACAACTACTATACGCAACCTACTCTTTATATAGTAACGGGTACGACTTGGATAGCAATCTTGTATGGGGAAGGTGACTGTGTTAGATTGGGTGATGAGCTCCTTTGTATTTGGACCGATGGCCAAAGTAGGTATGTACCTGATTTGATTTGGATCTATAATGTATATAGACAAATTTTTAATTGTAGGTCGTTTGTTTCACATAGAGAAGTCGAAGACAAAGATTATCGGTGATGACTATCTCACGGCCTCCGCTTAGGTACTAGCCTTCAACTTTTTTTAAAAAAAAATAAAAAAAATAAAGGCATAGTGACTGAAGTTCTACTGTAGTATGAATTACTTATTGAAATTCTCTAAAGAGGTTTCAGGTGAGAATTTGGAACCGAAATCGAAAAGTGTTTTAATCATCTAATTATTTGCTTGTACCACTTGATAATATGCCGCGTACCGAATATCTCCATCTCGCTCAACATGAAAGACGTTGCTTAAATGAATCAATCCGAGCTATTTTTTGGATCACAGTCAGTTTCTGGATCCAAAAAATAATGGCGGGAGAAATGGGGTTTGTGCCTTGTACTTCAGGCGTCAACATAACTACTACCAAAAAACCTCCCGCCGTGTCATACTCGCCGTTCTACAACTTCAAACCTACGATATCATGGCAGCCTACGCTCCCATCGATGCACCAAACCACAATGGAAAAACTAAGAAAATAGTTGACTATATGTACGATCAGGATATCGGCAACTTCTCATATGCGGCTGGGCATCCTATGAAACAGCATCGTGTCAGGCTTGCGCACAGCTTGATTCAGAGTTATGGCTTGTATAACAAGATGAAGATATTTGTGAGTGATTCACTTCCATCGTGGAGTGGATTTTTTTATTGTGTCATCTCAATTTGAAATAGCTGTCAGAGATGTGAGAAGTTCAAAGTAGGCCTTGATGTTGGAGCGCCGCTGAGATAATGTCAACCAGCGGCAGCCCTTGAAGCCAAAGTGGGAGCAACCAGCACCAGAACCGTTTGGCTTACCATGGATGGCTCACATTCTATGACGTATCTTAGAGCTTTCTCACTTCTTAATGAAACCTCTGTCTTAAGTTTTGATCAGATTTCTGAATTTTGGTGGTCGCGATTCTCACATTTCATAGTGTCCTAAAAAGGCTACGAAAGATGAGATTGCTCAATTCCACGCCGAAGACTACGTCGATTTTCTGGCAAAGGTAACCCACGAAAATATGCACGGCCTAAGTAAGGAAGCACAGAAGTTTAACGTAGGCGACGATTCCCCGGTATTCGACGGATTGTTCCAATACTGCGCTATCAGTGCTGGAGGAAGTCTCGAGGGTGCAGCTCGACTTGGTCGAGGGAAATGCGATATTGCAGTCAACTGGGCTGGTGGGCTGCATCATGCAAAAAAAGCCGAGGCGAGTGGTTTTTGTTATGTAAATGGTAGGCTCTTGCTTACATGATCTTCATCCCTGCGTAAGACTAAATTCTCTAGATATCGTTTTATCAATTCTGGAACTCTTGCGTTATCATGAACGAGTTGTTTACATCGATATTGATGTACATCACGGCGACGGCGTTGAAGAGGCTTTTTTCACTACTGACAGAGTAATGACGGTTTCTTTTCACCAGTATGGTGAATTTTTCCCTGGAACTGGAGAGTTACGAGACATAGGTGCCGAGTAAGTTAAGCCAACCTTGGCCCGAACCACACACCTTACTATTTACGGAAGATCAACTAACTCCTGCCTGCAGCAAGGGTAAAAACTATTCAGTGAACTTCCCTCTCCGACATGGGATTGATGATGCCTCGTACAAGGGGTATGTCCATATTACCTTATATATCGAACTGGTATACTAACTTCCTTTAGAATATTCGAGCCCGTGATGACACAAGTGATGGAAAGATATCGGCCAGGTGCAATTGTCCTTCAGTGCGGAGGCGACAGCTTAGCAGGTGACCGCTTGGGATCCTTAAACCTTAGTATGCGTGGACATGCCAATTGTGTGAACTTCATGAAGTCATTTGGATTGCCCTTGCTGCTTCTCGGTGGCGGTGGTTACACGATGAGAAATGTGTCTCGGACTTGGGCTTACGAGACTGGCGTTGCGGTTGGAGTGGACCTCCCATCAGAGCTACCAGAACATGAATATTCTGAGGTAATATTGTCACTTGTGTTTTCATCATGGTTACTGACGCTTTTCTCAGTACTATAAACCTGATTATCAACTTGACGTCAAAGCCAAAAAGGACCTAGCGAACTTGAACTCGGTTGAATATTTAGAAAAGATCAAAGTCAAAATATTTGAGAATCTCAAGGAAACAACATTTGCGCCATCTGTATCTCCCTTGGACGATGTCCTCGATAGCCTAGGTATGAATGATGAGGATGAGGACATGCTCGACGATGCAGATGAAGATGAGAACCCGGATGAGCGGAATACCGAACGAAGGAGCAATTTACGGTAAAGCCCCATGCTGATTTTGTATTACAAAACTAATTCGGATCACAGGGTCGAAGCAGGTGGTGAATTAAGTGATAGCGATGACGAGGGTAGTGGCAGTGGAGGGGTACGATCATATCTCCGGGTTCGATGACAGTGTAGCTGCTAACTGCGCTAGCGTAAAAATGGAAAATCTCGCCGAAACGAGGCAAGTTTTGCAGAAGTGTCCGAGATTGACGACACAATGATGGATGACGAGGATGAGGAGATGGAAGAAGTAGATGAAGCAGAACCAACCATCGATGAATCCGAAACAGAGCCGCCCGTGGAGCAAGAAAAAGATTTATCAGCAGGTTCAGCTAATCCTCGTTCACGTGAACCCTCAGCAAAATCCGATACTGTCAAAATAGAAAGACCAGAGGAGCCAAATGGCGAAAAATCAGATTCGAGAGCTGCATCAGTAGTTGTAAAAACGGAAGATTAAGTAGACAGGCTACTGCCAATGTAAATTATGGCACAAAGCTCAGCGTTTAGCATTCTGTTGCACTTTGAATGTATCGAACATCTTATACTTCTTTGCTGGCTCTTTTAAGCGACGTCTCATCCATAACAGATACTTGGAACGCTTTAGGCCAAAATGTCATGATCTAATCTACAATCAGTCGTTTAGCAGAGAGGGAAAAACACATTTGTTCTCCGAGCATGGCTAAGTAAATATATCGATACACTTAATCTTGCACCTCTTTTTCCAATGGAACCCTGGAGACCATAACTTTACAAAGCAACGTTCAGATACCAGAGTCCGCCAACATCACCTCACCCATGCTTTAAGTCTTGGCTGAATGAACCATCCCAAGAGAGACCTCATCACTCCACATTTCTTTTTTCTTCTTTTCACCTACGCCAATCTTACGAGCAAACCGGCGTCTTCGTTGGCTTTACTGCCGAGTTACTCGGGTTTGTTTGCGAACATCCATTAGCTAACCCAAGAAGAGTATCATCGGTCGCTGCAGAATAAGCTGCATCGCAGTTTGGATCACTACGACCTATCAGTATACAAGCTTACTGCCACATCATACAAACCGAACCTACCTAGCTCCACCACTAGCGCTGTTGAAGTACGAACAGATATCATGCGAGAAGCAATCCTGTGTACTACAACACCACCGTTAGTATTCCACTCGTCAAAAATGTAATGGTGTGGAGAGATATACTATACATTTCCTACCGCAGTGCCTGAGCAACCTGCTCCACAACGTCCATTGCAGCTATAGCTGAGCAGTGTTAGTTCTAGTCCGTGAGAACTGGACGGGCCGGTGGTGCATACTCGCCGCTACCTGAAGGGTTGGGACCAAAGTTACTACCCACTGCACCACTCCAAGTGCAAGTCTTCCCAGCACTGTTTTCCCATGTAGCTCTCGCAGTAACCCCAACCTTGAGGCAGGTAATGGCTGCGAGTGTTGAGGAAGCCATTGCTATGACGAGGGCGAACTTGAGGAGAACCATTGTTTGCAATTCTTCTCAGAAGATTTACATCCACTGGCAATCACTCATTTTTCTAAAGACCAAGGGCTTCTTTATATGCATCTAGTAAAGTGATTGCAATTTGAACATCAGATGACGACTTACCCGTTCTCCGAAAGATTCTCCGGTTTGAGGAAGTGAATATTTTTCATTTCCCCCCGTATCCCCGCATTCAAAAACGGAGAATCCAGCTTTGGACTGCCCCTCCGTTTCTGTTGGGATATGGAGGTGAGTGTGGAGCAGATGTCCGTTTGTGGCATTCTCTGAAGCCTATGGCGTCAAGAGTATCCTTACCTGGTGGCCGGGTGGCCAGAATCGATGTGTTGTTCGGACTACCAAGTTGCATATACGACCAGTTATCATGCGGAGGAGCATGAGTGGCTTCTGATTCAGTTCCAAGCATTTCAGAGTGCGCCATAGACACACACGGAACCATATGATGTTATACATCTCAGGGGTAGAAGGACAAGCGAGGTCAGCACGTGACTATTATAGATTTACTATTCGGTCTGAACTGTAGATTCAAGTACTCAGTTAAGTTCACTTGAGAAAGGCTCAGCCATCTCACGAGGTATAATGTCGCTTGGGTTTGCCGTTTTGAGTTCCTCGCTGGGTCTGTCACGAAGAGTATGTCTCAGCTCAGAACGAAATCTCGATATCACATCTTCATGTAAGATCCCCGAAAACAACTCTGAATCTTCAAATCCAAGTTCCCAGTAGGAACCTCAGATTTCATAATTTAGCCAGGCGAACCCAATTTTCAGCCAATCAAAGTCATAAAAGAGTGCCTTTCAGCAACCATAGCTGGACAAGCTGATGAATAGTGGTATTATAATATCATATTTTAGATACTGCTGATGACTATCCCAGGTTCTAAACTTGAAGCCAGGAACAAACGCCCAGCACAAATACCAAGATCATGGCATCACCTGTGATCGTCGTCCAGATTCGGAAATACCTTGAGGCCAATTGCACATAGCCCTTATATGGCTCAGGCAAAAATCCCACTATCGTTCCCAAAATTCCAGTTTGCTGCGTAGTCCCCTTTTCCAAATAAAATCTGCTTGTTTGTAACAACACCTGAGCTGTAGCAAAGATGTAAAAGAAGTGGATTGATGCAGGCGTCAGATTTTCGGTGGATGCTGATTCGGAAGAAAGGCGCGCTAGTTTCGATCCCGA
>Ga0247814_10001357_pt1 | contig 14545 bp, 7 predicted proteins | sample UWRJL179409R1_FD_179947 | JGI IMG/M metagenome (GOLD analysis project Ga0247814, IMG submission 179947) | Plant litter microbial communities from Arlington Agricultural Research Station in Wisconsin, United States - UWRJ-L179-409R-1 | ecosystem: Environmental > Terrestrial > Plant litter >...
TGCTAATCCTTGGGATCAATACGAAGATTCTTTCGCTGTAGGAACTATCCACAATGGTGAAATTTCTGAAATCGTTGACAAAGGAGCTACTGTAGAATTTGGAGATGATATCGTTGCTTTCATTCCTACTCGTCACCTTGAAAAAGAAGACGGAAAGAAATTGAAAAAAGGTGAATCTGCTGATTTCAAAGTAATCGAATTTAACAAAGAATTCAAAAGAGTTGTTGCATCTCACACAGCTATCTTCCGTGAAGAAGAAGAGAAAAACGTGAAAGCAGCTACTGAAAATACTTCATCTAACTCATCTACTAATGCACCAGCTGCAACTTTAGGAGATAACAATGATGTATTAGCAGCATTGAAAGCTAAAATGGAAAAATCAGAGAAAAAATAATTTTCTGATTCTTTAAATAGAAAAGCCTCGCAGTAATGTGAGGCTTTTTTTTTTGTTGCTATTGGTTTTACCAAATATTTTCTTTGCAGATACAAACTTGACGCTTACTCAAATTTTATAAACACACAGTTTTGTCAATGAGAAACTGAACAATTTTAGTTGGTGTGGAATATTTGAAGTTGAAGATTAATTAGAAGCCAATAAAGCTGTTTCTTCGGGAGTGAAATAGTTTACAATAGTGTAAGTATAAATATTGGAAATTGCCATTTCATCTAAAATATCCACTAAATTTTTAAAATTAGATTTATTGGTTGGTTTGATGATAAAGATGGCTCCCATATCCGGGCGACCTTTGCTAGCCATATATTCGTTTATTTGTTTGTTTTTAAGATTGATTTCATCTCGGATTTCTTTTCCAAAATTTAATTTTTTCGGTGCAGATGTAGGCAAGTTTATAAGTCCGTGATAAGATATTATTTTATTATTATTGTCTAATAAAAGAGTAATTATCCGATTCTCGTCGGGATTATAACACCCAATATTTTCATAAACATCGGAATCAAAAGGGTGAGGTAAGCTTAGTGGTAGTGCGTTAGGTTTTGCTAATTCTCTATTTACCATAAAGAAAATAATTAATAGAAAAGATACACTTACCATTGCAGTTAAATCAACTGTAAGATTTAATTTTTTACTCCTAATTTTTCTATTGATTTCCATAATTTGTTATTTAATAAAATAATTTTTAGTATCAGTAAAGTATTATAAATGTAAAGAAAATATTTATTGGTTTTTATTTTTGAAATCTAATTTAGAAAACTAATTTTTAGAGAGTGTAAATTTTGATGTTTATAGTTACCGAATTTACCGCAATGTTCATTTCTTTTAATTGTGAAATAATTTCTTATATTTTTTTTAGCTTTACAAAATAGCGAAATTATGCGAATGCCTGATTTTAGGCTAATGTCATTTTTTTTTGATTTTATTGCTACTTTATTTCTTACATTAGCATTGTATTATCCCCCCAAATCTAACCTAAAAAGTACAGTATGATAATAAAACTACTTTCTTTTATAAAACACAATTTTATAAAATGCTCTATTCTTTTTCTATTCTTTTTATCCTCAAATAGTTATTCGCAATGTGCAGGTAATGATGGCACAGTAACTATTTGTAATATTCAAGATCCAGCCAATAAAAACATTAATCTTTTTAGTCTGTTAGGAGGTACTCCAACAGCAGGAGGCACTTGGATTGATAACTCAAAACCACTGGAAGAAAGTGTTTTTAATGGAGTATTAGATGCACAAAGTATAAAGAATAGTGGCGTTTATACCTATACTTATGTACTAAATCCTTCAGTATGTACCAATAATACGGCAACAATAACTGTTAATATTGGTCCTTATGCAGGTGTTCCTAGTCCTAATGTTTCTACTTGTAATGATGTTGAATCTTTTAATTTGTTTTCAATCTTTGATGGAACAAAAGTTGCTCCTCAGCAAAACGGAATATGGAGAGATAGTAACGGTGCTGTTTTGTCAGGTAGTATCGTTAATCCAAAGGTATTAGGAGAAGGGAATTATTCGTATACTTATACTATTCCAGCTTTAGCTCCTTGTGCAGCACAATCAGCTACAGTTTCTGTAACTGTTTTTAGAAAGCCAATATCTGGAGTTCCTATTAATTTGACTGTGTGTAGTACGGATGATTTAACGCAGTATAAAAACTTAAATTTAAACGACAGATTACAAGGAGAAGATACAGGCGGAAGATGGATAGATTTATCAGGTACCAATGAGTTAACCAGTACAATTGATAATCGAATTGATGTAGAGAAAATTTACAATACTTTTGGAGCAGGAACGTATAGTTTTGTATATACTATTTTATCATCTAATCCTATTTGTACAAATTCTCAATCTACTTTTCGGCTTGTTATTGAAGAACCAATAGATTTTACAGGAAGTACTTTGACTGTGAATTCAGATATTTGTGAAAATCAAATTACTACAGCTACTTATACAGCTACTTTAAGAAGAGGGGCAAAGGTAATTCCTAATGGAAACTATGATGTTTTTTATTCACTGTCTGATGGGAGTACAACTAAAAATTTTACTATTAATGGTAATTTTTCTAACGGTATCTTTTCTTTTAATATTGATAGAACAAATTTTCCAACGGTAGGGAATTATACTTTTATCGTTACAAATATTATAAGAAATGGTTCTTCTGATATTTGTAATATTAATGTTGGAACAATATCAGATGTTTTGACAATTTTTCCTTTACCACGTGTGGATAATGCAACTTTAAAAATAGATCCAATATGTAGTGGTTTTGACGCAAAAGTTGAGATTTTAGGAAATACTAATTTAACTAATGGAAATTATACAATAAATTATAGTTTGTTAGGAGATAATGTAGCAAATAATCAACAGTTAAGTTTTACAGTTAATAATGGAGTTTCTCAGTTTTTAATTCCTGCAAATTTAATTCCTAATTCTGGAGTGAATACCCTATTTAGTATCAATAATATTGTCAATTTAACTACTGGTTGTATTAATACGGTTAATTTATCAAAAACATTTGTAATTAATGCTACTCCAGATGTTTCAGGGGTTTCTTTAAGTATTAATAATGAATGTTTAGAAGGAGATACAGTAGTTCAGTTGTCTGGGCTAGATGATGCAACTAATATTACTTTTGATTATTCTATAACTGGAGCAAATGTAGCCTTAAATCAAACAATAACCGCTGTAGTCAATTCGGGAAAAACAAGTTTTATAATTCCTATGTCGATTCTTGAAAATTCAGGAACTACTAATTTTACTCTTAATTCTTTAATGAATAGTTCAGCAAATTGTAGTTCAGTAATTATAAATAATAATACTGCTTCTTTTTCACTTTCAAATTGTGACTTTTTCATTCCAGATGGATTTTCTCCAAATGGTGATCAGGTAAATGACGTTTTTAGAATTCCAAAAATTGAATTCATCTATCCTGATTTTACTTTAGAAATTTACAACCGTTACGGAAATTTAATGTTCAAAGGAAATCGTGATAAACCAGAATGGACTGGTAGAAATTCAGATTACAATGTAGGAATTGATGGAATAGCGCCAAACGGAGTTTATTTTTATGTTCTTCAATTTAATAAAGGAGATAAAAAACCTGTTCAGGGAAGACTATACCTAAACCGATAGTTGATTTTCATTACATTAAACTAAACTTCGAAATGAAAAAAATAATATTAAGTATCAGTTTTTTATTCTTGGTAATAAAAGTATCTGCACAGCAAGATCCTGAATACACACACTATATGTACAATATGAACATTGTCAATCCAGCTTATGCAACAGGTACTCAGGCAATGTTAGATTTAGGAGTTTTATACCGTTCACAATGGGCTGGAGCCATTGGTGCTCCTAAAACATTTAACTTTTTTGGACATACTTCTTTGAGTAAAAAAGTCGAAATGGGATTATCTGTAATTTCAGATGATATTGGAGATGGAGCTAAAAAAGAAGACAACTTCTATGCTGATTTTGCCTATGTTCTGGATGTGAGTAGTAGCGCAAAATTGTCTTTGGGGTTGAAAGCTGGATTTACTTCATTCAAGACCAATTTTAATGGCTTTAAATTCGAAAGTGGTGATTCTTCAACCGATCAGGCATTTGCTGAAAATGTAAATAGTATTTTTCCAAATGTTGGAGTAGGAGCTTACTATTTTACCGATCGTTATTATTTAGGATTATCGGCTCCTAATTTATTTTCGTCAAAACATATTGAAGAGAGTACGGGTATAAATGCCTTTGGTTCTGAGAAAATCCATATGTTTTTTACCGGAGGATATGTTTTTGACTTATCAGATACTTTTAAGTTAAAGCCTGCATTTATGACTAAAATAGTTCCCGGTTCAGCAGTTTCATTAGATCTTTCGGCAAATGTACTCTTTAACGAAAAATTCGAACTTGGAGCTTCTTACCGTTGGGATGATGCCGTAAGTGCTTTAATGAGTGTTAAGGTTTCGTCTGGTATTCGCGTAGGTTACGCTTACGATTACACTACTTCTAATTTTGGACAATTTAACTCAGGAACCCATGAGGTTTTTGTATTGTTCAATATAGATTTACTAGGAAAAGGATATGATAAATCACCAAGATTCTTTTAATATGATAGCGATGAAAAGAATATACCTCATTTTAATTGTACTTACAATACAATTTACTCAAGCTCAAACGCAAGATTTACAAAGAGCCAAACGCTTATTTGAAAGAACGTATTACAGTGAAGCAATTCCTTTGTACGAGACTATTTTAAACGAAAACCGTTCGTTTGAAGTAGTAAAAAATTTAGCCGATTCTTATTATTATACTAATGATTACGCTAATGCACAAAGACAGTATCGATTTTTAATTTCTAAATTTCCAGAAGTTGTCACTGCTGAAGATTATTTCAGGTATTCGCAAACTTTAAAAGCATCGGGAAATTATGAGGAATCAAATAAAGTAATGCGTGATTATTTTTTGAGCTCCAATAATCAAAAAGCTATAGAAAATCTTGAAAAAGACAATCTTGTTTTAGAGAATATCTCTGCTTTAGGCAATCGATATGAGATTAAAAATATGGTAATTAATACGCCAAATTCTGAATTTGGAGCAATACCATATAAAGAGAAATTAGTCTTTTCGGCAGTAATAAGAAAACCTTATACTTTCGAAAAAGTGTACAAATGGAATAACGAAAGTTACCTTGATTTGATGTCGGTTTCGCTTAAAAATCCTAAAATCGATTCGATTAAAAGATTTGCTATCGAATTAACTAGTCCATTGCATGAATCAAATGCTGTTTTTACTAAAAATGGAAAGACAGTGTATTTTACCAGAAACAATTCTAAAAATGGTGTAAGAGCTAAAAACGATAATAAGGTGTCAATGCTTCAAATTTTTAAAGCCGAATTAATTGATGGCAAATGGAGAAACATTATAGCTTTACCATTTAATAGTGATAATTATTCTGTTGAACATCCTGCGTTGAGTAATGATGAAAAAACATTATATTTTGCTTCAGATATGCCAGGTTCATTAGGTTCTTTTGATATTTACAGCGTGGCTATTTTAGGTTCAGATTATGGTACGCCAAAAAATCTTGGACCAACAATTAATACTGATAAGAAAGAACAATTTCCGTTTATTTCGAAAGATAACAAATTGTATTTTTCTTCGAATGGTCATGCAGGTTATGGCTTTTTGGACGTTTTTGTCTCAGAAATCAAAAACAATGAGTTTTCTACTCCAGTAAATGTTGGATTACCTGTAAATTCAGGATATGATGATTTTTCATTTGTAATAGATTCAGATACTAAGCACGGTTATTTTGCTTCGAATAGAAAAGGAGGAAAAGGAAGTGATGATATTTATGAAGTCAATGAAATTCAGCCTTTAGTGATTGAAAATTGCATGCAGTTTATTTCAGGAATTATTACTGATGTTGATACTAAACTTCCTTTAGATAAGGTAAAAGTAAGTTTGCAAGATGCTAATAAAAAAGAAATAGAAACTGCTGTAACCACTGCGGATGGAAGTTTTTCTTTTTCGGTTGATTGTCAAAAAAGTTATGCCGTTCATGCTTCAAAAGAAGAGTACACTAGCGCTTCAAAGTTCCTGAAAACAAATAAGGAAAGAAAGAAAGTAAATGATGCTTCTATGGCTTTAAAATCAGCTGAAAGTATTAAAAAAGAAGAAATTGCTATTCAGCAGCAAAAGAAAAGGGAAGAAGCAGTTATTGAACAGCAAAAGAAAAAAGACGCATTAGTAGCTTTACAATTAAAGAAAAAGGAAGCTGCTATTATTGCTGAAAAAGCTAAAATTGAAAAAGAAGCAGCTGCTAAAAAAGCAATTGTAGAAGCCGAAATCAAGAAGAAAGAAAAAATTGAAGCAATTGTTGCTACTGAAAAAGATATCGTAAAAGACAAAGAAAGGTTGTTGATTAAAACGGATCCTATTTACTTTGATTATGATTTATGGTATATTCGAAAAGAGTCAAAACCTATTTTGAATAGAGTAATTGAATTGATGAAAAAATATCCGGATATGGTGGTTGAAATAGGTTCGCATACGGATAGCCGTGGAAATGATAAATACAATTTAGATCTTTCTGCAAAAAGGGCTAATTCTACCAGAGAGTATTTCATTAATCAAGGAATTCCATCAAAACGAATTCTAGCTAAAGGTTATGGAGAAACAGTTCAAATTATAAAATGTGTACCTATTGAATCCTGCAACGAAGAACAACATGAATTAAACAGAAGAAGTGAATTTGTGATTAAAAATTTGTAATACAGTTAAGTTTATATCATCTAAAAGAGGTTTTCGAAATAGTATTTTCGGAAACCTCTTTTTGTGTAAATTCTTATGATTTTTTTATATATTTAAAGTCTATTAAAAACTTAATCAATCAATTTATGGAAGAAATTACTACATCAGGAAATTCAAATTTGCAATTAACAGCAGAATCACAATCATTTTTAAAAGAAACAGCTAAGTGGGCTTATCTTTTAGCAATACTAGGTTTTATTGGAGTAGGAGTACTTGTTTTATTCGCCTTATTTTTTGGGACTATTTTTTCTAAGTTTAGTTCTTTTGGAGGAAATTCATCACCAATGCCTATGATGGCAGGAGGATTTATAACGGTTTTATATTTAATAATTGCAGTACTTTATTTTTTTCCAGTGTATTATTTATTTCAATTTGCTTCAAAAGCAAAGACTGCCTTTAGTACAAATGATAACGAAGCATTAACAACTTCTCTTGAGTTTTTAAAATCTCATTATAAATTTATGGGAATTTTAGCCATAATTATGTTCTCTTTTTATGGTGTTGTGTTTTTGTTTTCAATTATTGGATTTGCATTCGCAAGTTTTAGATAATTGTAAATAATAATTATATCAACAACCCTATTTCTAAATTTAGAAATAGGGTTTTTTTATGCGTATAGCTTTTTGTTCCAATAAATATGTCATCTTCATTTAAATTGATTAGAATCCTAAATATTAAACAAAAAAGATATAAATTTGATTTTTACAGATCCCCAATCTGATACTAATAAAGAGGAATGAAATTATATAAATTTAGCTTGTAAATTTTTTTCATTACTTGAACTCAAAATGCTAACCTTAATAAGAATAACTTGAAGAATTGTTTAAATCTGATACTTCTACTGGGCTTTTATGTTTTAGGATTTTCTCAAGATTATCCTGTAAAATTTCTGGATATTTCTAATGGTTTGTCTAATAATTCGGTTACAACGCTATTTCAGGATAGTGAGGGATACATGTGGTTTGGAACATATGATGGCTTGAACCGATATGATAGTTATAATTTTAAAGTTTTTCGAAGTAAATTCAACGATGGAAAAGCTTTAGCATTTAACACTATTTATGATATTGAAGGCGATTCCAGGCAAAATATTTGGGTTGGAGGATCAAAAGGTGTTAGCGTTTTCAATAAAACTACAGCAACATTTCATTCGGTTGAATTTATAGATGGTAATAATACATCAAGAGTTCTTAAAGATATTATTCATCAGATAAAACAACTGTCTAATGGAACTATTTTGGTTGCTTCTCAAAATTCAGGATTATTAATTTTTGAGAATGGATCTTTTATTGGAAAGCAAGTAAAACTTCAAGTTAAAAACCGAAACCATATTTTAAATAAGTATGATGCCATAGCCATTCAAGAGGATAAGAAAAAAGCAAGTTGCTGGGTTTTTGTTAAAGATCAAGGGATTTGTAATTTTGATTATAAAACTAAAAAAATAGAGGTTGTTTTTCCTCTTTCAATAGCGGTCAAAGCGATTGCACTTTCTTCAGATGGTAATTTGTGGCTGGGAACAGAGGAAGGACTTTTTTTGTTTAATATTAAATCAGGTTCACTTTCTGAAAATTATTTATCAAGCAAGTGTACTGTAACAGATATTCTGATAGATAAAAAAAGAAAAATCTGGATTACTACTGATGGTTGTGGTGTTTTTGAGCTTTTAGAATCCAATAAAAAAGCGGTTGCATTTACTGCGTTGAATGATAACCAATTGGTGAAAAGTAATTCGGTTTGGAGTGTATTTGAAGATCGGTCAGGAAATAAATGGTTTGGTTCCTTAAGAGGTGGAATAAGTATGCTAAGTGATAAGCCTAAAAACTTTAAAACAATCAGATACAAAGCTAAAGATCCAGCTGAAAACTTTATTTTGTCATTTTGCGAAGATGAAAAAAAGAATGTATGGGTTGGAACCGATGGAGCAGGTTTAAAATATTGGAACCGAAAAAATAATACCTACACAAACTACAGTAATAATCTCTCCAGTAAATTTATTACAGGAATAGTTAGAGGTGATAATAATGATATTTGGATTTCTACCTGGGCTGGAGGTGTAAATAGGATTAATAAACAAAACAATACAGTTACGCATTTTTCCTGTTTCAATCCCTACACAAAACAAGTTGAGAAAAATATATGGTTTGTATGTAAAGACTCAAAGACAAATATCTGGGCAAGTGCAACGAGTCAAGGATCTTTATATCTTTTTGATAAAGCGAAGCAGAGCTTTGTATTGTTTGATCAATCGATAAATGATTTACAATGTCTTATTGAAACCAGCGATGGGAAGTTTTGGGGTGGAAATAATTACAATACATTATTTTCAATAGAAAAAGAGACTAAAAAGATTCGGAAAGTTAATATTGGAAATCCTATTAGATGCCTTCATGAAGATAAAGATAAGAATCTTTGGTTAGGAACTCAGGAGGGAGGATTGTTACTATTTGACAGAAAGAAAAATAGTTTTAAAAGGTTTACTACTGATGATGGACTTCCTTCAAATACTATTTTAAGATTACTGGAAGATAAAGAAGGTAATTTATGGATGAGTACTTACAATGGTATTAGTCGATTTGACAAAAAAGAAAAAGTATTCCGAAATTTCTCTGTAAATGATGGACTTCAAAGCAATCAGTTTAGTTTTAATGCTGGATTAGAGTTGTCTACAGGAGAATTTTTGTTTGGTGGAATAAACGGTTTCAACATCTTTTTTCCTGAGTCAATAAAAGGATTCAATCAAAAAAGTAATCTTTTGTTAACTGATTTTTATGTAAATAATCAGTCCATAACAACAACTAGAATGGATGTTAATACAATTGACGATTCAGGGAAAATCCGGAAAGTAAATCTTGCTTATGACCAAACCACTTTATCGCTCGAATTTGTAGCAATAGATTATAATAATTCAGATAAAATCAATTATGCTTATTTATTAGAAGGCTGGGATACGCGGTGGAATTATGCTGACCAAATCCGAAAAGCCAATTATTCCAGATTAGCTGAGGGTAAATATACTTTTAAGGTAAAAACTACCAATTTTAAAGGAGGTTGGAATAAAGAAGTAAGTCTCATTTTGATTGAAGTTTTACCTCCCTGGTATAGAACATGGTGGGCTTATACATTGTATTTAGTTACAATTGCAGGATTATTGTTTTCTTATTTAGAGTACAATAAAAATAAGGAAAAGCTTAAATACAAAGTCAAAATTGCGGAATTAGAGCGTAAAAAGGAAAAGGAAATTGCTGAAAAGCAATCGTCAATGTTTACTTATATCTCACATGAATTTCGCACACCGCTTTCACTGATTATTAATCCGTTGAAAAAAGTGATACAGAAAGTAAATGTTCAAAATGAATCCTTCGGAAGTGATTTGGCTATTGCACATCGTAATGCCAGAAGACTTTTGAGTCTTGTAGACCAGCTTTTACTTTTTAGAAAAGCAGAGAATGATGCCGATTCACTCAGATTGTCTTCAATAAATGTAAATAGTCTTTGTAACGAAGTGTATCAGTGTTTTGTGAATCAGGCAAAAGATAAAAACATTCAATACAATTTAAATATCCCTAAGCATGAGATTGTGATTATTGGAGATTATGAAAAAATTGAAATTTCTTTATTCAATTTGATGTCAAATGCTTTTAAGCACACTCCAATGGGTGGTGTAATTGATTTTAATTTAGATGAAAATGAAAGAGAAGTAATTTTTGAAATAAGAGATAATGGAGAAGGAATTGATAAAAAAGATATTGAAGTTATTTTCGAAAAATTCAAGCAAGTTAATTCAAAAGCGGCTGTAGGAACAGGTTTTGGAATAGGACTTTTTATTGTCAAATATTTTGTAGACAAACATAAAGGAACGGTTTCTTGTAAAAGTGAGTTAGGAAAAGGAAGTTCATTTACATTACAATTTTTGAAAGGAAAAGAACATTTTGAAGACTTACCGATTAATTTGAGTGTTCCCAAAATGAGTGAATTGCTAGAAGAACTTTTAATTGATTTAGATGAAAATAATGATTCAAATTCAAATAATATTGATGATGAACTGAATAAGGAATTGCTTACTCCTAAAAAGTCAGTTTTGATAATTGATGATAATGCTGAAATTAGAAATTATCTAGTACAATTATTTTCTGAAAAATATTTGGTTTACAGTGCAGTAAATGGTTTGGAAGGTTTAGAATTGACTAAAAAACAATTGCCTGATATTGTAATTTCTGATATTGCAATGGAAGTTATGGATGGATTGGAATTGTGCAAAAAGATTAAAGAAAGTGAGCTTTTGTCTCATATTCCGGTTGTTTTATTAACGGCTTCTAATAATCCAGAAACGCATTTGCAAGGAATAACCGATGGCGCCGATGATTATGTTACTAAGCCATTTGATGATGATATTCTTGTAGCGAGAATAGATACTTTGCTTAAAAACAGAAGTAATCTAAGAAAGTATTTCCTTGACAGTATTACGTTGAGAGAGAATGCTCAAAAAGTTCCGTCAGAATATCAGGATTTTCTAAAAAGGTGCATTGCTATTATTGAAGCCAATATAGGGAATCACGATTTTTCGATTAAAAATTTTGCTACCGAAATGGGCATGAGCCATCGTAGCTTGTACACTAAAATTAAGATTGTTTCAGGACAAACTTTAAATGCTTTTATCCGTTCCATTAAATTAAGAAGAGCTGCCATGTTATTGCTTACCGAAAATATGAATATTGCCCAGGCAAGTGCCGAAGTAGGTTTTGAAGATCAAAAGTATTTCCGTCAACAATTTGTAAAACTCTTTGGAATGACTCCTTCATTGTACGTTAAAAAATATAAAGACTCATTTAATAAAGATTTGAATATTATTAAATAGTTATTTTTTAAAACTAATCACATTTTACCTCTCTATTTTAACATAAAATAGTATTACAATAAATAATCCTAATCTTACTAATAATAAGCTTAGGATTTTTTGTTGATTTGAAAAATTTATAACAAATAATTTGCGTACAAAGTAAATAAAGTCAGATTTTTTTGTTAAATCATCTTTTTTGAAGAAAATGTCCTTATTGTTTTCAAATTTACCCTTGATTTTTTTCGAATTTACCCCCTATAGCTAACTCTAATTAGTCATTACTTTGCTTAGATGATAACCTCATTATTTCAAATTTTAGATTTGTCTTAAGTTAAATTATCATAAAATAACAAAACTCATCCTAACTAATTTATTAACCACACTAACTAAAATTCAAGCTTATGAAAAGTATAGAATCACAATAAAAATTGCTGTATTACTATAAAAAAAGATTTAAGAAATTACTATTAAAACCAAAATGGCTTGTTTAGAACAAGTAACTGAACAGCTAAAAAAACAACTAAAATCATATGAAAAAACTCTCTTATTTATTTTTACTTACATTTTTTGTTATCCTATTTTCAGGATGTCAAGAAGATGAACCAAGTTATCCGGCATCCAACGATCCAACGGTTGCGGTATTAACTAATGAAATTTATGGAGCTCCAAACAGAAAGTTTGAGATTAAAGCTACGTTGAATGACGATTTGGGACTAAAAAGTGTAAGGATTCAAATTCCAGAATTGAGCTTAGATAAAACCATCAATTTTTCATTAGATCCACTTTTAACAACTTATGATTTAAGTTATTTCTTCGAAGTTCCTGCTGATAGAGGAACATCAGAAGCATTTAAAGTGAAATTAACAATTACTGACGTTTCTGAAAATTCAATTGATCAGGATATTAATTTACGTTTGGATGGTGAATTCAGTGCCCCGGCAATTAGTATGATTACACCTAAAGAAGGAGCTGTAGTTTTATTATCAACTAGCAATAAATTACCAGTAAACTTTATTGTTAATGACGATTCTGGTATTGACTATATTCAGGTTAAATGTGAGGCTTTAGGTATTAATGAGATGATTCAATTAACAGGAGCGCCTCAATCTTATACTTTCAACAAAACCTATACTTTACCAGTAACTGCGGCTCAGTATGTATTAACGATTACTGCCAAAGATAAATTTGCTATTCCAAATACAGGAACATTAAATCTAAATATTGTTGCTACAAATGAATATCCTGCAATTTATTTATGTGATCAACCTAAAGGAACTAATTTAACTACGGATGCAGTAGGAGTACCTATGTATTTCCATGAAAAAATTGGACAAGACTTTGAATTCAAATATTATGCAGACAAGGATAATAAAGAGATTTATTTCTTAGGTCAGGAAGCTGATTTTGCACCACATTGTTTTGGTTTAAACGCTTCAGGAAATTTAATTGATGATGTATCATCATCGGCCATTGTTTTACCAACTAAAGGGTATTATAAAATAAAAGTGAATCCAAGTACATTAGCGTATACAGTAACTAAATATACTCCAACAAGTCAGGTTTGGGCTAATATAGCTAATGGTTTATGGCATGATGTAGAAGCACAAAGAAAACCTTTCGTCAGTGTATGTGGTGCTGGTATTCAAGGTGCAACGTGGGATACGTGGGATGCCTGGATGCAAAAAGGTTTGCATTTAGCTAATAATCCAAACAATCCATATCAATTAGTAGGCGAGTATACTTTAACAGGGCAAATGGAAGCCACTTTTACAGGTCAGTGGTGGAGTCCTTCCTGGAGATTAATAAGAAATGGTATCGCTACTATGTCACCAGGTGGAAACGGAAATGCTAAATATCCTGCTGCTCCAGGTGTTTACAAAGTGGTTCTGGATACAGAATTAGAAAGAGCATTTATCACTAAAAAATAGTTTGTTATAGCTGATATAACATTAATTAATAAATTATCTTGATATGAAATATAAATTTATAGGGTTACTAATTGCTATTTTATGTAGCTCGGCAGCCTTTGCACAAATTACAGTAAAAGGAACTGTTAAAGATAAAACTGCTGTACCAATTCCAGGTGTAAATGTTTTTGTAAAAGGAACACAAACTTCTGTTTCAACTGATTTTGACGGAAAATATGCTATTGTAGTTCCTAACAAAGATGCCCAAATTGAGTTTTCCTTTATTGGCTTTGCTACACAAACAATCAAAGTAGATCAAAAAACAGTAGTTGATATCGTTTTGGCAGAAGACAATCAAACATTAGAGGAAGTTGTAGTAGTAGGATATGCTACTGTAAAAAAGAAAGATGTTACCAGCTCGATTTCATCTGTAAAAGGAAAAGAACTTCAAACCATGACAGTGGGAAATGTTACTGAATCCTTACAAGGAAAAGTTTCAGGAGTTCAGGTTACTGGTGCTGGTGGTCCAGGTGCTCAACCTAGAGTACTTATCCGTGGAATATCTACAGTAAATCTAAGTACAGATCCACTTTATGTAGTAGATGGTATTCCAATGGGAACAAGTATCAATTTTTTGAGTAATAATGAAATTGAATCTATGGATGTTCTTAAAGATGCTTCTGCAAGTGCTATTTACGGTTCTCGTGCTTCAAATGGGGTTATATTGATTACTACTAAAAAAGGAAAGATTGGAAAGCCAAAATTCACGGTAGATTTAAGTACAGGTTACCAAATCATGGAGAAACCTTATGATATGGCTAATGCTGAAAATTATGCAACGATCCTAAACACTGCCTATACTAATTCAGGTTATTCAGAATATTTACCTAATCCAGCACAATACAGAGAAAACACTACTGACTGGTGGAAAGCAGGAATTAATAAAGGTTCATCAGTAACTAATACTTCTATTGGTGTTACGGGAGGTTCTGAGAAAAATACTTATGCAATAAGTTTGAACTATTATAAT
>Ga0247814_10001358_pt1 | contig 14534 bp, 16 predicted proteins | sample UWRJL179409R1_FD_179947 | JGI IMG/M metagenome (GOLD analysis project Ga0247814, IMG submission 179947) | Plant litter microbial communities from Arlington Agricultural Research Station in Wisconsin, United States - UWRJ-L179-409R-1 | ecosystem: Environmental > Terrestrial > Plant litter >...
TTCGCGTTGCCAGAGCACCAGGCCGGTGAGCACCAACAACGTCACGCCCGAGCGACAAAGGATGGCCAGCAGCAAGCCGGCATCATGGTCGAAAGCGATACGTGCGGCGATATGGTTGCCCGCGAACGCGCAGGCCAGAAGAGCGAGGATCAGTACGGCGATGTGGCGGGGGAACAGCGCAGGAACGGACATGAGCAACCAGCCTCCTTGGCTGGAAAACGGCGGTTGTTATCCGTAGGACCGGCTTTAGCCGGGAGAGCGTGCTCCCGGCTAAAGCCGGTCCTGCGGAACCGCCGTATAACCTTTATTACAGCACCACGCTCGGCAACCACAGCGAGATTGCAGGGATGTAAGTCACCAGCATCAGCACCAGGAACAGCGCCAGGTAGAACGGCAGCAAGGCTTTGACCGTGGCTTCGATGGTCACTTTGCCCACCGCAGCACCGACGAACAGCACCGCGCCAACCGGCGGTGTAATCAGTCCGATCCCCAGGTTGACCAGCATGATCATGCCGAAGTGCACCGGGTCCACACCGACGCCGACAATCACCGGCAACAGGATAGGCGTCAGGATCAGAATCAGCGGCGCCATGTCCATCACGGTACCCAGCAGCAGCAACATGACGTTGATGCACATGAGGATTACGTAACGGTTATCCGACAGCGTCAGGAACGCCGTGGTGATCTTCATCGGGATTTCCATCAGCGTCAGGATGTAACCGAAGCTGGCGGCGAAACCGATCAGGATCATCACGATGGAAATAGTGCGTGCCGCCCTGTGCATCAACTTGGGCAGATCGCGCCATTTGTAGTCGCGGTAGATGAACATGGTGACGAAGAACGACCAGAGCACGGCAATGGCCGCCGATTCGGTCGCGGTGAAAATACCCGAGAGGATGCCGCCGAGAATGATGACCATGGCCATCATGCCCCAGAGCGCTTCACCGGCGATTTTCAACGCCTGGCGCAGCGGGATCACTTCACCCTTGGGGTAGTTGCGCTTGCGGGCGAAGATCATGCACAGGCCCATCATCACCGCGCTGAGCAGCAGGCCCGGCAGAATCCCGGCCATGAACAGCGAAGCGATGGACACCGTGCCGCCAGCGGCCAGCGAGTAGAGCACCGAGTTGTGGCTCGGCGGGGTCAGCAAGGCTTGTACCGACCCGCTGACCGTCACCGCCGTGGAGAAGTCACGGGGATAACCGGCGCGTTCCATTTCCGGGATCAGCACCGAGCCTACCGAGGCGGTATCGGCCACGGAAGAACCGGAGATTGCGCCGAAGAAAGTCGACGCCACGATGTTCACCAGCGACAGGCCACCGCGAACAAAACCGACCAGTACCGCTGCAAACGCCACCAGCCGTCGTGACATGCCGCCTTCGGCCATGATCGCGCCCGCCAGGACGAAGAACGGGATCGCCAGCAGAGAGAATTTGTTCACCCCGCCCGCGATCTGAATCATCAAGGCGTCGGCTGGAATATCAATCCACCAGGCTCCGACCAGTGCCGACAGGCCCAGCGCGTAGGCCACTGGCATGCCGATCAGAATCAGCGCGATGAAGCTGCCCAACAGTATAAAAGCGTCCATTTATGCGGCACCTTCACTTTCTTCAATCACGTCGAACCGCATGACCGCGCGGTGGCTTTGGTCGCCCAGGAAGAGTTTTTCCACTATGAAAATCAACGTCATGATGCCGCCGATGGGGATCGGCAGATAAGAAATGCCGACCCGCAGGAACGGCAGTTCGCCGACGAACTGATTCCAGGTGGTGGCGCAGAGTTTGAAGCCCTTGAAGATCATGAACAGGGCAACCACAGCCATCAGGATTTGCACCGCCAGGGCGGCAAGTTTGCGCACCTGAGCGGGCATGCGATCCACTGCCATGGCCACAGCCATGTGTGCGCCCGCGCGATAGCTGGCGGCGGCACCAAAAAAGGTGAACACCACCATCAGCAGAATGGCCGTCGGTTCCGGCCAGCTCGAACCGCTGCCCAGTACGTAACGGGCGAAAATGCCCCAGGGAATGATCAGAGTCATGATCAGGATCGACATACCGGCGATCCCGACGCAGACCCGATACAAAATGTCGTTAATGCTTAGTAGCGTGTTTTTCATGGGGGCTCACCACGGCAGGCGCGAGCGAGTTGGCACTCGCCCCTGCGGCGTTATCGAACGGACTTATGGGCAGATCAGTTTTTCGCCGAGGCCAGGGCCGGGTCGGTTTTGACAGCCTCGATGCGACCGATCAGGTCTTTGTAAGGCGCACCGTATTTGTCGCGAACCGACTGAGTGGCGTCATAGAAGGCTTTTTTCTGCTCAGGTGTCAGGGTGATGAATTCCACGCCAGCGGCCTTGAGCTTGGTTTCAGCCTCTGCCGACGACTTGTCCCACAACACGCGCTCTTCAGCCTGCGCTTCTTTGGCCAGTTTTTTCACCAGGGCCTGTTGATCAGGAGAGAGCTTTTCCCACGTGCTTTTCGACATCACGATCGGCTCCGGCAGGATCAGGTGCTCGGTCATGGTGAAGAACTTGGCGTTCTGATAGTGGTTGTGCTGGAAGTAGGTCGGCGGGTTGTTTTCTGCGCCATCGATTACCCCGGTCTGCAGGGCGCTGAAGATTTCACCGGTGGCCATGGCGATGCCGTTGCCGCCCATGTCATTGATGGTGTCGATGAATACCGGGTTGCCTTGCACACGGATCTTCATGCCTTTGAGGTCAGAGATCTGGCGTACTGGCTTTTTGGTGTACAGGTTGCGGGTGCCGCCATCCATCCAGGCCAACGCGACCATGTTGAATTGCGAATTGGTGATCTTGTCGAGGATTTCCTGGCCGATTTCGCCGTCGATAATCGTGCGCATATGCGCCTGATCACGGAACACGAACGGCAGGTTGAACACGTTGACGTCCGGCACTACCGGGCCGACGATCCCCAGGCTGACCCGGGTCATCTGCACGGCACCGCTCTGGACTTGCTCCACGACTTCTTTCTCGGAGCCCAGCACGCCGCCCGCGTACATCTTGAAAGTGATCTCGCCTTTGCTCTGCTCTTCGAGCTTCTTGCCCATGTTCTGTTCGGCCACGACTGGCGCATAGCCGGCCGGGTGAACTTCAGCGAATTTGATTTTGACTTCCGCCTGAGCCAGGCCTGACATGCAGAAAGCCAGCGGAAGTGCTGCGATCAGAAGCTTGCGTTTGAAATCCATGGATAACTCCAGTCTTGTTGTTGTTTTTTTAATGGTGTGCAGCGGCATTGTTGGGAAAAAAGTGGGGGGTTCAGCCCCTGAATTCTGGCTCCTGCAGGCCCTGGACGCCCGGTCGCAACGCAAACACGCCACCGGCCAGGGGTTGATCACTGATATCGCCGCCAGGGCGAATCGACGTCACAAACAAGGTGTCCAGATTCGGCCCGCCAAACGCACACATGGTGGGTTTCTTCACCGGGACCACAAGAGATTGATCGAGCTTGCCCGCAGGCGTGAAGCGATGGATCAAGCCGGCATCGTTGCCGCAGATCCAATAGCAGCCGTCAGCATCGACTGCTGCGCCATCGGGCCGACCCAGGTAGTCATTCATGTCGACGAACAGGCGGCGGTTGTGGGGCGTACCGCTGTCGGTGTCATAGTCGAAAGCCCAGATTTTCTGCACGCCGGGGTGCGAATCCGAGAGGTACATGATTGCCCCGTCAGGGCTGAACGCCAGGCCGTTGGGGACGATGAAGTCGTTGAGCTGCGCGTGCAGTGGCTCGGTTTGCCCGGCGTTGTAGCGATACATCGCGCCGACCGGTTGGCCGGCGGCCATGTCCAGCAGCATGGTGCCCGCCCAGAAACGACCCTGGCGATCACAGCGACCATCGTTGAAGCGCATACCCGGTTGCGCATGCGCAACGCTGGTCAGCGGCGTGCCGCTCAGGGTGCCGTCGTCGGTGGCGACGAGTCGGAACAGGCCGTTTTCCATGCCCGCAATCCAGCTGCCGTCGCCACAACGCGCAATGCAGGCCAGCATCTGCGGCGCTTCCCAGCTTTGGCTGGTTCCGTCCGCCAGACTCCAGCGGTGCAGGCGTTTTGCCGGGATATCAACCCAGTAAAGCGCCTGTTCACGGGCGCTCCAGACCGGGCTTTCGCCGGTGGCGTTACGTGCGTCGAGAATCAGTTCAGCATCCATGGCAGCTCGATCCACTTTGTTCTTATTGTTGATCCGGGTGTTTCAGTTGTCGCCAAACGGTCCTGACGCGACGAACGCGCCGCCCTGATACACCATGGCCGGATCATCGGCGGCTGGCATGGGTTGGGTTTCGACTTTGTCACGGAAGACTTCGGAGCTGTCCTTGGGCTGATAACCCAGGTGCGCCGCAAAACGGTTGTCCCACCAGACGTCACGATTGGCCGACGCGCCATACACCACGGTATGGCCGACATCAGGCGTGAACAGGCTGCGTTCGATCAGGTGGGTCAGGTCGTCAAAACTCAGCCAGGTGCTCATCATTCGCCGGTTTTGCGGTTCTGGGAACGAAGAGCCGATGCGGATGCTGACGGTCTCGATGCCATAGCGATCGAAATAGAAGGTCGCCATGTCTTCGCCGTAGGATTTGGACAGGCCGTAATAGCTGTCCGGACGACGCGGCGACTGGGCGTCGATGGTTTGATCCTGTTTGTAGAAACCGATCACGTGGTTGGAGCTGGCGAAGATCACGCGCTTGACGCCATGACGGCGTGCGGCTTCGTAAATATGGAAAATGCCGCTGATGTTCGGGCCGAGGATTTCCTCGAACGGACGCTCTACCGAGACGCCACCGAAATGCAGGATCGCGTCTACGCCTTCAACCAGCTGATGAACGGCGGCCTTGTCGGCGAGATCGCAGATCTGGACTTCTTCATGGCTGCCGGCAGCGGGCGCCATTTCGGCAATGTCGGACAGTCGCAGTACCTTGGCGTAAGGCTTCAGGCTTTCACGCAATACCTTCCCCAGACCGCCAGCTGCGCCAGTGAGAAGAAGGCGATTGAAGGGATTTTGGACGGTGTGAGTGGTGGTCATGGAGAGTCCCTGGAATTCTTATTGATGTCATCTGTTGTCGTATGACTTGGCTCGGATTATCGACAGTCATTCTCGATTTTGTCAACGCGACTTAGGTCGAAAGGTATCGTAGGGCCGGCTTTAGTCGGGAGGGCATTCTCCCGACCAAAGCCAGTCCTTCGATTTGCAGGCTAAGTCAAAGCAGCGACAGCGGATAGCTGATGAATATACGGTTTTCGTCGAACTCGTTAGTGCTGTAGTCGCGACGGATGCTCGAGTTACGCCATCTCACGTTGAGGCTCTTGAACGTGCCGCTTTGCACGGTGTAGGCCAGTTCCGATTCACGGCCCCATTCCTTGCCGTCGGTGATTGCGCCGGTGTGCACGTTGTCACCGCTGATGTAGCGGTTCATCAGGGTCATGCCCGGTACGCCGAGGATGGCGAAGTCCAGGTCATGACGCAGCTGCCAGGATTTTTCCTTGGCGTTGTCATAGCTGGAGTTGTAGCTGTCGTTGGCCAGGGTTCCGCCGCTGGTGCCGTTGACCCGGAACCAGCCATCGTCACCGCTGACTTTCTGCAGGCCGACATACAGCGTGTTGCCTTTGTACTTGGCGGACAGCAAGGCGTAGGCGGTTTTGTTGTCCAGATCGCCGGCCAGTTTGCTGCCGTCTTCTTCGCCCCAGAAATAACCCAGGTTGGCGCCCAGGGTTACATCGCCGATTGGCTGGCTGTGCAGGACGTTGAGGAATTTCTGTTGGTAGATGTCTTCCAGTTGCGCGTACCACACACCGACCTGGGTGCGCTTTTCGTTGAAGGCATATTCGCCGCCACCGAAGTTGAAGCGATCCGACGTAAAGGCGCCGCGCCCGTTGAGCGACATGTCTTCCATGCTCGCATCATTACGCGGGCTGTTGCCGCGGAACTGGCCGCCGTACAGGCTCAGGCCGGCGAATTCCTTGGAGGTGACCTGACCACCGCGGAAGGTTTGCGGCAGGGAACGACCGTCGTCCGAACGCAGGATCGGCAATACCGGCATCCACTCGCCGACTTTCAGTTCAGTGTTGGAAATCTTCGCCTTGGCAGCGACACCCAAACGCCCGAAGTCATCGGCTGGACGGCCGTCACCATGAACTGGCAGCAGCTGCGTGCCAGTAGTGCCCTTGCCGCCATCAAGCTTCACCGAGTACATGCCCAGCACGTCTACGCCGAAGCCTACAACACCTTGGGTAAAGCCGGATTTGGCGTCCAGGATGAAGCTTTGTGTCCACTCTTCAGCCTTGCCCTGGGGCGATGCGCTGTTGGGGTAGGCGGGGTTGGTGAAGTTCCGGTTGAAGTAGGCGTTACGGAAGTTGAGCGTGGCTTTGGTGTCATCGACAAAGCCTTCGGCACTGGCCATTAGTGGCATGGCCAGGCTCATGCTGCCCAAACCCAACAGGACCAAAGACCGGGTGTTTTGAGATCTCATTATTGTTGTGCTCCCTTTTTTTGCAAAGCTGTCCCCCACTGACCGATAACTACGGCCATTAAGCTGGAGGATTGTGATGCCCCTTATGCCAGGGCTTTTGACTCAAACCGCCGATGCGGACGAGCCTTTGCTTCAGGTCTAGCCTTTAGCGAATTCGACAGACGTTCATCCCGTGGTTAATCGGGATAAAGGAGGGGATTGGTTAGTTGGCACAAGGTTTTTTGTCTCGGCGCGGACGCGGGACAAAGGGGGAGCGGTAGAGACGGAGGTCGTCATACGTTGGATTCCCTGATTATTGTTATTTTTGTTATCTGTTGTCGTACAACTTTGATGGATTATTTACAGCCTGTAGTAGGTTTGTCAATCCATCTGTAGACGAAAGTCTAGGGGGCGGCGGTCTGACTGTTGAGGCTGACGGGATAGTGAGGTGTGCCAGGCCATAAAGCCTGGCTGAATGAGGCTATTCGCGAAAAATCAGCGATTGATGAGCGGCACCGCCGGTGCGCGCGCCGTCGCCCACCGCAGTGGCGACATTACCTGCAGCCACAGCCGCATCGCCGCAGGCAAATACACCCTGTACGCTGGTTTCTCGCAGCGCGTCGACTTTGATGAATGCCCCCATGGGCCCTTGTTCGAACTCACACCCCAGTTGCTCAGCCAAGGGCGAAGCCATTTGGCAATGTGGCAGAGTGAATATCCCCGCCAGCTGGATCATCCGCCCGCTGCTTAGCCTTACATCAGCGTGCCCGTCCAACGACATTACGGGTTCGCGCTCCACGGCAACGCCGCGCCGTTTCAGGCTTGCCAGTTGCTCGGCATCCGGCTCGAACGCTCCGTTGAGAAACAAGGTCGTCGGCCCCCAGTCGGGCAGCATCAGCGCGTGGTGAATGGCAAGCGGCCCTGTTGCCAGGACTCCGATCGGGCCACCGTTCAATTCGTAGCCATGACAATAGGGGCAATGAAATACCGTCTTTCCCCAGCGTTGCGCCAGACCTGGAATGTCGGGCAACTCATCGACAACCCCTGTTGCCAGAATCAGCCGCAAGCCGGCGAACGATTGCCCATCAGCGGTCGTTATCTCGAACTCATCACCTTGGCTGACCGCTCGGACGGCTAACTGCGAAACCCATTCGACTGTCGGGTAAATCAGCAACTGCGCCCGCGCATCATTGGCAATCATGGCGGGGTCACGTCCATCCTGCCCAAGGAAGCCATGGGAGTGATTGGCAAACCGATTGCGGCGTTGACCACCATCGATCACCAGCACCTTGCGGCGCGCCCGCGCCACCTGCAAACCAGCGGAAATACCGGCATAGCTGCCGCCAACGATGATCACGTCGTACACCATGATTGAAACTCCGTGCGCTCAAGACGCTTGATGAATTCTCGATACACCGTAAGTTACGTGAAATCACGCTGTCAACGCTCTCGTAACTTTCGATGTATCAATTCATACTCAGTGCATCTTTTGCCCGGAATCGTCGTTCATGAGAACCGACACTCGCTTGTCCCGGATGCTGCACGTGTTGATTCACATCGCTCGTCACGAACAACCCGCGACTTCCGATACCATCGCGCAGATGCTCGGCACCAATCCGGTGGTGGTCCGCCGGACGATGGCTCTGCTTAAAAATGAGGGGTATGTCCGCTCGGAGAAGGGGCATCGCGGAGGTTGGACGCTGGCGAAACCTTTGGCGCAGATAACCCTGCTGGATATTCATCAGGCATTGGGCTCGTCTTCGCTGTTTGCCATCGGACTGTCCACTGACCACCCCCAATGCCTTGTTGAGCAAGCGGTGAATGCCGCGCTGACCGATGCATTTGATGCCGCTCAGGCGCTGCTGATAACGCGACTGGGCAGTGTGACGCTTAAACAGCTGGCCAACGACTTCGAAGAACGTTATCGGAGTCTGTGAATGCCCCACTGGGGGCGCACTCTGGCTTCAGGACGAGGAGGGTGAAGATGACGATGTGGCAGACCGTTCTGAAGGCTGATTGCGCTCATCCATGACCTCTCCTTGGGATATCCCATGCATCCCAAATAATGGGGGCACGCCGATTCTATCAAGTGGCATGCCAACGGTGGGGTCCTTACAGAGTCCTATAGTGGCCACTGAACCCGCCCCCCAAAACCCAGTCAATTAAAGACCCCAATCATCGCGGGTGTGCTGTACATGAGCCGACTCAGGGAAAGCTGTCGTGGTCGATCGGCCTTCGTCTACTGACCCAAGGGGTTGTGACATGAGCAAGTTCGAGCATTTTGACGCTAATCCGGATGGCCGCGATTTTGCGGTGGGCGATATCCACGGGCATTTCAGTCGGCTGCAAAGGGTGCTGGATGAGGCAGGTTTTGATCCTGTCGTGGACCGGTTGTTCAGCGTGGGTGATCTGGTCGACCGTGGCCCCGAAAGCGAGCTGGCGCTGGATTGGCTGGCCAGACCGTGGTTCTTTGCCATTCAGGGCAACCATGAGTTTCTGGCGATTCAGCATGTCCAGCACCGGCCGCTGGATTACCGAATGTACAAAGCCAGCGGTGGCGCCTGGTTTCTTGAACTCAAGCCCGATGCCCAGGCGCTTTTCGCGGCGCAATTCGCCCGCATGCCTCTGGCGCTGGAAGTGGAAACGGCTTGCGGGCTGATTGGTTTGGTCCACGCTGATTGCCCGTTGCCGACCTGGGATTTATTACGCACGACGTTATTGGGGCACATGCCCGAGCAGAGCGGGCTTGAGGAATTCTGCCAATGGTCGCGCAAGCGTCTGCAATTGCAGGACATGAGCGGTATTCCCGACCTGCGCGCGTTGATCGTCGGCCATACGCCGCTGCCAGCGCCGCAAACCTTAGGCAATGTGTTGCACATCGACACCGGAGGCTGGCGCTCCAACGGCAGCGGTTATTTCACGCTGGTTGATCTGGCGACGCTGGAAATGAACTCGCCGCTTCCCTGACATAACGCAGGATCCGTTGGAGCGAGGCTTGCTGTAGGACCGGCTTTAGCCGGGAGGGCAATTGATGAGCGGCTCGCGACTAAAGTCGCTCCTACGGCCTCTTCGCTCCAACAGAAAGCATTCGATTCCCTTCTGACATGAGCGATACCCATGAAAATCGGCCTGATTTCCGATACCCACGGGCTGTTACGCCCGCAAGCCCTGGAGGCGTTGCGCGGCTGCGCCCGGTTGATTCACGCCGGCGATATCGGCAAGCCGCAGATCCTCGACGCCTTGCGCGCCATTGCGCCGCTGACCGTGGTGCGTGGCAATAACGACCTGGACGACGCCTGGGCCGGCGATGTGCCGCATTCGGCAATGCTGCGTGTGGGCGACGTCGGCATCTACGTCACCCATATCCCGGCGGACGTACCGCAGACGCTGCCAGCCAACATCGACGTGGTCGTCACTGGCCACACCCACAAACCGCTGATCGAGCAACGGGACGGCGTGTTGTTCATCAACCCGGGCAGCGCCGGTCCGCGACGTTTCAAGCTACCGATTGCGGTGGGCTTGCTGCACATCGACGAGCAAGGCGTGCGTGGCGAGTTGATTGAACTGACGCTGTAATTACTTGGCGATGGGGTCCAGCCCGCTGTTTTTGATCGCCGGAGCCGCCGCCAGGGAGCCCAGATAATCCAGCAGCTGTCTGGCCTGCTCCGGGTGAGCGCTGCGTGACGACACACCGCCGGAATACAGGGTCATCTGCTGCGCCTGATCAGGGATCAGGCCGATGATATCGATGCCTTCCACAGGCTTGAGTTCGCTCAGCTGTTGAAAGCCGATCTGCGCATCGCCACGGGCCACCACTTCTCCCACGGGAGTGGCCTGGATCATGTGGCTTTTGTCCTTGATCCGGTCGGCAATGTGCATCTGATTGAACAGCACGCGGGACAGGTAAACACCGCTGGCGCTGTCGGAATAGGCAATGGATTTGGCGTCGATCAACGTTTGCTTGAACGCGTCCATGGTGCTGATATCGGGTTTCGGGTCGCCGTGCCGGATGGCCATGGCGATGTAGGATTTGCCCAGGTCGACGCGGCTCTTGGGGTCGACCTGACCATCCTTGATCAGCTTGTCCAGGGCCGAGCTGACCATCAACACCACATCGGCGGGCTCATGACGTGCCAACCGGTTGGGAATGGCTTGCGGCGTAGCGCCCATGGACGGCGCGACCTCAGCCACCAGGCGTACGCCGGTGCGCTGTTCGTAATCGGCGCTGATCGCTTTGAATGCACCCATGATGCCGCCGGAGCTGAGAACGATAAGCTCAACGGGTTTGGCCACCGTTGCAGCGTGAACAAAGGCCACCGGAACGAAAGAAAGGGCGGCGCTGAGCAAATAAGGAAGAATTTTTTTCATTTGAAGATAAACCTGGCAGTGAAAGGAACGCGGGGGATTATGTGGGAAAGTCATCCTCCACGCGCGCTTATCGGCTGACTGCCAGGGCCATTGGGCTTTTTATCCTTCCTCGCTCGCGCGGCACTCGATCTGGTAGCGTTTGGCATTTTTCCAGGCCGGGTAGTCGATGCGGGTCTGCTTGACAGCCTTCGCGAGCGTGGCGGCTTCAACAGGAACGTCGCCCTGTCGAGCGTCTGGGCCCAGGCCGTTGTTGATTTTCTTGTCATAGACCGCACAGTCAAATGTTCCGGCCCAACTCAATGTTGGCGTTACTGTAAAGATCAAGAAGGCCGACAGGATTTTCGCTTTTTTAGAGAACATGCTTAAAACTCCCTGTAAAGGTGTAGCGGATAGTCATAGTAGGACATCGATTGTTGTGCAGCCTAATCGGATAAAAAGCCTGGGTATTTATGTTTCAAAAATGCAACGCAAGCGTTGTTCCCTGGTACGTATCGATACAATCGCGTTCTATTGTGCTCGGCCGATGTGCAGCTATATTTCTAAAGTCACTGTCAGTCCCGTTTTGTCATTAGCTAATTGAAACCCCAATGACCACACCCTCAGAAACCGATACATCGGGTCTAAGGTGTTACGACAAGGTTGTCGATGCTGTCACCTACAAGGTTCCACGCGGTATCACGCGCGACGCAAGAGGTCGGGTGTGGATTGTTCGCGTGATCAAGAATACGCGGCTGGTGGTCAATGCCAGGTTTACCGATGCGCGGTTTGGCGGTGTCCGGCATGCGCTGGATGCGGCGATTATTCACCTGTTGCACAGTGGGCATGCTTCGCTGAGCGATGAAGTGTTGCAACTGAGTGACACGGCGGTGGTGCATTGGCGCAAGCGCAGCGGGATTGGGCTGTGCGCTGTGGCCTATGTCAGCAGTCCGGGGCGCGGGCGTGGCGGGACCTTTTTCCTCTCGACTTACAAGCGCGTGGCCAGCGGACGCGGCATGGAGAAGTTTCGCGTGCGGCTGATCGAGGTGCTGCAGAGCGCTTATATGACGGCGCAGCAAGTGCCAAATGGGCCAGAAGTGACGCATCAACAAGTGGTCGCGCAGATCGATGCGTTATTGCTGAGCGATGATTTCAGATTATTCCTGGCTGCCGGCAAACGAAAAGCCGATCATATTGTCGTTGCCCATTATATTGCCAATCTTGATGGGCAATAACTCACGTTTTATCCCTGTGTTCAAAATAGCAAGTGATTGAATGTCGCAGGCAGGCGATGATTTGACGAGTAGAATGCTTGAAAACTATTAGTCTTTCAGAAGAATCATGGAGTTTTATAAAGGCTATGTAATGACTTTGTATTGAATTGCATACAGGGTGATGGCCTATAGCGACTATATGCTAAGTTGATCAATATGCTGTAAAGTTGTTATGGTTTCGCAAGTTTCCAACTAAGCGCATGGCAGGATGCTATCAGGTTATAGGTTTTTTCAGGTTGCGTGCAGATGACGCTGCACCCTGAATTCAAGGTGAGCAGGACATAATCGATGAACCCTGTCGTTTCGTTTCGTATGGATCCAGCACTTTTTGAGCAGCTCAATCTTCTGGTGGCAGCGACTCACCGGGACCGGCCGTATCATTTGCGACAAGCGCTGGCTAACTATATCGAACAGCAGATCTGGCAGATTGGATCCATTCAGGAAGGTTTGGATGATGCAAAGGTAGGGAACTTCATTGAATTGACTGATATTGAACGCAAGTGGGGCCTGGAGTGATTCTTAGATTAACGCGTAAGGCGAGCTCGGACCTGGACGGTATTTACGAACATTACAAAGAGCTGCTGGGACCTGATCAGGCGAAGGCAGTCGTAAATGATGTGGTTCATGAAGCCAAGGCCCTGCAGGAACCTGGGCTTGCCAGCACCGGTCGACCTACCGACGTGCCCGCTGTCAGGGAGTTCATCCATCAACGCTGGCCCTTCCTGACCAGTTTTCAGGTCACCGCAGGCTCGGTTGAAATACTCCGCTTTCTGCACCAGAACGGTCAGCCGCTCAATCAGCCGCTTTTCCAGCAGGATCAGAGTGAATCTGATGCTGGCGTGTCTGCTTCAGGCCTCAGAACCTATGCCAAGGTCGTGGACGGTGTTACCTATAACGTGCCGCGCGGAATCAACCGCGACGCCAAGGGTAACGCCTGGATTGTGCGGGCGATCAAAGACAAGCAGTTGATCCTCTCCGAGCGTTTCAACGATGCCCGTTTTGGCGGCACGTTGCGGGCATTGGAGTGCGCCATTGGCCATCTGACCCACAGTGGCCATGCCTGGCAGGGCAGCGATGTTCTGACCTTGAACCAGCGCTCAACCGTTCATTGGCGCAAACGCAGTGGCGTTGGGTTGTGTGCGGTGGCTTATGTCACCAGCAAAGGTCCGGGTCGCGGGGAAACATTCTTTCTGTCGACCTACAAGCGCGTGGCCAGCGGTAAAGGTCTGGACAAGTTGCGCAGCAAAATGTTGACGGTCCTGCAGCACGCCTATCGGGTAGAACTCGACTGTGACGAAGTCCCGCAATGGGCGCTGGATGAGATGGGCGCAGAGCTGGATCGGTTATGGCAAGACGTGGCTTTTGCAGCATTTCTTGCAGCCGGAAAGCGCAAGGCCGATCAGATTGCGGTCGCCGATTATCTGGGGCAAACCTCAGGCACTTGCTAAACCTTATGCCCAGAAACAATTAAGCCCGGCAAAAGCCGGGCTGGAGAAGAGCAGGGAAGGGATCAGCTCAAACGGTTTGCACCAACGTGATCGGCACCATCAGCGGCAACACGGTTTGCACCAACGCGATCAGCACCGTCAGCGGCAACACGGTTTGCACCAACGCGATCAGCACCGTCAGCGGCAACACGGTTTGCACCAACGCGATCGGCACCATCAGCAGCAACACGGTTTGCACCAACGCGATCGGCACCATCAGCAGCAACACGGTTTGCACCAACGCGATCGGCACCATCAGCAGCAACGCGGTTTGCACCAACGCGATCAGCACCATCAGCAGCGACGCGGTTTGCACCAACGCGGTCAGCACCATCAGCAGCGATGACAGTTGCGTTCAGTTGTTCGTGGCCATTCACGGCTGGCAAAGCGAAAGCGCTCGAAGCCAATACAGAGAAAGCCAGGCCGAAGATCAGTTTTGAAGTTTTCATGGTAGTTGCTCCAGATCGAATAATGGGGTGTTAACTCGGTATGGAGGCAATGCTACGCCGCTGAGATTTATTGAGAACTCAATGCGATTGGTACCCATCATTGTTCAAATTGATAGTTGAGCCGGACCTGCCAGAAACAACAAAGCCCGGCGAATACCGGGCTTCAAGGTCGCTCTGAAATCAGATCTTGAAGTGGCTGACCATCGTTTGCAGCTGCCCGCCCAGGCGCGCCAGTTCGACGCTGGAGGCGGCGGTTTCTTCGCTGGCCGATGCGGTCTGCTCGGAGACGTCGCGCACGCTGATGATGCTGCGGCTGATTTCTTCGGCCACGGCGCTTTGCTCTTCTGCGGCGGCGGCGATCTGCTGGTTCATTGCCTGAATGTTGGACACGGTCAGGGTGATGCTTTCCAGTGATGTCCCGGCCTTGCGGGTCAAGGTGACGCTGCTGTTGGTCAGCTCGCGACTGCTGAGCATGATGCTCGAGACCTGACGCGTGCCGTTCTGCAAGCCGGCCACCAGGGCTTC
>Ga0247814_10001359_pt1 | contig 14531 bp, 13 predicted proteins | sample UWRJL179409R1_FD_179947 | JGI IMG/M metagenome (GOLD analysis project Ga0247814, IMG submission 179947) | Plant litter microbial communities from Arlington Agricultural Research Station in Wisconsin, United States - UWRJ-L179-409R-1 | ecosystem: Environmental > Terrestrial > Plant litter >...
CGGACCCCGCGGTTGCGGCAAGACCACATCGGCGCGCATCCTCGCCCGCTGCCTCAACTGCGCCGAGGGACCGACGGACACTCCGTGCGGCGTCTGCCCGTCGTGTGTCGAGCTGTCCCGCGACGGAAGCGGCTCGCTCGACGTCGTCGAGATCGACGCCGCAAGCCACAACGGTGTCGACGACGCCCGCGACCTGCGCGAGCGCGCCGTGTTCGCCCCGGCCCGCGACCGCTTCAAGATCTTCATCCTCGACGAAGCGCACATGGTGACGCCGCAGGGCTTCAACGCGCTCCTCAAGATCGTCGAAGAGCCGCCGGAGCACATCAAGTTCATCTTCGCGACGACCGAGCCCGAGAAGGTCATCGGCACGATCCGCTCGCGCACGCACCACTATCCCTTCCGCCTCGTTCCGCCCGCGCAGATGCTCGAGTACATCCAGTCGCTCAGCGTCATCGAGGGTGTCGAGGTCGAGCCCGGCGTGCTGCCGCTCGTCGTCCGCGCCGGCGGCGGCTCCGTGCGTGACACTCTCTCCCTACTCGACCAGCTCATCGCCGGATCAGAACCTGCGGCCGGCGCCGGCAACGTCGTCGTCCAGTACGAGCGCGCCGTCGCGCTCCTCGGCTACACCCACGGCGCCCTCCTCAGCGAGGTCGTCGACGCCATCGGAGCCCGCGACTCCGCGGCCGTCTTCGGCGCCGTCGACCGCGTCATTCAGACCGGCCAGGATCCCCGCCGTTTCGTCGAAGACCTCCTCGAACGCCTCCGCGACCTCATCATCGTCGCGGCGACCTCCGACCACGCGGCCGCAGTGCTGCGCGGCATCCCGCAGGACGACCTCGCCCGGATGACGCAGCAGGCGTCCCTCTTCGGTGCAGCCGAGCTCTCCCGCGCGGCCGACGTCGTGAACGCCGCGCTCACCGAGATGACCGGCGCAACCTCACCGCGACTGCATTTGGAACTGATGGTTGCCCGCATTCTCGTGCCGGCATCCGATGACACCGCTCGCGGTGCCCTTGCCCGGGTCGAGCGCCTCGAGCGCCGCGTCGGCATGGAGGGTGGGGTGGCCGCTGTGCCCGCTGCCGTCCAGGCACCCGCTCCGTCTCGCGCTCCCTCCGCCGCGCCGTCAACAGGACGACCGGCGGCAGCAGCCCCGATTCCCCCTGTCGAACAGCCGAAGGCGCCGGAACGTCCTGGTGAAGCGCCGGACGCTGCGGCAGCTCCCGCGCCCGCGCAGGCTGCCGAGCCCGCCGCCGCCCCCGCGCCGTCAACAGGACCGGTCGCTCCTACAGCCCCGATTCCACCTGTCGAGCAACCGGCAGCGCAGAATCGTCCTGTCGAAGCCCCGGTCGCAGCACCAGAGACACCGGCCGAAGCCGCCGTCGCGACGGTCAAGCCCGTCGGACCGCTCTCGTTCCAGCAGGTGAAGGACGCATGGCCCGAGATCCTCGAGGTCGTCCAGGCCGCGAAGCTCAACGCCTGGATGGTGCTGCAGACCGCCCAGGTCCGCGCCCTCCAGGGCGACGTGCTCACGGTCTCGTTCATGAGCCCGAACGACGTCGAGTCGTTCAAGCAGGCAACGCCCGGCGCCGGCGGGGTGAGCGAGATCCTGAGGACCGCGATCCTGCAGGTGCTCGGCACGCGCGTGAAGTTCATCGCCAAAGTCGAGGTCCCGCTCGACACGCCTCCGCCCGCCGATGACATGCCGGAACCGCCCGAGCCCAACATCGAACCCGGCGGCTGGGCCGTCGCCGCGATCCCGCAGTCGGAACCCGTCGCGACCGGTCCCGTGCAGCGATCCCGCGCGGCAACACCGCCACCCGCGCCGAAGACCGCCGAGAGTGCGCGCTACGGCGAGTCCGTCGTGCGCGAGATCCTCGGTGCGAGCTTCATCGAAGAACAACCGCACATTCCGCGCGTGATCCCCAGGGGCGAGTAAGTGGCATACGAAGGCATCGTCCAGGAGCTCATCGACGAACTGGGTCGGCTCCCGGGCATCGGGCCGAAGTCTGCCCAGCGCATCGCGTTCCACATCCTGCAGACCGCGAGCTTCGACGTCACCCGGCTCGCCGAGGTGCTCATCGAGGTGCGCGACAAGGTGCGCTTCTGCGAGATCTGCGGCAACGTCACCGAGCAGGAGACCTGCTCGATCTGCCGCGACCCGCGCCGCTCGCACGCCACGATCTGTGTCGTCGAAGAGGCCAAGGACGTCGTCGCCATCGAGCGCACTCGCGAGTTCCGCGGCCTGTACCACGTGCTCGGCGGAGCGATCTCGCCGATCGACGGCATCGGTCCCGACGACCTCCGCATCAAGCAGCTCGTCGGCCGTCTCTCTGATGGCACCGTCACCGAGGTCATCATCGCGACCGACCCGAACCTCGAGGGAGAGGCCACGGCGACGTACCTCACCCGCCTGCTCCAGTACCCGAACCTGCGCGTCACGCGCCTCGCCTCGGGCCTGCCCGTGGGCGGAGACCTCGAGTACGCCGACGAGGTCACCCTCGGCCGCGCGTTCGAAGGACGCCGGCTCGTCGAGAACTAGGCCGGCTCGATAAGAACCAGCTAGGTGGTGCGGCGCATCGAGAAGACGGCCTGTTCGTATTCATCCGGATGACGCGACCAGCCGACCCCGTCTGTGACCGTCCCGAAGCGGAACGTACTCGACGGCTGTTCCACGTCCTCACTGAACTCCACGGATACCACGACCTCGATCTCCCGCTCGCTGACTGCCGCGGCGGCTTCGAGCACGGCTTCGCCGAAGGCGACCGCGATCGCCACGCACTCGTAGACCCACTCTTCCGTTCCCGGAATCGTGCGGCGCACGGGCTTGAGTGAACTCAGCGAGATCTCGTTGATCCACCACTCGATTGCACCGGTCGAATCGAGGTGCCCTTTGAGCGCGTCGAACTTGTCACCGAGCGGCACCTGCGCCGCGAAGTAGATGCCGCCATCGCGCTCGACGATCCCCTCGTCGAGGAGGCCGCGCAGGCGAGCGGGAATCGCGCGGGGGAAGGCCGCGGCATCAGCTACCCAGCTCTGCATGGGCTCATTCGCGACGAGCACGTACGGCATGGAATCCTCTTCCCTGTGCGGCGGTCGTCACACGGCAGTTCGTTACCCGGGACGGCGATAAGATCGTCGGGGCTATTGCGCCCGTCAACGAAGGTCCAGGAGTACCAGTGAGCTTGATCGTACAGAAGTACGGTGGGTCATCCGTCGCAGACGCTGAAGGTCTGAAGCGCGTCGCCAAGCGAATCGTCGAGACCCGCAAGGCGGGCCACGAGGTCGTTGTCGTCGTCAGCGCGATGGGTGACACGACCGATGAGCTGCTCGACCTCGCCGAACAGGTCGTCCCGATGCCGAGCGGCCGGGAGCTCGACATGCTCCTCACCGCTGGTGAGCGCATCTCGATGGCTCTCCTCGCCATGGCGATCAAGGGACTCGGCGTCGACGCCCGCAGCTACACCGGCAGCCAGGCCGGCATGATCACGGATGCCCAGCACGGCTCTGCACGCATCGTCGACGTCACGCCGGGTCGCGTCCGCGAGGCGCTCGACCAGGGCGCCGTCGCCATCGTCGCCGGCTTCCAGGGCTTCAACCGCGGAACCGGCGACATCACGACGCTCGGTCGCGGTGGATCGGACACGACGGCTGTTGCTCTCGCCGCCGCTCTCGGCGCCGAGGTCTGCGAGATCTACACCGACGTCGACGGCGTGTTCACCGCCGACCCCCGAGTGGTTCCGACCGCCCGGAAGCTGGACCGCGTGACGAGCGAGGAAATGCTCGAACTCGCGGCATCCGGAGCAAAGGTTTTGTACATCAGGGCGGTCGAATACGCCCGCCGTCACGGAGTCACACTCCACGTGCGTTCGTCGTTCAACAACAACGAGGGCACGCTTGTCGTCAACCCCACAGAGGGAGAGATCGTGGAAGAGCCCATCATCACCGGCGTTGCCGCCGACCTGAGCGAAGCGAAGATCACCGTCGTCGGTGTGCCGGACATCCCCGGCAAGGCCGCCCAGATCTTCACGATCGTCGGCCGCACCAACGCGAACATCGACATGGTCGTGCAGAACGTCTCCGCGGCGTCGACTGGTCGCACCGATATCTCGTTCACGCTGCCGAAGTCGAACGCGCAGATGGTCATGACCGCGCTCAACTCCGAGCAGGCAGACGTCGGTTTCGAGTCGCTGCAGCACGACGACCAGATCGGCAAGCTCGCGGTCGTCGGAGCCGGCATGCGCACGAGTGCTGGCGTCACCGCGAAGCTCTTCACCGCCCTGTTCGAGGCCGGCATCAACATCGAGATGATCTCCACGAGCGAGATCCGCATCTCGGTCGTCACGCGAGCGGATACCGTCAACGACGCCGTGCGTGTCGTCCACAAGGCGTTCGGCCTCGATGGCGACACCGAAGCGGTCGTGCACGGCGGTACCGGGCGCTAGCCGCTCCACGCAGCCCGACCTAGACGCTGAGCAGGCCGCCGGCGACGACGGCGATCAGCACCGAGCTCCCGTTGAACACGACGTGGGCGACGATCGGTGCGCCGAGGCGGCCCGTCCAGAACACGAGCAGCGCGTTGGCGATGCCGAGTGCGAGCGTGCTGAGCGCGAGGGCGATCACGACGGAGATGTCCGCCGACTGCCCGGAGTGCAAGAGCATGAAGAGCACGGCGCTCACTATGACACTGATCCACATGGCGCGCTTCTGCTGCGCCGGTTCCGCGGGCTGAACGCGATTGCGCCAGCGGAGGACGATGTTGCGGATGGCCTGGAGGGCGAGTCCGCGGATCATCAGCTCTTCGACGAACGGCGCGATGAGGCTCGCGAGCAGGAAGCCGTTGAGCACGACCCAGAGCGGCTCGTCGGAGAGCACGAGGTTGCCGTTCTCGGGGGTATTGCCGGTCAGCGCCACCGCGAGAAGCACGAAGATGACGGAGAGGATCCGCATCGCGATGCCGACGCCAAGACCGATGAGCAGGTCGATCGGGCGGAACGCGAGGGCGAAGTCCTTCCGCAGGCTGTGCTGGCCCCGACGGTAGGACGCGACGACGATGACGAGCACGATGAGCGCGTACCCGGCGATCCCGACCCAGAACTGCAGCGCGTTGGGATCGAACCCGGAGCCGCTGAGTGCGGCACCGGCGAAGATGCTCAGCACGAGTGCGCCGATCGCGAGCCCGACCTCCCCGAGGCCCCAGTGCACGCTCGCCGGAACAGCGTGCCCCGAGTGTGGCGGAATGTCGGCCACGGCTGGCGCGTTGTTGCTCGTCATACAACTCACCCTAAAGCGGTGAACCCGTAGGATTTGCACAGGCATATCCAGAAGGAAAATCATGAGCGCAGTCAGTGGAGTTCGAATCGGCGTCGTTGGCGCTACCGGCCAGGTCGGCGCCGTCGTGCGCACCCTTCTCGCGGAGCGGGACTTCCCGATTGCGGAGATCCGCTTCTTCGCCTCCGCTCGCAGCGCGGGCACGACGCTTCCCTTCAAGGGCGAGGACATCGTCGTCGAGGACGCATCGACAGCCGATCCGACCGGGCTCGACATCGCGATCTTCTCCGCGGGCGCCACGACCTCCAAGGCACAGGCACCCCGTTTCGCCGCAGCCGGTGTGCTTGTGATCGACAACTCGTCGGGCTTCCGCATGGACCCCGACGTTCCCCTGGTCGTGAGCGAGGTCAACCCGCACGCGATCAAGGAAGCCCGCAAGGGCATCATCGCCAACCCCAACTGCACGACCATGGCTGCAATGCCGGTGCTCAAGGTGCTGCACGCCGAGGCCGGCCTCGAGCGACTCATCGTCTCGACCTACCAGGCGGTTTCCGGCGCCGGACTCAAGGGCGGCGAGGAACTCCTCGCCCAGGCTCGCGCGGCAGTGGCCCAGGACGCCATGGAGCTCGTACATGACGGCTCCGCAGTCGAGTTCCCCGCGGCATCCGCGTTCCCGAAGACGATCGCGTTCGACGTCATCCCGCAGGCGGGCTCCTTCGTCGACGACGGCCTGTTCGAGACCGACGAGGAGAAGAAACTGCGCAACGAGAGCCGCAAGATCCTCGAGCTGCCCGACCTGCTCGTGAGCGGCATCTGCGTGCGTGTTCCCGTGTTCACGGGCCACTCCCTCGCGATCAACGCCGAGTTCGCGTCATCCCTCACCGTCGAACGCGCCAAGGAGCTGCTCGCCGACGCCCCGGGCGTCACCCTGACCGACGTACCGACGCCGCTCGAAGCCGCGGGCAAGGATCCGTCGTTCGTGGGACGCATCCGCCAGGACGAGGGCGTCCCCGCCAACCGCGGTCTCGCGCTGTTCATCTCGAACGACAACCTGCGCAAGGGCGCGGCCCTCAACGCCGTGCAGATCGCGGAACTGGTCGCAGCGGAGCTCGTCGCGGCCGCCTAGGTCGCTCGCGGCTCGGTTGCGGGGCGTTCAACAGGATGTTTTGGCAGTTGCGCACCGCCAACAGGAGGAACTGCCGCCATTTCGGCCCAGCATCCTGTTGAAGCGGCGCGCAAGCGTCAAAGATTCGGCCGGCCGCTCCGCAAACGTGTCTCGATGACGCTCATGCACCAGTCGATCTCGAAGTACACCTGGCTCCAGACGAAGCGTTCGTGCCCGTACCCTCCCAGCACCGCGTTGCCATCGCGGGTTCGATCCCGGTGCTGATTCGTCTCGCCATCGTGATGCTTCTTGCTGTCTACCTCCACGACGAGCCAGTCGTCGACCAATAGATCCACCGAGCCGACGCTGGCGATTGATGCCTGGGGCTGGACCTTGTGCCCGGCTCGCACGAGCGCGAGTCGCAAATGGGTCTCGGTTCCGGACATCGAGGATCCGTCGATCTCTCGTGCGATAGCCCGCAGCCGGCCTGGTAGCGCCAGCAGCAACGAGTCCAGGTCCCGGACGGTCAACTGCCCGGTCTGGAGGGCACTGTCGATTGACGCGATCAGGGAGTCGCGGGATCCGACAGCAGCCAATTGAAGGAGCGCATCGAGCACGGAGACGCGCCAGTCGCAGGCCGAGCGACGATAGGGGAACATGTCGTCGACCCACATGCGGCGTTCTCCGATACGCACGGCAGCAAGCCGGCTCGCGGTGGCCGCGCAGGCGACGTGCAGTTCGGTCTCGTCATCCACCCAGATCCCGTAGCTCGCGAGAGCGCTCCCTGCGCCAAGCCGGCCACCGAGCTCGATCGCCCGGACCGCCAGTGGCGGAGCGCTGCCTGCGGCGATCCACCCCCTGCGGGGCACGCTGAGGAATCCCGCGCGGATAGCCCTCGAAATCGAGTAGTTGGAGTGTCCGAGCTCGAGGAGGCGCTGGCGACGTGCCAGTCCATGAGCGGGCTCGAGATCGCGGAGCAGGTGACGTGGCGTCCGCTTACCTTTATCTCTTTCGCCTGTGTGAGCCGGAGAAGCGATCGATCCGTGGGGAGTCCGAGCCTGTGGACTCGCGCCGTCACCAGGACCTCACGGGCGCCGCGCCGCAATTCATCCTGTCGAGCGGATGACGGTGCCAATCGGTCCTGTCGAGGGTGCGCAGAAACGCTTTCCGCACGCCGAAACGCCACAAACGAGCGAATTCCGCACTAGATGAGGGATTTTCCGTGACAACCGGTAGCGAAACCGGTTACCTTACAACAGTCCAGTTCACCTCCACCAGAGGGAAAACCCGACAGACCGTTCCACTTGATAATGAGATACAGCCTCAATCGGCGAGCGGGTCCTCAATCCTTTGCACGACCTTCTCGCGCACCAAACCACCCAGACCCGTGGTACCGAACGTCTTATTATGTGCAGACTTTGGACGGTAGCTATTGGGCTTGTCACTGCCGTTGTAGTTGGAGCACTAATACTTGTGAACGTTTCGTCACCCACGTCGGATACTGATTCCGCGTCCCCCTTGACCAAGGTCGCCTTCTATGGCGACTCGTACACCCTCGGCACCGGGGCGTCCGAACTGCCGAAGCGATGGTCGACCATCATTTCCACCGAGCGCAACTGGGACGAGTTCAACCCCAGCATCAACGGTCTTGGTTTCATCAACAATCGGATGAAGTTCGTCACCGGCGACCTTCCCGACCGCATCATCAAGGCGGAGCCCGACATCGTCTTCATCACGATGGGCCTGAACGACAACTTCAGTTACGACTTCGCCGGCGACGCGATCCACGACCAGATCGACGACGACTTCGCGCGACTGGCCGAAGCGCTGCCAAGCGCGCACTTCATCGCCGTGGAACCGTTCTGGTATACCGACGAGCGCCCCGACTCGATCGCCGTCATCAGCGGCTGGGTGCAGGCCGCTGCCGCGGACATCGGCGCCGACTACATTGCAGGCGCGTCCCACTGGATCGAGGGCCACCCGGAGTACATGGCCGCAGACGGACTCCACCCGAACGATCTCGGCTACGCAGAGATGGCCCGCCGAATGGACGACGCGCTCGACCAGCTCGGTATCTAGGTCTAAAGAAGGCCTGTTCTTCTTTCTGGGTACCCGGTGCGAGGACGGTCCTCGGGGACGCCCGCCCATAAACTGTTCGAGTGAATAAACCCGTCGATGTCGCGTTGATTGGTGGCGGCATCATGAGCGCCACCCTCGGAACACTGCTCAAGCAGCTGCAGCCGGACTGGGAGATCAGGATCTTCGAACGCCTCGGAGCAGAGGCGCTCGAGAGTTCCAACCCCTGGAACAACGCGGGTACCGGCCACTCGGCGCTGTGCGAGCTCAACTACACGCCCGAGACGGCCGACGGCAGCATCGACATCACGAGCGCCGTGAAGGTCAACGAGCAGTTCCAGATCTCGCGCCAGTTCTGGTCGTTCCTCGTCGGCGAAGGCCTCCTGCCCGACCCGAAGGCGTTCATCAACGCCACGCCGCACATGAGCTTCGTGTGGGGCGAGGACAACGTCGAGTACCTCCGCAAGCGGTATGAGGCTCTCAAGGACCACCCGCTCTTCGGCGGCATGGAGTTCTCGACGGACGCGAGCGTCATCCGCTCGTGGACGCCCCTCATGATCCCCGGTCGCAAGAAGTCGCAGCCGATCGCTGCGACCCGCATCCTCGCTGGCACCGACGTCGACTTCGGCGCGCTGACCAAGCTCCTCATCGACGGGCTCGTCGACCAGGGAGTCGAGTTCGAGACCGACTCGCGAGTGACAAGCCTCAAGAAGCAGAAGGACGGCACCTGGCGCATCGGCTATCGCCGCCAGATCGGCTTCACCCCGTTCCTCGTCGACGCGAAGTTCGTCTTCGTCGGCGCGGGCGGCAACGCCCTGAACCTGCTGCAGAAGGCGGGTATCCCCGAGATCCGGGGCTTCGGCGGCTTCCCGGTGAGCGGCGAATTCCTGCGCACCGACAACCCCGAGATCGTCGCCCGTCACCAGGCAAAGGTCTACGGCAAGGCCGCCGTCGGCTCACCTCCGATGTCGGTGCCGCACCTGGACACGCGCGTCGTCGACGGCAGCGCGAGCCTCATGTTCGGGCCGTACGCGGGCTTCAGCCCGAAGTTCCTCAAAACCGGCTCGTACTTCGACCTGTTCAAGTCGATCCGGCTGCACAACCTCATCCCGATGGTCGCCGCGGGAGCGGGCAACCTCGGGCTCGTCAAGTACCTCGTGAGCCAGCTCGCGGCGAGCAAGGAGACCAAGTTCAAGGATCTCCTCGACTTCTTCCCCGACGCCGATCCCAAAGACTGGTACCGCATTACCGCGGGCCAGCGCGTCCAGGTGATCAAGAAGGACGCCAAGAAGGGCGGAGTGTTGCAATTCGGCACCGAGGTCGTCGCGGCATCCGATGGATCGATCGCCGGACTGCTCGGAGCGTCGCCCGGCGCATCGACCGCCGTTCCGATCATGCTCGGCCTGCTCGAGAAGTGCTTCCCGAACGAGATCGACGGCTGGCGCCCCGCACTGAAGAAGATGGTCCCGAGCTTCGGTACGCAGCTTTCCGACAACCCCAAGAAAGCGGATGCCACGATGACCCGCACCGCGAAGGCGCTCGGTATTCCCCGCTAGAGGCCCGCGAAAGCGGGGGTGCACCGCGTTGTCTACGGCTGGCATACTTGCGGACGTAGCAACTCGGGGGGAGTAGCCATGCCATTAGGGCTGCCTGGACACCTCGTCTCTCGCACCGTCATCCACGCGTACTCGAAGGCGAGTCACGCTGTGGCGGTCATCAGTATCGGCGGTGCCTTCCTGACGGTGGGTGGACTGCAGGTCGCATACCCCTCCCTCACGCTCTGGCCGGCGGGTGTCGCGCTTGTCCCGATAGCCGCCCTCCTGTTCCTGTTCGATCGCCGCCCCAGTCCACTGACGGCAGCCGCATACCTCCTCATCGGCGGTGCCAGCCTGTACTGGTACGCCGTGACGGGCATTTTCGAGTACAACGTCGCCGGTCGTTCGGACGCATTCGTCCTCCTGCTTCCAAAGCTCGCGCTCGTGTTCATCGCGGCAGGATCGCGAGCGGGAGCGATGGTGTTGTGGTCGGCAGCGGGGTTCGTCGTCGCGGAGGGTGCCGTGGCACTCGCAGCGATTTCCGCGAACGGCCAGATCGTTCCCGACGGCGCAACGATCGCGAGTTTCCTCGTCATCATGGCCGCGATCTTCCTTACGTTTTTCCGTCCCCGTTTCGCCGTCAATGTGCAATCGGGCTTCACCCGGGCGTCCCGCGAGGAACAGCTCGCAACGGTGCGCTACCGCATGGAGGGCAAGGCCGCGGCGATCATGCACGACACGGTGCTCGGCCACCTCGCCGCGATCTCCGCGAGCAGGGTCGGCGAACTCCCGCCCGACCTCCGTCGCCAGATGAGCGACGACCTGGACTTCCTCATCGGCGGCGAGTGGCTCACCGACGAGCGCGTCCCCGACCCGCAGGTCATGCCGGAGTGGCGCGAAAGCGCGCTCTTCGGAGCGATCGCCGAGGCTGAGGAACTGGGACTCACCGTCGACGTGAGCGGCGACGTATCCGCATTCTCGCTCCTCGAGTGCGACGAGGCGACGGCGATCGCCCTCGCAGCGAAACAGTGCCTCGTGAACGTCGTTCGGCACGCAGGGGTCACGACCGCCGAGGTCGTCGTCTATGGCTCCGATACCGATGTCTCCGTCATGGTCATCGACGCGGGCGCCGGATTTACCGAGTCCGAGACCGCACCCGACCGCTTAGGCCTGCGCCAGTCCGTCCGTGGCCGCATCGAGGGCGTCGGCGGCGCCGTTCAGATCTGGTCGACACCCGGACGCGGCACCTCGGTCATGCTGCGGGTTCCGATCAGGGCAGCGGATGACGCAGAAGCGAGCACCCCGTGAGCGACATCACCCGCGAGCGAACGATCCAGCAGCTCTACCCGATCGGCGCCCTGGCCGGCCGCTGGGTGTCCCTGTCGGCAGTCATCATCGCGCCCGTTTATGTGCTCGCCACGAGCTGGCTCACGCGCGACGAGATCAACGCGCCGCTGTTCTGGGTGCTCGCACTAGCGCTCGTGGCATCCGCTGGTCTGACCGTCGTCATCTCGTCGACCGCACTGTTGGCACCGTTCACTGCCCACCGAGCGAGATTCGCGTACGTGTGGGCGAACCTCGCGATGGTTTTCGATGCGTGGTCGACATACGGCACGGATACGCACGTCCGCAACGACTTCGGCCCGTTCGTGGTTGGCATCATCATCCTGTCGGTGGCGCCATACCGACCTGCGAAGGAGCTGTTCGTCGTCGGATCGCTGTCCGCGATCCTGTCGGGGTTCATCGCGATGGTCCAGGTTCCGTACCTCGTGGTCTCCGCTCCGGTCTCCGGATTCATCATCGCGGCGGTCATGCCCATCCTGCTCCTGTCGTTCGGTGCCGGAACCTTTGTGAGCGCCCTCGTCGCCGGCATCGAGGGCTGGCGCGCTCAGGCAAGAGCCGCCGTGTCCGAGATCGGGGACGGCAACGCGGACTGGATCGCGCGCTCCGTGCAGCAGGACCGCGTGACGATTCTCAACCGCGACGTCGTGCCGTTCTTCACCGAGGTGCTCGAGGAGTCGACGGTCACCGACGAGACGCGGGTACGGGCGCGCGTCATTTCCGACTCGATCCGCTCGGTGATGGTCGCTGATGTCGACAGGAGCTGGCTCGAGACGATCGTCGACGCGACCATGTCGCCGCGGGAAGCCACGGATACGGTCTTCGTCATCGATGAGCGGCGGCTCGCCCAGCGCATGTCGGCCGAGCAGCGGGCCGGCATCCGGGCATTCCTCGTCGCGCTGTTCGCGCATCCCGCGTTCACCAAGGACGGCTTTGTCATCGCCGTGACCGGAAAAGGAGATCGATGTCGACTCGTGCTCACCGCAACACTTCACCTGCCGGAGAACCAGGTGCGATCCGACCTCGCGCCCTACTTCGCGGTCATGCGCATCCTGTTCGCCGACCTCAGCGTCGAACTCGAGCAGCAGTCGCTCACACTAATGTTCTCGTATGACCAGTAGCGAGGGGGGTCCAGCGATGGCCACAGGGGAACCCGCCCGCTCGCGCGTGCGGCTGGCGATTCTCGACGACCACGAGGTGCTGCTCGACAGCCTCAGCAGTTGGATCGACGCGCACGCCCCCGACTTCGATCTCGTGCTGAGCGCGAGCACGTGGCTGCAACTCGTGCACAGCGACAATTTTCCGACCGACCTGGTGTTTCTCGACTTCCAGCTCAAGGAACCTGTATCGATCGAGGCGCGCGTGCGTACCTGCCGCGCTGCCGGGGCCAAGGTCATCGTGCTCTCGAGCCTCGACAGCCAGGAGTCTCGGGACCGGGCGCTCGACGCGGGAGCGGCGACCTTCCTGTCGAAGACGCAGCCGATGCGCGAGGTCATGGATGCCGCGAGAGGTGTCATGGGCATCGAGCGCGGTGAAGCGCCGCAGCGGGACTGGCGGCCGCTACCCGTCGGAGCGATGAACCAGTCGCGTCCGAAGCTCAGCGCGGGGGAGATCGAAGCGTTTAAACTCTATGTGGCGGGACTCAGCACCACCGAGGTCGCCGCCCGCATGAACGTGCAGTACGAGACCGCCAAGACGTACCTGCGCCGCGTGCGCGAGAAGTACGCGAAGGCCAACCGGCCAGCGAGCAAGAAAGCCGACCTGATCCGACGGGCGGCAGAAGACGGGTACCTGCGCTAGTGTCCAAACTTTATTTCCGGTACGGAGCCATGAACAGTGGCAAGAGCACTGCACTGCTGCAGGCCGCGTACAACTATGAAGAGCGCGAGCAGCAGGTGCTGCTCGCGAAGCCGACCGTCGATACCAAGGGCGATTCGCTCATCATCTCCCGCCTGGGCGTCGAGCGTCCGGTCGACTTCACCATCGCACCGACCGAGGACATCTACGAGCGATTCGCGGGGGAGCGTGCCCGTGTCCGGCGCGCGACCGGCAAGGACGTGAGCTGCCTGCTCGTCGACGAGGCGCAGTTCCTGACCGAGGCGCAGGTGGATGATCTGCTCCGCATCGCCATACTGGACCAGGTTCCTGTTCTTGCATACGGCATCCGTACTGACTTCCAGACCGTCGCCTTCCCGGGAAGCCGTCGACTGCTCGAGATCGCGCACTCGCTCGAAGAGCTCAAGACGATCTGCCGGTGCGGACGAAAAGCCGTCTTCAACGCCCGCAAGGTCGGGGACCGCTACATTTTCGACGGGGACCAGGTCGCGATCGACGGCGTCGACGTGACGTACGAGTCGCTGTGCGGCAACTGCTACCTCGACGAGAGCGACGGCGTGCTCAACAACGGCCGCCGCACCCGCGACTTCAGCTACGTCGCGGAGCCGGATCCCGACTTCGCGTAGCTGCTGATGGCGACGTGGGCTGACGTGAGCGGACTCGCGCTCGCCTTGCCCGATGTCGTCGAGGGCGCCGACACCAACGGGCTCAAATGGGAAGTGCATCACAAGTACTTCGCGTGGGAGCGACCGGTGCGCCGACGTGACATCGAGGAACTCGGTGACGCGATGCCGCACGGACCGATCCTCGGCGCTTTCGTTCCCGACCTTCCCGACAAGCTCGGACTCATCGGCAGCAGCCCCGACGTATTCTTCACCGTTCCGCGGTACGCGGATTACCCGGCGGTGCTCGTGCTCATCGACCGGATCTCGCTCGAGCAGCTGAACGAGGTGCTCACGGAGGCGTGGCTGTGCCGGGCGCCGAAGCGGTTGGCAGCGGAGTTCCTTGGCGGTCTCTGACGTCGACCTCAGAGGTCGTCGCTTGGCCCGTACGTCGCTTGTGCGGAGCCATCTGCGTTCCATACGATCTCGTATGCGGACGCGTCGTCTACGTATGCGATAGACATTCCGGATGCCGGAATCTGGCGTTCGTCCACGCACGTCCACTCGTGCGCAGGCGCTGACTCGGCGTGAACAACGAGAACAATGCACACGTTTGTGCCCGAAGGACCCCTCGCCGCGTAGGCCGCAAAGTCGCTAAATTCGGTTGAGGCTTCGCCACCGTCCGTGATCAACCGGGAGCTGTCACCGTCAAGCAGGTCGGTCTCGAACCCCAGCCTGTCTGACTCGTCCTGTGAGACTTCGAAGACG
>Ga0247814_10001363_pt1 | contig 14506 bp, 14 predicted proteins | sample UWRJL179409R1_FD_179947 | JGI IMG/M metagenome (GOLD analysis project Ga0247814, IMG submission 179947) | Plant litter microbial communities from Arlington Agricultural Research Station in Wisconsin, United States - UWRJ-L179-409R-1 | ecosystem: Environmental > Terrestrial > Plant litter >...
TTGCACAGGGTGTACCTTCATCTCGTTTAACTACAGCTGGTAAAGGATTTGCTGAGCCGATTGCAGATAATACTACTGATGCAGGAAGAGCAGCTAACCGTAGGGTTGAAGTTGTTATTGTTGCAAACGATCAGTTGAAAAAAGAAGCAGCTGCACAAGCTAACTAGTAGTAGAAATACGCATAAAAAAACCGGAGGCTAATGGCCTCCGGTTTTTTTATGTAAAAGAATATCGGATCTATCTGTATTGTTATTGATAGATATCTTCAAAATATAGGATAGCCAGCGATTTCAGCAGCATTTCCTGTTCCATCATCGCAAATGAAGGCACAGCTTTTACCAGCTTCCAGTGTGGCCACCCATCCTGATCAAGTCCCTCCAATTCATAAAAGCCCATCTCACTTAGTAAACGACAGGTAGCAATGTGCATCAGCTCTTCTTTCTGACGTTTACTGTATTTGCCCGGTCCCTTACCCAACTCCTGAACACCAATTAAGAATAATATGACTTTTAAATCCGGTATATCTGAGTCGAACTCCTGAGCAATTTTTTGCTGCAGGATTTTCCATTTTGCATTAGTTTCTGCGGGTTTCATAGTGCAAAGATAGGAACTCTAGCAAGGTTTATGACATTATAATTAAACCTTAATCTTTAGGATTGGTTAATTTAGCAGATAAAAACAAATATAAATGGATAGAGTAATCTCAACAGGCCTTATGGCTTATGGCATGTCCGGCAAGGTATTTCACGGTCCTTTTCTTCATGCACATTCCGGTTTTAAACTGCATGCAGTAACTGAACGTAATCAGAAAGCTGCAGAAAAAGACTATCCCGGAATCATCAGCTATAACAGCACGGAAGATTTACTGGCAGATGAATCAATTGATTTAATTGTAATTAACACGCCCAATTTTACACATTACGACTACGCAAAAAAAGCCTTAAATGCAGGCAAACATATTCTGGTAGAAAAGCCATTTACGGCCAGCTCTGCAGAGGCAGCAGAAATTTTTGGCCTGGCTGAAAAGCTGGATAAAAAAGTTTTTGTTTACCAGAACAGAAGATGGGACAGCGACTTTACCGCGGTGAAAAACATTATTTCAGCAGGTACATTAGGTAAACTGTCAGAAGTTCATTTCAGATTTGACAGGTACAAAGCAGCCATTGGTGTAAAAAGTTTTAAAGAAGAGCCTTTAGCGGCGAGCGGATTACAATATGACCTTGGTCCGCATTTGCTTGACCAGGTGCTGAGCATTTTTGGCAAACCAGATAGTTTTCATAAAATATTGGGCAAAAACAGGAAGAACACACAGGTAGATGATTATTTTTCTATTCATCTGGCTTACCCTGACAGTGTAAATGTATTTGTTCATTCCAACATGCTGATTTCAGATGTACAACCTGCTTTTGTATTACATGGAGAAAATGGAAGTTTTGTTAAAGAAAGGGCCGACGTACAGGAAGAGCAATTATTATTAGGCATCAAACCGAACGAACCTGGTTTCGGCATAGAAGCTAAAGGGAAAGAAGGCAGGTTGACGCTGATCAATAAAAACGGAGAGAAAACACACGAGCTGGTCCCATCAGATGCGGCGACTTATTTACCACTTTTCGAAGCCGTTTATGAAGCTATAGTTAACGAAAAACCCTATCCAATCACTCCGGCACAGATTATCACACAATTGGAAATATTGGAAGCTAAATAAATGACGCCTTATCTGATATTGATTGCAGTACTCCTGATCGCGATGTACTTCATATTCCGAAAAAAGAGAACAAAAGTGACTGCTGGGAATCAGGCGGCCGACAGCGGCATGAGTCAGCTTTTGACAGCACATGTTGCGTATTATCAGCATCTTGATCATGCTGACCGCATTAAATTTGAAAAACTGGTACAGGCCTTCTTAACTGATGTGCGCATTGAAGGCGTAGGCATAGAAATAGAGCTGATAGACCGTGTGCTTATTGCATCAAGTGCAGTGATTCCGACTTTTGGATTTGATTACTGGAAGTATCAGAACCTGAGCAGTGTACTTCTATATCCTGATACTTTCAATAAAGACTTTCAGTTTGAGGGGGGCGACCGCAGCATTCTGGGAATGGTGGGCACGGGATATATGAACGGGCAAATGATCCTGTCCCGTTCTGCGCTACGGCAGGGTTTCTCTATTTCCGCGGATAAGGAAAATACCGCTATCCATGAGTTTGTACATCTGCTGGATAAATCTGATGGTGCCACGGATGGCATCCCTGAAAACCTCATGCCGCATCAGTATATTATTCCCTGGGTAAAACTCATCCATCAGGAAATCAATAAAATTGAACAGGGGAAATCAGATATCAATCCTTATGCAATTACCAATGAGGCAGAGTTTTTAGCCGTAGTATCAGAATACTTCTTTGAGAAACCTGATCAGTTCAAAGAGAAACATCCTGATTTGTACGGCATACTGGCAGAGACCTTTTCACAGGATCCTGCTAAAAAATAACTACAGGCTGCCTAAAAGTGCAACAATGAATTCAGTGGGTATTTCCAGATGCGGAATGTGCCCGCTGCCTTCAAATTCGATGAGTTTAGCTTTCGGGATTTTTGCCGCAGTCTGTTTGCCCAGCAATTTATACTGACCGTGTAAAGCCTGTTCCTGCAGACTCAACAAACCTTTACCAACTATGGTTTTATCTTCTTTTCCGATAAATAAAACGGTAGGTACTGTAATATTCGGGAACTCGTACACTACAGGTTGCTCATAAATCATTGTGAACGTCATCGCTGCAACTTTTGCCCAACGCGGATAATCTGCACTAAAGGTGACGCCACTACCTATCCTGACCAGCTCATCATACTCTGGCTTCCACATCGTGAAATATGAGCTTTGGTAATATTTTTTGATACTTTCTGCGGTCGACTTCAGTTCAGTTTTATATTGCTCCTCTGTAGTTGCATAAGGGACAAACTGACGGTAATCCTCTAGTCCAATAGGATCCTCGAGCAGCAATTTCTCTGTCGTTTGCGGATACATGAGGGCAAAACGTGTGGCCAGCATCCCCCCCATTGAATGTCCAAGGATATTTGCCTTTTGTATACCTAAGGTATCCAGTAAGGCTTTATTCCATCTGGCCATCTGGTGGAAACTATAATGGATAAAGGGCTTGGACGACTTCCCGAAACCAATTTGATCAGGCACAATTACCCTGAAACCGCGTCCGGTTAAAGCTTTAATTACGTTTGTCCAATAATAACCACCGAAGTTTTTACCATGGAAAAGCACAACGGTTCTGCCATTCGCATTTTGTACAGCCGGAATATCCATATAGGCCATCCTGATATCCTGTCCCTCTGTATGGATGGGCATATACCTTACCGGATAAGCATATTTAACATTTTCGAGCGTGATAGAAAGCGTATCTACCTGCTGCGCCAAAGCAGAAAAGGAAAGACAAAATAAGCAAACAGCAAGTGAGGGGAATTTTCTGAACATATAAAACCAGGTTTAACCTACAAACATCTGGAGGGCTCCGAAAGTTCTGATTAACGTATATTTTACAACAAAGCCCTGTTTTGACGTGTCAAAAAAGTTAGACACTTATCAGGGCACTTCAAAACAGAGCTTTGTTAGTGTATTATTAATTCTATTTTTTCAATGTAAAGGGCAGGTTCACGCCAAAAGTTACATTACGCCCCTGGTTGTAAATACCAAAACCCGGATCTTCAGTACTTAAACGTCCCGGAGCAAAACGACTCAAATGATCATAATAAGCTTTGTTCAGCAGATTTTTGCCAGACACATACAAGGTGATATCCTGAGATTTGCTCAATTTTAATGTTGTACCAACTGCCGCATTTAACAAGGTATAACCTGAAGATGCCTGTTCAAAACTATCAATCTTAGTTTGCTTAAAGAAATTGTCAATACCAACAGATAGATAAGAATTAGTCGCCCCGGCAATTTTTGGCTCAAAGCGTAATTCGTTACGTAAAGCAGCAGCCGGAATAAACGGCAGGGACTCTTTTGTTGTACGGTTGGTTGCTCTTGTGTAAGAGAAGCCATTTTCAAAGTGTATAAAGCTAACTGGGTGTAAAGTTAAGGAAGCTTCTATACCACGTAGAAAGGCGTTATCCTGCACAAAATTATAGACAGGATATTCGTCCCCGCCTGATTCTCTTAACTGGCCGCTATTGCTGTAATAAATATAATTGTTAATGTAATTGGCAAAGCCACCTAAACTTGCACTGACATACTGATTCTGATAATCAAAAGAGGCATCGAACTGATAACTTTGCTCAGGTTTAAGCGCAGCATTACCTACTTCATAACGAAATACACCTTCGTGCACACCATTGGACGCTAACTCAGCCACATTTGGAGCACGAAATGCACTTCCTGCATTTGCTTTGAAACTCAGGGCATCATTAAATTCATGGGTATAACCCAAAGCGCCGGTAACATGAGAAAATTTATTCGTGAAAGCATCAAACTCAGAATCTCCGCTAAAAGCTTCACCCGTCATTTTTCTATAATCAAAACGGGCACCAGCATTAAAGGTATTGTTACCCCATGTCTTTTTCACATAAGCAAAGCCACCAAAAGCCTGTGTATCAAAATCAGGAATCAGCTGCTCTTCACCGGTAGTATTTAAGCTATGGATGTATTCCCCCGCAACACCGATCACAGGTGCCCAGCCATTTACTTCTTTAAAAGAATATTTCAAATCATAACTATAAGTATAGCTGTTCAGAAACAAAGCATTGCCAGCACCTTCTTCCTCCAATTCTCTGCGCAGGTTATGCTGATAACCTAACGTTGCTTTTAAGCTTCCCTCACCCAACAGGATATTACTGTTTAAAGCGATTTTATAATGGCGGATATCCTGCTTTGGATAAGCTAAGCTGCGGTCTTTATTTTGTGCATCAGTATATATATCTCCATCTTCACTGATCAACTCGCCGGCATCGTTTCTTGCAGGCTCATAGAAGCCGATGTTTGTACGGAAACTTGATGCATCTAAATGTGCATAACCCCATTTTTTATTCAGGCCAATTTGTCCTTCAAAATTGCTTTCATTAAATCCGGAATTAGGCACATAACCTACAGGTGTTTTGTACGAATATGCATTTTTGTATGAACCCCGGGCCTTATAAACCAGCCCATTTTCATTACCTTGTAACATCAGGGAACTACCGGTTAGTCCGTTATTTGTTGCATAGTTAGTTAAAAACTCACCCCTTAAAGTTCCTTCCGGAGCTGATGGCCCGTCAAGGATATTGATGACCCCACCTAAGGCATCAGATCCATACATTAAACTTGCAGGGCCTCTTAAAATTTCCACATGGTCTGCGCTATACTGATCAATCTCAATACCATGCTCATCACCCCATTGTTGTCCTTGCTGTTTTACTCCATTATTTAACGTAACTACACGATTGTAACTTAGACCCCTGATAACTGGTTTCGAAATTGCCGGCCCCGTGGTCACCTGTGATACACCCGGCACACGTGAAAGCGCATCAATTAAATTTGTAGAGGGGTGACGTAATAGATCCGCCTTACTAACGGTTGATATAGAAGTACTGTTTTTACGGTTATCCGAACTCCCGGGAGAACCTGTAATAACAACTTCCCTGCCTTCAATCACACTCTCTTCTAATGCGAATTCAAAAGCTCCGGGATTTGCAAAATCAACAATTTGAGTAATCGTCTTATAACCTATATACCTTACCTGAACAAGAAAACGTCCGCGTGCAGGTGCATTTCTAAATACAAAATCCCCGTTCTCATTGGATAATGCTGATTTGTTTAAATCAGGAATAGATATTGTAGCACCCGGTAAGCCTGATTTTGTACCGGCATCTATAATTTTACCTTTTAATTCGATCACATCGGCTGCATAAGTGCTGCTGAAGGCAAACACTGATAGTAGTACAACTAATAATAGATGTATCTTTTTCATAAAAATATATTGTTTTTAAAAATAATGAAGCTATCATCTTATATTCATCGCTGTTTAAAGCAGCAATGCTGATGAGGGTATCATTGGAATAATTTATTTGTAATTCTTTAAGTACTTATGAATTTTATTCATGTCCTGATTACTAATTAAAATCAATCAGCTGTAATGTTATTTCGAATGTAAATCCAGAAAACGCAACAGAAATCTGTTAACGGAATGAAATATACACGCTGATAATCATGATAATTAGTAAGAATGCTGTTTATGCGCTACAGCGGATAAACGATCTGCTGGCAGCAGCTTAAGATAGAGGGGGACCGCGAAGGGAAGAACCAATTAGAATAGTATAAGCAGCGCTGGTTTTAGCACCGTTGCTTTTGTCTGCAGTTTTACTCTCGAGAATAACTTTATATAAAACCGAACTGCTATGGTAATCCTTTTCGAAATGTGCTGAACAGATTAAACAATTATGCGCCTGTTTGCTCACATGAACTTTGTGCATACATACCTTACCATATTCTACACAGTTTTCCTCTTCCTCTTCATGGTGGTGAAGGGAACTCCATGGTGTTAATGCGATGCTAAATACGCAAAGCAAAAAGAATCCAATAATCCGGTTGATATGTTGGCGCTTGTCTCTCAATTGCAATGCAAAAGTAATGAAATAAGTGCAATTAGGACATCTGCCAGGTAACATTGCCATTATATGACGTAAATAGCCTGATTAGAAGATCTATATAAAAATATGGCATGGTAACTGTTGTAAATCAATGATTAAAACCTATACTCATGGCAAATGCACAGCAAATAAAAAACGGATATATTGATTATGTACTTACTCATGATGAACAACCTAAATCTGTATATAGCTTCGTAAAAAAGCTAAAAATTTCTGAGGCTGAATTTTATGAGTTCTATGCTTCATTTGACAGTATAGAAAAAACAATCTGGGTAGAGCTTACTGCAGAAACGATTGATACCATACAGCAGCAACAAATCTGGAGTGAATATTCTTCCAGAGACCGCATGCTTTCATTTTTCTACAGTTATGTAGAATTGCTTAAAAAACAGCGCAGCTTTGTGATCTACAGTTTAAAAAAACATACTACACGTTTTGCAGCACCTGAAGCCCTCACAGGAGTTAAACCAATCTTCGAAAACTTTGCCGAAGGACTGATCAATGAAGGTGTGGAAAGTGGTGAATTGGCCGACCGCAAATTTTTAACAAAACGTTATAAAGATGCACTCTGGATACAGTTTGCTTTTATTGTTAATTTTTGGGTAAATGATGATAGTGCCGGATTTGAAAAAACAGACGAGGCGATTGAAAAAGGTATTAATGTGACGTTCGACTTATTTCAACGGTCACCACTAGACAACCTATTTGAATACGGTAAGTTTCTGTCCAGAAATGGGAAGTTTGCTGAAAAAATGAGGAAAGCATAAAACATGGATGAACAGAATAGTATTCCGGTAACAAAAGTTGAACGTTCAGCCAAATTTGTGAAAACAGGATTCCAGATTGGCGGAAATTACATTAAACATTATTCAAAAAAACTTTTTAATCCTCAGCTGGGTCGTGATGAGTTGAATGAGGACAATGCTACTGATATTTACAAATCTTTGAGTGAGTTAAAAGGCAGCGCGCTTAAAATCGCACAGATGTTGAGCTTGGATAAAAATATCCTGCCCAAATCATACGTGGATAAATTCACTCAGTCCCAATATAATGCACCTCCATTGTCAGGTCCGCTTATCGTAAGAACCTTTACAAAGAATTTCGGAAAAACGCCGGAAGCTATTTATGACCATTTCAATATTAACTCTACACATGCAGCATCTATCGGGCAGGTTCATGAGGCTGAACTAAATGGTAAGAAGTTGGCAGTGAAAATTCAGTATCCTGGTGTTGGAGATAGTATCTCTTCTGATCTTAAACTGGTAAAACCTTTCGCTTTCCGGTTACTGGGAATGAGTGAGAAGGAATTGAATATCTACATTAAAGAAGTAGAAGAGCGCTTACTGGAGGAAACAGATTATGAACTTGAAGTGCGCAGATCTATCGAAATTACCAATGCTTGTAAAGATCTGGACAATGTGGTGTTCCCCACCTATTATCCTGAACTTTCCGGGAAACGTATCATTACGATGGACTGGATAAACGGACTTCATCTTAAAGAATTTCTTAAGACCAATCCTTCTCAGGAACTTAAAAATAAGATAGGACAGGCATTGTGGGATTTCTATAACTTTCAGCAGCACGAACTCCGTGCAGTACATGCCGACCCCCATCCAGGGAATTTCATGATTACTCCTGATGAAAAATTAGGGGTAATAGACTTTGGATGTATTAAGGAAATGCCTGATGATTTTTATATCCCATTCTTTTCTCTGATCTCATCTGACGTAGTTAATGATAAATCAAAAACAATAGCCGCATTCAGGAAATTGGAGATGATTCATGCTACAGATAATGAAGCGCAGATAGAATTCTATTATAAAGCTTACCTGGAAATGATTCAGCTCTTTGCAAAACCATATTTGAGCAGCACCTTTGATTTTAGTCAGCCAGACTTCTTTACTCAGCTTTATGCTTATGGGGAAAAAATTGCCAAAATGCCTGAGTTTAAACAAGCCAGGGGCGTCAAACACTTTATTTATGTGAATCGTACAAACTTCGGTCTGTATACCATACTTCAGGAGCTAAAAGCAACAGTTAAAACTGACACGTTTAAACCACATGTGGTATGAGAATCCTGCTGACTGGCGCCAATGGCTATATAGGAACAAGATTATTACCTGTGTTATTAGAACAGGGGCATGATGTTGTTTGTATGGTTCGGGACAAACGCCGGTTTGCTGAAGAGTCTGATTTCGGTAACAAGGTAAAAATCATTACAGGAGATTTACTGCAACCGGAAAGCCTGAACAACATTCCCGAAGACATTGATGCGGCTTATTATCTGGTGCATTCTATGTCTTCCAGCGGCGACAAATTCTCTGAGCAGGAGTTTGAATCTGCCATGCATTTTGTAAAAGCGATACAGAAAACTAAATGCCGACAGTTAATTTACCTGACGGGAATTGTAAATGATGAGGATCTCTCTAAACATCTCACATCAAGGCTGGCAGTAGAGAAAGAATTAAAAAAATCCGGCATTGCCTATACCATACTCCGTGCTGCAATTATTATTGGTTCTGGCAGTGCCTCCTTTGAGATCATACGGGATCTTACTGAAAAATTACCTATAATGGTAGCACCCAAATGGGTAAATACCCTTTGTCAGCCAATTGCGATTCGTGATGTACTGGGATACCTGAACGGAATTCTGATGAACGAAAAAGCATTTAATCAGACCTTTGATATTGGTGGCCCGGACGTACTTACCTACAAACAGATGATGCTGCAGTATGCAGCATCAAGAAACCTGAAACGATGGATCATTACCGTACCGGTACTTACCCCTAAACTTTCATCATTATGGTTAAACCTGGTGACCAGCGTACCCTATTCTTTAGCCCGCAGCCTGGTAGACAGTATGAAAAATGAGGTAGTTTGTAAAGACGAGCTGATTAAAGAAGTTGTGCCCAGAATATGCGTCAGCTATAAAAAAGCCTTAAAGCTAGCCTTTGAAAAAATTGAACAGAATTCTATCGTTTCCAGTTGGAAAGATGCTTTAAACAGGGGGTACCTTGACAGTACTTTTATGGATCACGTTAAAGTGCCACAGAAAGGTACACTGGAATATAAAGTGAAAATGCCCTTTGAACGTGAAGCAGCGGAAGTTTTCGAGAACATATGGGGTATAGGGGGAACCCGGGGCTGGTATTATATGGACTGGCTCTGGAACCTAAGGGGTTTTCTGGATAAATTATTTGGAGGCGTAGGTACAAGACGCGGACGTACCAATAATGTTTCTTTACAGGCGGGCGATGTGCTCGATTTCTGGCGTGTGTTGCTGGCTGATAAAAAAAACACACGACTGCTATTATATGCAGAAATGAAAGTTCCGGGTGAAGCCTGGCTGGAACTTAAGATCATTAACCATCATGGCAAATCATTCCTTTCTCAAATAGCTACTTTCCGGCCATCCGGTTTATGGGGAAGAATTTATTGGTATACAATGTATCCTTTTCACCTCGTCCTTTTTAAAGGCATGGCGAAAAAAATTACTACTTACCAGGTAAAATAAGAAAGGTACAGTCGCCACAACCGTACCTTTTCCTAACCTAAAACTCACATATAAGACAGATGACAATTAAAAAGGTTTAAATATTTTAACCATATAAGTTGTAAAACCAGCCAATGGCCCCTAAAAAGGACATACAATCTTTTTGTTTATAAAAATTTCAAAACAAGTGAACATAATCAACAGAGTTAAATATATTTGCAGTCTAAACCTATCCCTTTGGACAACAGCTCTACCGCCTGCAAAAACGTACTAGTCATTGAAGATAACCACGCCATCCTGGATGTGATCACCTTGATATTGCAAAGTGAGTCTTATAAAGTAACTGGTTTGAATAAAAGTGCCGATATGCTGATCCATATTGAACAGGTTAAACCAGATTTAATTATTCTCGATATTATGCTGCCAGATGCCGATGGCAGAGATTTATTGAAATTGCTGAGGTCTGATGCTCAAACAGAGCATATACCTGTGTTAATGATTTCTGCAAGATATACAGCAGAAAATGTAGAACACGGTGAATTTAAACCAAATGGTTTTCTGGCTAAACCATTTGATATTGATGATCTGCTTGACCGCATTGAGGGAATTCTTTCAGGAAAGACATATTAAGCACCTTTCTTGTTCCCCAGACTCTGCATCAGCTGGCTGTACAAATCATCTCCACTTTCTTCTCTGGGCTTTAATTTTTTAACGGTAGCCCTTTTACCTTTAGCCTTAGCTTTGATAATTTTTAACAGCTCCTTGCTGTATTCATCTTTAAAGCTGCTAATATCGAAATCTGCTGTATACTGTTTAATCAGCGCTAATCCTACATCAAGTTCCTTTTTACTTACAGCAGCGGAATCTACTGGCTCAAGATCTTCATAAGATCGGATTTCTTCCTGAAAACGAATTTTAGTGACCACAAGAAAGTCGCCCAGCGGATGGATAACACATAAGTTCTCTGTACTACGCAGAACGAACCTGGCCACTCCTGCTTTTTTGGATTTGACCAATGCTTTTAACAGTAGTGCATAAGCCTTTTTTCCCTGTTTTTCTGGCTCAGCATAGTACGAAGTCTCGTAATATATCGGATTAATCTCATCGATCCCCACAAAGTTCTCCAGTTCAATCAACTTAGTTTTTTCCGGACTGGCGTCCTCGAAATCCTGGTCTTCCACAATCACATATTGCTCGTTTAGCAGATATCCTTTCACAATCTTATCGAAGGGTACCTCTTTTTTTGTACTCTCGTTTATACGCTGAAACTTTATCCTGGAATGATCTTTACTGTCCAGCATATCCAGATCAAGATGACTGTTCTGCACTGCCGAAAACAGTTTCACAGGAATATTTACTAACCCAAACCCAATTGCACCTTTCCAGATTGATCGCATAATTTTACCCTTTTTATTGATTAACAATGATTTGTTTTGTTTGTTTTATAGGACTATATTAGTTTCAACCCAAGAAAAATGAATAACAACGGACAATTAATCCATCACTTTTATACCAGCTTTCAGAAAAAAGATATTGAGGCAATGCAAAAAAGTTACGCAGACAACGCCATATTCCATGATCCTGCTTTCGGATACCTCAATTCACTACAAGTTAGAAGTATGTGGGAAATGCTGATCGGCAGTAGTCGCGATATGGCCCTTACCTTTGGCAAGATTAAAGCTGATGAAAAAACAGGAACTGCAGAATGGACTGCCACCTATACATTTTCCGGAACCGGAAACAAGGTAGTAAACAAAGTGAAAGCCTCATTTATTTTTGAAAATGGTAAAATTATCCGGCACCATGACCACTTTAATTTTTATACATGGTCAAGGCAGGCATTAGGATTGTCAGGTTTATTACTGGGATGGACACCTTTTTTGAAAAATAAAGTAAGAAAAACCGCGACCGGTAAACTGCAAAAATACATAGCTGAACGCTAAGCCAAACATTGTTAATTTATAGCTGTTATATTAAAAAAATAAGATGAAAAAATTACTGACTATTGCCCTTACAGTGTTAGTATCTGCCACATACGCACAACTTAAACCTATAGCCTACAAAGATGGCGCGCAAAAACTAAATGGTTTTGTTGCTCTACCTGCAAAAGGAAATACGACCAAAGCTGGTATCCTTATCCTCCCGGCGTGGAAAGGAATAGACAAACATTCAAAAAACGTAGCAGATGATTTAGCTAAACTGGGTTATCACGCTTTTATAGCTGATATTTATGGAGAAGGAAATTACCCTACAGATACGAAGACTGCAGGTGAACGCGCAGGTTATTATAAAAAGAATATCACAGCTTATCATAAAAGAATTGAGCTCGCCATGCAGGAACTGATTAAATCTGGTGCAGATGCTTCAAATATTGTTGTTATTGGTTATTGCTTTGGCGGTACGGGTGCAATTGAAGCCGCGAGAATGAATTTTCCTGTTAAAGGAATCGTTTCCTTTCACGGGGGACTTGCGCGCGATTCTGCTCGTGTGATCAATCCTATCCAGCCGAAGGTATTGGTATTACATGGCGCCGACGATCCTTTTGAGCCTACAGCTGAGATTCTGGCCTTTCAGCAGGAAATGAGAAATGCAAAGGCTGATTGGCAAATGGTCTACTACGCGAATGCCGTACACTCTTTTACCGAACCGGAAGCCGGCAGTGACAACTCAAAAGGTGCAGCCTATAATGAGCTTGCAGCAAAAAGATCATGGAAACATATGTTAATGTTTCTTGATGAAGTATTAGCCAATTAAGGCTAATAATCATGTTCAATTTTATTCTGCCTTTAGTAAAGCAATCAAATCCGGAGCTGATAGCTTTTGCTGATCTCCGGATTGCATATTTTTTATAGTCAGCTGCCCGCTTTCCATTTCGTCACTACCAATCAGGATAACGTAAGGAATAGCTTTCGCATCTGCATAACTCATTTGTTTTTTAAGCTTGGCAGATGAAGGGTAAAGTTCTGCCGAGATATCTGCCTCACGCATCTGTTGTAATAAAGGCAATGCGTATAACTCCGCAGCAGCATCAAAATTACTGATCAGCACCTTTGTACCAGCAGCAGCAGATTCAGGGAAAAGATTTAATTCTTCCAGCACATCATAAATACGGTCTGCACCAAAAGAAATACCAACACCTGTCAGTCCTTTTAATCCGAACATTCCCGTGAGATCGTCATAACGTCCACCCCCACAGATACTGCCCATTTTAGCTTCATTGGTTTTCACTTCAAAAATACATCCTGTATAGTAGTTTAAACCTCTTGCCAATGTAATATCCAGCTCCAAATCAGGCTGTTTCAGACTGCTGTTAGCTAACAAAGCTTTTACGTAGCCAAATACAGTTTCCAGTTCTTCTATTCCTTTAAGTCCGATCACAGATCCTGCCAATACCGTTTTTAAACTCTCCAATTTCTCAGGATTAGACCCTTCCAGCAGAATAACAGGTTTGAGCTGATCAATCTCGCCCTCAGTAAATCCTCTTTCTAACAATTCTTTAGTGACACCGTCGAGACCTATTTTATCCAGTTTATCAATCGCTACAGTCATATCAACGATCAGTTCCGGTTTCCCGATAATCTCTGCAATTCCAGAGAGAATTTTGCGGTTATTGATCTTAATCGTGAAATCTGTCATCCCAAGATTGGTGAGTGCTTCCTGGTAAATCAGCACAAATTCTGCTTCATTTAATAGGCTCTCCGATCCAACGACATCAACATCACACTGATAAAATTCGCGGTAACGCCCTTTCTGCGGTCGGTCGGCACGCCACACCGGCTGTACCTGGAATCGTTTAAAAGGTAATGCGATATCATTCTGGTGCATGACAACATAACGTGCGAAGGGCACAGTAAGGTCATAACGCAGTGCCTTCTCACTAATCGACGATATCAGCGCATTAGAATTTAATGCTGTAAGATGATCTGTATTGGCCTTTGATAAGTAATCACCCGAATTAAGAATTTTAAAAATTAGCTTGTCACCTTCATCACCATATTTTCCCGTTAAGGTCGACAAGTTTTCCATTGCTGGTGTTTGTATTTCTGCGTAGCCATATTTCTTAAATACCTTTTTAATGGTATCAAAAATATAATTACGTTTCACCATTTCCTGAGGGGAAAAATCACGTGTTCCTTTTGCTAAAGACGGTTTGATATTTGACATGGGTGCAAAAGTACAAAAACTAAAAGGCATAAAAAAAGCTGCCGGAGCAGCTTTTTGAATATATTCAGGAAATTATTAAATCAGTAATCTAACCGGCTCTTCTAATAACGCTTTGAATGTTTGTAAGAATGCAGCACCTGTAGCGCCATCAACCGTACGGTGATCACAGCTCAATGTAACTTTCATTACATTACCAGGAACAACAGCACCATTTTTAACTAC
>Ga0247814_10001366_pt1 | contig 14494 bp, 12 predicted proteins | sample UWRJL179409R1_FD_179947 | JGI IMG/M metagenome (GOLD analysis project Ga0247814, IMG submission 179947) | Plant litter microbial communities from Arlington Agricultural Research Station in Wisconsin, United States - UWRJ-L179-409R-1 | ecosystem: Environmental > Terrestrial > Plant litter >...
TAAAGAAATATTTGGCGAAACTTCCAAATCATTCATCGCGCCTTGCTACAATTGGGATCCTGCTATAGAAGAAGTGCTCAAACACAATGGAGTTGAATGGATACAGGGCATACGGTCACAACTTATTCCAACAGGGACATTCGATAATTATATTCCGCTAAGGCATTATTTTGGTGAAAAAAATGATTTGGGATTGCAATACAATGTCAGAAACTGCATTTTAGAACCTTCTATGAATGCTAACAGGGATTGGGTAAACAGCTGTCTCGCGCAAATTTCAAGTGCATTTCATTGGAATAAACCAGCCGTCATTTGCTCGCATCGCATTAATTTTGTTGGATTTATAGAGGAATCCAACAGAGATCGCGGATTGCGTGATTTAAATATGCTGCTAAAATCAATCGTCAGGAAATGGCCGGATGCAAAATTTATTTCGACAGATGAATTAACTTTGAAGGAAGTTCAATAACCGATCAGAAAAAAAATGATAATAAAAATACCACTAATCCATGCTATTTAATTCTATAGAATTTGCGGTTTTCCTACCGTTGGTTTTCATTTTATATTGGTTTGTTTTTCAAAAAAATATCAGTCGGCAAAATTTGCTGATTCTTCTCGTAAGTTATGTTTTTTATGCATGGTGGGATTGGCGATTCTTATTTTTACTCGCTTTCTCTACTTTTTTAGACTATTTCGCCGGTCTGAAAATTGAACAGTCAAAAACGGAAAAGGAAAGCAAATTCTGGCTCATATTAAGCATCGGTATTAATTTGGGCTTCCTTGGTTTTTTTAAATATTACAATTTCTTCGTTACCGAATTAACCGCTGCCATTGCCAATGCCGGAATTACAATCGATCCATGGACTTTAAAGGTAATTTTGCCGGTCGGAATTTCATTTTACACATTCCACGGACTTTCCTACATCATCGACATTTATAAAAAACGAATAATTGCCGAAAAGAATTTTGTGGATTATGCCGTTTTCGTCAGTTATTTTCCACTTTTGGTAGCCGGACCAATTGAAAGGGCAACGCATTTGCTGCCGCAATTCAAAAGAGCACGGGTTTTCAATTACCAAAATGCCGCCGATGGCATGCGTCAGATCTTATGGGGATTATTCAAAAAGGTTGTCATCGCTGACAATTGCGCTACTTATGCGAATGATATTTTTAATTCCAGCGGCGAACACAACGGCAGCAGTTTATTTATTGGCGCCGTATTTTTTACATTCCAGATTTACGGAGATTTTTCAGGATATTCAGATATCGCACTCGGTGTTTCCCGACTTTTCGGGATAGAATTATTGCGGAATTTCGCCTTTCCGTATTTCTCCAGGGACATTGCAGAATTTTGGAGAAGATGGCACATTTCACTATCAACATGGTTTCGGGATTATTTGTATTTCCCACTCGGCGGAAGCAAAGGCGGAACATGGATGAAAGTCAGGAATACATTCATTATTTTTATCGTCAGCGGATTCTGGCATGGCGCCAACTGGACATTTTTGGCATGGGGTTTTCTGAACGCGCTGTATTTTATTCCGCTATTGTTATTGGATAAAAACCGGACTAATCTTGACATCATTCCCACACACAACTTTCTTCCAAGCATCAAAGAATTTTTTCAGATATCATTTACATTTTTTCTTACCGTCATCGCCTGGATTTTTTTCCGGTCAGATAATATTAGTCAGGCATTCTCCATCATCGGCGAAATATTTTCAAAAAGTTCGCTGAGTATTCCGGATTTTCTGGGCAAACACGATATGATTTATCTCATTATCCATTGCTGTATGATTGGTGTTTTGCTGGTGACGGAATGGTTGCACAGGGATAAGCAACACGGACTCCAGTTCAACAATGCAACACTGTACTCGAAAGTCAGGAGATGGTCTGTCTATGCCGTAATTGTCGTCTTTATTTTGCTTTTCGGCGGAAAGCAGAATAATTTTATTTATTTTCAATTTTAAAGTACATTACAATGTCTAAATTTCTACAAAAATTCGGATGGTTTCTGGCTCTTGTAATATTATTGAATTTGATGTACCTTTTAGTATTGGTACTATTCAGTCCGGGTTTTAAAAAGATATATCAGATTTCACAAATCAGGAATCAAAAATTTGAAGTTCTGGCATTGGGAAATAGTTTGGCGTTAGATGGTATAGATGCGGAATATCTGACCAAAAACGGCATCAATACCTATAATCTTGCTGTGGCGGGAAGCCATGTTGCTACATCATTATTAATTTTGGAAGACTATCTAAAGCACAACCAAAAACCTAAACTTGTAATAGTGGGATTATCAGCTGCCTATGGAAAAGCATATCTCAATAAAGTTCCGTTTAACAATCCTGAAGTCGAGTTTTTTTACCATCCCAACTGGAAAGAAAACATTACAAATCCACCGCTGATGAACTTTCAATGGCTTTCAGTTGATTTACTGAAAATAATTATTTCCAAAGACCATAGAAATGCAACATTGGTGAAAGGACAATGGAAAACAAAAAAAACAATTCCCGACAACACTGTTTATAAAGGCAATTCCAATTCTGTAATTGATTATACTGATCCATATTTGTCGAAAATAGTTGATTTGTGCCGAAAAAACAGAATTAACATCATTCTCACAGAGCTTCCGGGATCAAACAACACCCGAAACGATTTGCCGTTTGTTTATGAAGCGACTCTAAAAGACAATACTAAATTTCCGGTTTTCAATCTGAATAATTATGCAATTTCCTCTGGCATAATTGATTCTTCAAAAGATTGGCTGGGTGTCAACCATCTTAATCAATTTGGAGGCGAAAAAATCACCAGGTATCTTTTGGAAAATGTAATACACAACAGCGAAATAACTAAAATAAAAGAATAATGATTCATATCGGATTTACAGGAGATTTCTGCCCATGGCTTCGTGTTGAAAACCAGTTTAAGACCAATAACTGGCACCATCTGTTCGAATCAGTACAGCCTTTTTTCAAACAAAATGATCTGAACGTACTCGATTTGGAATGTCCGCTGACAACCAGCAAAGCAAAAATCAACAAAACAGGTCCGCATATTAAAGCACATCCCGATACTGCCGCGATTTTAAACCATCTCAACTGCGAATTGGTTGCCACGGCTAATAATCATTTCAAGGATTATGGTTGGGAAGGCATGAAAGAAACATACGATGCGTTACAGAAAAATAATATTTCATGGCTCGGCAGCGGCCAAAATCTTAAAGAAGCTGCTACAACTTTCTATTGGAAAAAGGAAGAAACGACTATTGCTTTCATCAATGTAGCGGAAAATGAATGGACAACAACTTTTGGTGACGAACCGGGTTGCCATCCGATAGATCTGGCTAACGTATTCAATCAGATACAGGAAGCGAAGAAAAAAGCTGATTTTATTGTCGTTATTTCGCACGGCGGCCACGAACATTACGAATTGCCGAGCCCGAGAATGAAAAAATGGTATCGCTTTTTTGTCGATGCCGGAGCAAGTGCTGTTATTGGCCATCATACCCACATCATTTCAGGATATGAAGTGTATAATGAAGCCCCGATTTTTTACAGCCTCGGCAATTTCTGTTTCGATTGGGAAAAACTCAGAGGATTACCATGGAACAAAGGGATGATCGTTCGCCTTGGTTTTGAAAAAGGAAAACCGCTTTCTTATGAAATGGAATTTGTATCGCATAATGATGAAAAAGAAGGCGTATTTCTACTTCCGGAAAATGAAAGTGCTACAACACGACTTCATCTTCAGGAGCTCAACAAAATTATCGCCGATGATGTAAAATTGGAATCAGAATTCAAAAAATACATTGATTCATGGAAACCTTTGATGAAAACCTGGATACAGCCTTACAGAGGAAAGTACCTGCCGGGAATGTTTAAAAAAGGATTGCTTCCATCATTATTGTCAAGGGAAAAACAGATGCTTTTTACCAACTTGATCAGGTGTGAAGCACACAGGGACATTTTGATCAATTCTATTAATCCCGAAAAGCCATGACGTTTTCCAATTACATAAAAGAAGACAGCTTTCGTGTTACGGGAAAGAAATTGTCATTTTTAAATTTTTTGAAAGCGTACAGAAATCAAGGATTCCGTTACTTGTTTTTCCACAGGATTTGCCATTGCTACAAAAAGAATATTCCGTTGTATTTTTTTGCCAGATTGATGTTGCGGCATTATTCTTATAAATTCGGTTTCCAGATTCCGGTACAATCCAAAATTGGCAAAGGTATCTATTTTGGCCACTTTGGAACTGTAGTGATCAATGAATTTGCTACAATTGGTGACTATTGCAACATCAATCATAATGTCACGATTGGCCGACAAAACAGAGGAGAAAGAAAAGGATCTCCATCAATAGGAAATTACGTCTGGTTTGGAACAGGAAGTGTCATCGTTGGAAAAATAAGTATTGGCGATAATGTTTTAATTGCGCCCAATGCTTATGTCAATTTTGATGTGCCGCCTCATTCCATCGTTATTGGCAATCCTGCCAAAATTATCGCAAAAGAAAATCCAACACTGGATTATATTAACAAAACCCCAAGAGATTAAGTATGTGCGGATTTACAGGTTATTATAATTTAAACTCCCAAACAGAAGCAACGAATCACACCATTCGTAAAATGCTTTCAATACAAAAGCACCGCGGTCCGGATGATTCAGGAATCGTTGGAATCAATATACAAAAGAAGGCCTACGAAATCATATCGATCAATGAAGATAAAACTTTCGATGAGCCAAAAGATTTGATTTTCGGATTCAACAGGCTCAGCATATTAGACCTTTCACCAATGGGTCACCAACCGATGATCAGTCCGGATGGAAGTGTGGTCTTAATGATGAACGGCGAAATTTACAATGCCTTCGATTTTAAAGAAGAACTGATAAAAAAAGGCCACGTTTTTAAAAGTACGACCGATACTGAAATCGTTCTCCATTTGTATATGGAATATGGAATGGATGGAATGGTCAGGCTGCTGAACGGAATGTTTGCACTGGCAATTTATGATTCAAAACTGGATTTGTTATTTTTAGCCAGAGACCGTTTCGGGATTAAGCCTTTGTATATTTTAAATGAAGAGGGCAGAATTGCTTTTTCCTCCGAAATTAAAAGCTTCAAAGCATTGCCTGGTTTTAAGTTTGAAGCGGATTTTACAAAACTCGACGAATTTTTATTGTTCCGAAATGTCATCAACCATACGCTGTTCAAAAACATAACCAATTGTACTCCTGGAACCTACATCAGCATCACTAAAAAAGGGAATATAGATACACATGTATTTTACCAATTGGACGATGAAGGAAAGCATCCCGTCAATCAGGAACAGGCAAAAACAATGCTGGATAATGCGCTGCAAAAAAGTGTCGATTCACAAATGATGAGCGATGTAAAACTGGGATGCCAGCTTTCCGGCGGTGTGGATTCTTCATTAGTAACGCATTATGCCGCAAATAGCTTAAAAGAAGGAAATCTTGAAACCATTTCCATCACATTCAAAGATCCCCGTTTTTCTGAAGAGCAATATATCGACATTGTCGCCAAAAAACTTTCGTTACAGGCACACAAATACGAAATGGATGCTTCGTATTATTTCGATGTACTTGAAAAGGTCATCTGGCATTTTGAGCAGCCGCTGAACCATCCCAATACGATAGGGATTTATCTGCTGAGCCAGGAAGCCAAAAAGCATGTTACGGTTTTATTGAGCGGTGAAGGTGCCGATGAATCTTTAGCAGGCTACAGCCGGTTTATTAAAGCGACAAAATGGCCTTATTTCCGACGCCAGTTTTGGAGCGATTTAAAAAAGAATCTATCAAATACTATTGAATTCTTTGGGTTTTATACTGATCCCGAAAAACGAATGATCATGGAGTCGGCCTTCGGAAGCCTTGCTACAGCACATGCATTAAAACCCGACTTCAACCTTAATAAAGCACTCAAAGACCGTACTCACCTTATTAAAAATCTAAAAGGCGATACGACTTTAAAGCAAAGAAAATATGAATTACTAACTTATCTGCCCGATTTATTGATGCGCCAGGATAAAATGTCAATGGCGCATTGTATTGAAAATCGGGTGCCTTTTTTAGATAATGAAATGGTGAGTGCGTCATTAAATATTCCGGGAGATTTGTTAATCGGCAAGCGAAAAGGAATCGACGAGGCGAAAGTGGTATTGAAAGACATCTGCGCTGAAAAATTTGGAGAAAGCTTTGCTTACCGCGAAAAGATGGGCTTCGGAATTCCGTTGCGCTCCTTTATGTCATCTGATGTATTCCGGCAAAAATGGAAGAACCAAATCGCTCCGGGAATACAAAAAAGAGGATTGTTTCAATTTAAGGAAGTGTCCAATTGGGTCAATAATATAACAACAGCAACTTCAGAACAACTCGATGCGATATGGCTGATGGTCAGTTTTGAATTGTGGGCACAACAATATTTAGATTAGATGATAGCAATACACAATGATTTGAAAAAAAGTTCTTTCCAGTACAGATGGGTAGACTATTGTGATAATAATGGTATTGAATACAAGTTGGTTGATGTCTATTCTGATACAATAGTCCAAGACCTTAACGGCTGTTCCGCGCTTATGTGGCATTATTACCATGCTGATCCGAAAGATATTGTCATGGCAAAGTCATTGCTTTTTGCTTTGGAACACGGCGGAATGAAAGTTTTTCCTGATTTTAAAACGGGCTGGCATTTCGACGATAAAGTAGGGCAGAAGTATTTGCTTGAAGCACTCAAAACCGATTTGGTTAAAACCTGGGTCTTTTACGATAAGAAATCGGCTCTTGAATGGATTGCACAAACCACTTTCCCCAAAGTTTTTAAATTAAGAGGTGGCGCAGGTTCACAGAATGTTCAGCTCGTTAAAAACAGTACGGCAGCTAAAAAACTCGCGGAAAAAGCATTCGGCAAAGGATTTTCGGGATACGATCGGTGGACAAATGCCTCAGAAAGAATCAGGAAATGGCGCTTGGGGAAAACAGATTTTAAAGATGTCCTGAAAGGATTTGCAAGAATTGTAAAACCGCCACGATATGCTCAGATTCTGGGCAGGGAAATCAATTATATGTATTTTCAGGAATTCATTCCAAATAATGATTTTGATATACGCATCATCGTTATCGATAATAAAGCGTTCGGAATCAAAAGAATGAACCGTGAAAATGATTTCAGGGCATCCGGAAGCGGATTTATTTTATACGACCGCGCATCTATAGATGAAAAATTTGTCAAAGCATCTTTTGAATGCAACAAAAAACTGGACGCGCAATGTATCGCTTATGATTATGTGGCGGATCAAACAGGAAATCCGCTGCTAATCGAAATAAGTTATGGTTTCGCCAATGCCGGATATGATGATTGTACCGGCTATTGGGATGAAAATCTGCAATGGCACGAAGGTGCGTTCAATCCATACGGATGGATGGTTGATTTAATGCTCAAAAATGGCAATTAAAAAAATAGGACTTGTTATTCCGTCATTACAGGCCGGAGGAATGGAAAGGGTAATGTCTGAATTGATCCGCGAATTTTCTAAAGACAAAAGCCTTGAACTGCATTTGGTCCTCTATGGCATCACACGGGAAATATTTTACGACGTACCTCAAAATGTAAAAATCCATACACCGGAATTTACATTCGACAATAACAAACGGCTTTTATATACTTTCAAGACATTATTGTTTTTAAGGAAAAAACTCAAATCCATCCAGCCCGCAACAATATTAAGTTTCGGGGAAATATGGAATAACTTCGTGTTATTGGCGACAATAGGATTACATGTCCCGGTATTTGTTTCAGACCGATGTCAGCCCAACAAATCGCTCGGCAAACTGCATGATTGGCTTCGGAACAAATTATATCCAAGAGCAAAAGGAGTTATCGCACAGACAGAACAAGGCAAACAGATTTTCAAAGCAATGTATTCCAACCCCAATATCGAAGTAATAGGAAATCCTATCCGGTTAATTGAATCCGGCGAGGGAAGACAAAACATCGTCCTGTCTGTAGGAAGATTGATCGATTCGAAACACCATGACGAATTAATAAAATTATTCGCAAAAATAAACAAGCCAGATTGGAAATTGATTATTGTAGGCGATGACGCGATTAAGCAACAAAATAAAATCAAACTGCAACAACTCATTCATGAATTAGGTGTCGAAGACACAATCGAATTGGCAGGAAAACGAAATGATGTCGAAGCGTTTTATGCGAAAAGCAAAATATTCGCATTCACTTCCAGTTCCGAAGGTTTCCCGAATGTCATCGGTGAAGCACAATCTGCCGGATTGGCGACTGTTGCTTTCGATTGCGTTTCAGGTCCGTCAGATATGATCAATGATGGCGAAAACGGATTCCTGATCCCATTATTCGATTACGCCGAATTTCAAAAAAAACTCGAAATCCTGATGAAAAATGAAGAACTCCGCAATAAAATGGGCAAAGCGGCAGCATCCGACATTAACCGCTTTTCAAGCGAAGCCATAGCCGCCCAATTTTTAAAATTTATTTTGAATTAATGCGCATACTTCAAATCAATACTGTCGTAAACTCAGGAAGCACAGGTAGAATCGCCGAAGATATCGGAAAGGTTCTAATGGCCAACGGACACGAAAGTTTTATTGCTTATGGAAGAGGAAACCAAAAAAGCCAGTCCCAGTTAATTAAAATCGGAACTCAAAAAGATGTCATTATGCATGGCATCAAATCGATGGTTTTCGACAGGCATGCGTTTGGTTCGCAACACGCAACCGAAAAATTGATTGAACAAATAGAAGCAATCAACCCCGATGTCATTGGGCTGCACAATGTGCATGGGTATTATCTCAATATTGAAGTGTTGTTCAATTACATTGCCGAAAAAAAAATCCCTGTGATCTGGACACTCCATGACTGTTGGGCATTTACCGGACACTGTGCTTATTTTGATTCCGTTTCCTGCGAGAAATGGAAAACAATTTGCCACAAATGCCCTAAAACAAGAAGTTATCCCACTTCTTACCTTATGGACAATTCCCAAAAAAATTTCCTCGATAAGAAAAGAATTTTCAATCAGGTAGCAAACGGAACAATCGTTACACCTTCCAGATGGCTCAAAAACCTCGTTGAAGAATCATTTTTAAACTATCCTGCAGTCAATATCCATAATGGGATAGACATTGAGATTTTCCGTCCGAATGAAAACAAAGCCGACATACGAGAAAAATACAATATTTCCGGAGACAAGATAATTTTGGGAGTCGCCAGTATATGGGATGTGAGGAAAGGCCTTGCCGATTTCATAAAATTACACGAAATCAACAATGGAAGGTATCAAATTATTCTGGTCGGTGTTTCCGAAAAACAGCAAAACGCGCTTCCAAAAGGAATTATCGGAATTAGAAGAACAGAAAACACGCACGAACTGGCTTCTTTATATTCTCTAGCGGATGTTTTTGTGAATCCTACTTATCAGGACAATTTCCCAACGACCAACATTGAAGCATTGGCCTGCGGAACTCCCGTAATAACATACAAAACAGGAGGAAGTCCTGAAGCCATTGATGATTGTACCGGCATAGTAGTTCCCAAAGGCGAGATCACAGCATTAAACTCTGCCATTAACAACATTCTCGATAAAGGAAAAGCGCATTTTTCAGCAGCATGCAGGGAAAGGGCAGAAAACAGGTTCAACAAAGACGACCGGTATATGGAATATCTTGAATTGTATGAAAAAGTAAGGCATTCGCCAAAGTAAACAAGGCTTCCGCCAAAACCAACAAGGCTTCCGTCAAAACCAACAAGGCTTCCGCCAAAAAACTGTAATAGTGGATTTAAAATTTAGTGCATTGTATACATGGATAAAATAAAAGACAGGAAAATCGTAGTCATTAACCAAGCGGTAAATTACCTAACCATTGGCTTTTGTAACGCTTTTGCCGAAAAATTTCAGGATGTCAGCCTCGTCACAGGCAGCATCCACACACAGGGAGAAACGCTTCACGAAAATATTTCCGTCACCTACATCAACAAATGGGTAGAGCGTCCGGCGAAGAAAAAGGTACTTTCTTATGTTATAGGTTGCTGGAAAATTTTCTGGTTACTTCTTACCAAATATAGGAAGCATGAAGTCTTCTTTGTCTCGCTTCCGCCAATGGCTTACCTGCTCAATTTGATCGTACCCAATCGTTTCAGTATGGTAATATGGGATGTCTATCCCGATGTTTTTAAAATTACGGGTGTAAAAGAGTCAAGCCTGTTCTACAGGTTTTGGGCCTATCTGAATAAGAAATCTTTCAGTAAAGCGTACCGTCTTTTCACTATCGGGGATAAAATGGCCGACCTGCTTGAAAAATATGTAAAGAGGGATAAAATCATCATCCAGCCTATCTGGTCGATATTCCAGCAGAATGAACGGCTTCCAAAAGACCAAAATGAGTTTATCAAAATGCACCAGCTTCAGAATAAATTCATCGTACAATATTCAGGAAACATTGGCCTTACCCACAAGGTTGAAGTGGTGGTGCAATTGGCCGAACTGCTCAAAGACAACAATAATATATTATTTCAGATTATCGGAAGAGGACCAAGGGTTCCGGTTTTACAAAAACTGGTCGAAGAAAAAAAGTTGCCAAATTGTACTTTCCTTCCTTTCCAAACCGATGAAATGTTCCCTTATTCTTTATCAGCTACAGATTTAGGGATTGTAATTCTCGACGAACTGACATCAAAAGGCAGTGTGCCAAGCAAATCTTATAACTTGATGAGTTACGGAATCCCGGCACTTTATATTGCAGGAAAAGATTCAGAACTCAATTCCTATGCTGCCAAATATGGTTATGCCGAATGTTACACTGAAAATGAACTCGAAGCCGCACGCGATTTTATTCTTGACCTGAGCAACAACAAGACAAAATGGGAAAACTTATCGGCAAATGCCATTAAAGCTTCCAGTTTGTTCAGAAGAGATAATGCTGATAAATTTGTTGACTTTTACCTCCAAAAACGATGATAGGCCAAATCAAAGAAAATCTGCTGCTCAATCTGAAGAATAGCTTCGGACCGAAAACCAACAGGAAAATTATTGTTTTTTCAGTTGACGATTATGGCAATGTGAGGCTTGATTCTGCCAAAGCAAGAGCCAACATGAATCAATCAGGAATGAAGATTTATTCGCGTTTCGATCAATTGGATACTTTAGAAACGAGAAAAGATCTGGAAGAATTATTCCGTGTCCTTTCTTCTGTAAAAGATAAAAATGGAAAAAATGCCGTTTTTACACCTTTCGCTTTGCCTTGCAATATCGACTTTGAACGCATGGCAGAAAATAATTATCAGGAATACCATTATGAATTATTGCCTGTGACTTATGGGAAATTAACCAATTTGCAGCCTGAAGCGTATTCAGGAACATGGGATTTGTGGCAACACGGTATTGCAAAAGGATGGATGATGCCGCAATTCCACGGTCGGGAACACTTAAATTTGCACGTGTTCAATGATAAATTAGCAAAGAAAGACGCTGAACTTTTAACTGCTCTTAAAAACAGGTCGTTTACCAGTATTTCGGATGAAGGTTATCCCGGCATGTCAAGTATGGCGGCTTTTGATTTTTGGGATCCAAATGAAAACAACAGTTTAATTCCTGTTATTAAAGACGGATTGCAAAAGTTTGAAGCGGTTTATGGTTATAAAAGCAATCATTTCACACCGCCGGTTTACAGCATTCACCATTCTCTTTTCTCGACGTTAAAGGAAAACGGAATTGATTATATTGATTTGGGTCTGATCCGAAAAGAGCACCAGGGCTTTAATAAATACAAGACCGAAATGAATTATACTGGAAAAAGAACAAAAGAAGGACTCGATATTATGGTCCGCAATGTTGTTTTTGAACCTACTGAAAATCGGGGCATAAATTGGGTTACCTTTGCAATGAAACAGATTGAAGCGGCTTTTCGATGGAACAAGCCTGCAATAATCAGTTCGCATCGTGTGAATTTTTGCGGACACATTGATGTTAAAAATCGCGAAAACGGATTATTGGCTTTAGAAAATCTGCTAAAAGAAATTGTGAAAAAATGGCCGGATGCCGAATTCATGTCGGCAGATCAGGCAGGCGAAATACTATCAAAACAATGAAAATTATGAAAAGGCTGTTGTATTTAGGCTATTATATTAAGAATCTCGACCGTAAAAAGTTCAATTTGTTTTTAGACTATACATCGAAAAAAACAAAAAAGAGTAAAGCGATAATACTATCAGATATGCTGGCTTCAGTGTTCAAATACAATATTTCCATTCTGGAATATTTCCAATTCCGCTTCTTTGAAAAAAATACCGAAGAACGAAAAAAATGGGCAGGAACAGGATACATGTTTGAGTTTCAATTGGCAATGAATCCAAAAAAAGAACGCGATATTTTAGACGATAAGACAAAATTTTATAAATCGTATGGACAATATTTCGTGCACAGCGTTGGAGATATAGCCGATTTGAAATCAAAACCCGAACTTGTCAAAGCATTACTCGAGAATCCGTCGGGGAAAGTTGTCTTTAAAGCGGCCGATGGCAAATGTGGCGCACAGGTTGAAATTGCACAAACTGCCGATTTCAATGCCGAGACTATTATTCCATTTATGGAAAAGAACAATTATGATCTGGTGGAAGAATTCATCATCCAGCACAAAGACCTCCATGCGATTTCTCCTTCGGCAGTAAATACGGTAAGGATATTTACACAACTCGATGCTAACAATGAAGTGGTAATTCTGGGTTGCAGGCAACGGATTTCAGTGAATTCTCCTGTCGATAATATGGCTGCCGGGAATATGGCAGCGCCAATAGATGAAATAACGGGAATTGTTTCCGGACCGGCGGTTTACAGTGACATTACAAAACCGGAAGAAAACATACATCCGGTGACAGGAGCGCAAATTGTCGGATTTCAGGTGCCATTTTGGAAAGAAACTATCGCAATGGTAAAAGAAGCGGCATTGTTGCATCCGCAAAACCGTTCCATTGGATGGGATGTTGTCATTACAGAAAAAGGCCCGGGATTTATAGAAGGCAACCACGATTGGTGTAAATTGTTATGGCAACTGCCCGCTAAAAACGGACTCAAATCATTATTGGAGCCTCACGCTATTTCAAATGTATAGGGTATTTTTCAAAAGAGTTTTCGATTTTATCCTGGCATTACTGCTTTTAATTCTGGCAGCGCCGGTTCTATTCGTTTTATTTCTGATTTTATATTACCAAAACAACTCGAAAGTCTTTTTCTTTCAGGAAAGACCCGGAAAGAATCAGAAACCCTTCCACATCATTAAATTGAAGACAATGACCGACCAAAGAGATAGTGACGGAAATTTGTTGCCGGACAACCAGCGAATTACCAAAGCCGGAAGCATTATCAGGAAACTATCGCTCGATGAATTACCACAGTTGGTGAACGTTCTCAAAGGCGATATGAGTCTCATCGGGCCAAGACCATTATTATTCAAATATATTCCGCTTTATTCTTCAGAGCAATTGCGGCGTCATGACGTGCGGCCGGGAATTACAGGCTGGGCACAGGTAAATGGGCGAAATGCGATAGCATGGACAACAAAACTCGGCCATGATATTTATTACGTAGACAACCTGTCGTTTATATTGGATTTAAAAATCCTTTGGATGACATTTATTAAAGTTATTGCCAGAGATGGCGTGAATCAGGGAGATGACCGTCCGATGAATCCGTTTACAGGGAATAATTGATTTTATAATTAAAAAATATTTCAAACAATAATCAGATATGAGAATATTAATTACAGGAGTTGGTGGCCCAACGCCAAGAAGTTTTGCCATCGCGTTAAAAAAGTATTCATTTTATAAACGTTTCGAATTAATCGGAACAGATATCAATCCGCTGGCCGTTGGTCTCTACCAAAATGAATTGTTTAACAAAACTTACATAGTTCCTTCTGCCACAAGTCCGGATTATTGGCAAGCCATTGAAAAGATCATCGCCGACAATAAAATTGATGTTGCCGTCATTCTTCCTGAATTGGAAGTGATGGAATGGAGCCGAAAAAAAATAAAAGAAAAACTGCCTTGTAAAGCATTGATCCCGGATTATTCCATGGCAGAATTACTGGTTGATAAATCCAAAATGACCGAAATTTTAAAAGACCTTGATATCGTTCCGCCATCAGTAACTTTTTCAAGGGATATTGAAAAACTCGATGAAGTTTTTGACGTATTAAAAGGAAATTTTTGGGTGAGAAGTACGAGTGGCACCAGCGGATTGGGATCTTTAAAAGTAGAAGATGAAGATTCGTTGAAAAACTGGATTCAGATTAATCCTAATGTCCAGCAGTTTATTGCCAGTAAATTTTTATCAGGACGTAATCTGGCTTGTAAGATGCTTTACTTCAACGGAAAATTGCTTCGTACAGCCTGCGCCGAAAGAGTCAATTACATCATGGCAAAAGTGGCGCCTTCGGGA
>Ga0247814_10001367_pt1 | contig 14488 bp, 11 predicted proteins | sample UWRJL179409R1_FD_179947 | JGI IMG/M metagenome (GOLD analysis project Ga0247814, IMG submission 179947) | Plant litter microbial communities from Arlington Agricultural Research Station in Wisconsin, United States - UWRJ-L179-409R-1 | ecosystem: Environmental > Terrestrial > Plant litter >...
GTGAAATGACGGCGGCGGCGCCGGCCGCCGGCCCCACAGTGCTGGGCACCTTGCGCGGCACGGGCACCAACAACCTGATGCTGATGATCCATTACGACACCGTGTTCGGCGTCGGCGACGCGGCCAGGCGGCCGTTTCGTGTCGATGGCAACAAGGCATACGGCCCGGGCGTGGCCGATGCCAAAGGCGGCGCGATGCTGATCCTCCAGGCCCTGGCCATTGCCAGGGCGCGCGGCTTCAACGGTTACAAGACCCTGACGATCCTGTTCAACCCGGACGAAGAAATCGGCTCGCCCGGCTCGCGCGCGATGATCCGGGATCTTGCGGCCCGGCAGGATGCGGTGCTGCTGTTCGAACCGCCCGACGCCGAGCGCGTCATCATCGCCACCAACGGCATCGCCTACCTGCACCTGGATGTGCAGGGGCTGGCCTCCCACGCCGGCTCGGCGCCGGAGAAGGGCAGCAACGCAGCGCTGGAGCTGGCGCACCAGGTCCTGCAACTGCGTAACCTGGGCAACGCCGGGAAGGGCACCAGCGTCAACTGGACCATGCTGCGCTCGGGCGAAAAGATGAACATCATTCCCGACAAGGCCAGCGCCACCGGCGACATGCGGTATTCCATTCCCCAGGAACTGGCCCGCGTGCAAAGCGACGCCGACAAGCTCAGCGCCGCCATCCTGATTCCCGGGACCAGCGCCAAGGTAACAGTCGATGCCACGCGCCCGCCGTTCAGCCGCAATGCCGCCACCGACGCGCTGGCGGCGCGCGCAGTGGCGATTTATGGGGAGATCGGTAAAACGCTGGCACCGACCGCGATGCGCTACGGCACGGATGCCGGCTTCGCCTACCAGGCCGGCAGCGCCAGGCCGATCGTGCTCGATGGCCTGGGCATCGTCGGCGACCGCCTGCATTCGCCGGATGAATGGGCTGACCTGGACAGCGTGGCGCCGCGCCTGTACCTGACGGTGCGCCTGCTCGAGAGCCTGGCGCAACCTTAGTGCGTGGCCCTCAATCGACGGGCGCGGGCGGGCTGACGTCGCGCAGCACGCCGCCATAGCCCCGGTACAAATTCGCCGCCGGCAGCAGGCCGGCCGCAGCCATCTGCCCGTGCACTTTGCCCAGGTTGTAGAAGGGCAGCCGGGCATGCAGGTGGTGTTCGATGTGGTAATGAATGCCATGCGGGCCGAACAGGAAAGTCTGCCAGGACGGGCGCACGATGGTCCGGGCATTCCGGCGCTGGTCTTCACCCTCCGGCAACCCGGCGTGTTCCATGATGGCGCGCATGCGCCCGAACAACGGCAACAAGGTGAACGATGGCAGGGTCCACAAACCCAGGTACAGCCACGGGTGGCCGCACAGCGCCAGGACGGCGAACAGCAGGCCGTTGCTGGCGACCATGGTGAACACTTCCCACGCCACATAAGCCCGCGATTTGGCCACCTTCGGCAGCACGCCGCGGTAGTCGCCGCGCGCAAATTTGAACGCCGTCACAAAGTACGCCATGCCGAACAGGTCGCCCAGCAGCCGCATGATCAGCCTGCGCCGCGTGACGGGATAATCGTTGATGCCGAAGACGATGGCGACCGGGTCGTCGTGGGTCATCGGCGCGCGGTGATGCTGCAGGTGGCCGGCGCGGTAGGTGCGCAGCGACATGCAGAGCGGCCCCGCGGCCAACGCCTGCCCGACGATATCGTTGAATGTGCGCGATGGCAGGAAGGTGCCGTGCGCGCTCTCGTGCATCATGACGGCCAGCGCCAGCTGGGTGCGCGCGACCAGGATGGCGGCCAGCAGGTACGTGACGGGGTGCGGCCACAGGATCGCGCCGGTGAATGCGGCCGCGATCAGGCCCCAGTCTGCCGCCAGCGCCGCCAGTGCGCGCCAGGGCTGCATGGAGAACAGGCCGGCGGCGGGCGTGTAGATTGCCTGCCGGTGCGTGGCCGTCATGCTGCCACCCCGCTGCACAGCGCCAGCAGGCGCCCGGTCCAGGCATCGACCCGCGCCTGCGCCTGGATGCGCCCGGCGGCTACCGTGGGCAGCACCTGGCTGTCCGGTTGCAAGGCGGTCACGGCCTGGGCGACCTGGCGCCGGAAATCGGCAGCGTCGCCGCGCCACGTGACGACGCGGTGGGCAATGCCCAGTTGCGTCGCGCGCGCGGCGTTGCTGACCTGCTCGGGCTGGTCGGTCAGCACCAGCACGATGGGGCGGCCGTAGACCAGCGCAATCGACAGGGCCGCCATGCCCGGCGCCGAGACGATCACCCGGGCGCTTGCCGCGCGGCTGGGCCAGTCGGCGTCGACACCGGTCCAGCCGTCGCGCTGCGCGTAGCCTTCGCCGACCCGGTGCGCCGTCAGGCCGGCGTCGGCAATGCCGGCGCACAGGGCGTCGGCCAGCCTGGGATCGCGGAAATGGGGATTCAGGTAGATCGCCGCGCCACGCAGGTTGGCGCCATCGAGCAGGGCGGCCAGCGCCACCGGTGTCGGCAGGCGCTGGTGCGGCCGGCCGTCCTGCTCGGCGAGGGCATACGCAAAGTCATGCTCGAAGCAGGCGCGCGCGGTGTCGATCTGCCAGTCGACCACGCGCCTGAAGAGGCGGCTGAACAGGCCCGGGTGCGGGCCGTCGAAATTTGCGACCAGCGCCTGGCGCAGGCTCACGCCATACACGTGCACCACCTTGCGGCGCCAGAACGGCAGGGCGCCCATGAACAGCACGGCCGGATGGAACGAGTCGTTGACCAGCAACTGGGCGCCGCGCAGGCTGCGCTGCAGGCGCACGATGTCGCGCAGCATGCGGGCGGGGTGAAACATGTAGTGGGCGACATTGCGGTTGGTGGCGGCGCGCAGCATGTTCTGGCGGGTGTCGAACTGCACCGCGTAATGCTGCGACAGGATGGTCGACGCAATGCCGAAGCCGGCCAGGAAGGTTTGTCCGGCCGTCGACGTGGTCAGCACCTCGACTTCGGCGCCGGCCTGGCGCAGGGCGTGCACCAGCAGCTGCGCGCGCATCAGGTGGCCGCGCGCGTCGGCAGTGGCCAGGTACACGATACGGGGCGTCATCGCGCGCCCTGCACCGGTTGTACGCATGCCAGCGCGCGGTACAGCAGGCCGGCCGCGTGCATCGCCACGGCGCCGCTGATGCCGAAGGCGGCATCGACCGCCCGGATCTCGGCCAGCAAGCGGGCCAGCGGCGCGGCTTCGTGCGGCGCGACCAGGCGCTGCAGCGTGTGGGCGCACAGGCGCACGTGGCGCTCTTCATCGCCCAGCACGCGAAAAAACAGCGGGTACAGTGCGTGCTCTGCGCCGATCGTCTCGCAATGGCGGCGCATGATCCGCATCGCCATCTGCTCGGCGCACAGCGCGGTCGCGTAGGCCGGCACCAGCGATCCTGCCTCGAACTGCGACGTGTAACGGCCGGACAGGCGGCGCCAGCGCGCCATCTTGCGCCGGCTGAGGCCCTCGGGCGCCAGGCGCGCGGTCGTGGTTTTCCCGAGCGCGGCCGCAAACAGCCTGGTGTGCACCTCTTCTTCGGCCAGGTGCTGCCGGACCTGGCGCGTGACCCATTCCGGCTGCTCCGCGGTCAAACGGTCCTGCAGGATCTGCAGGGAAGCTTCTTCGCCGTCCAGGTACAAACGCAGCAGCAGGCGCTCGCCGCCGGGACTGGCGTGCAGCTGGCGGATCGCCGCGCGCTTGATGCGGTCGACCAGGCGCGCCTGCAGCGCGGCCAGGCCGCGCGGCGCGGGGATGGCCAGGCAGGCGTAGGCCGCGGACGGACTGGCGGCATTGGCTGGCGCGACGGTGACACTCATCCGTGCGGGCGCACCGCTGGCGCGCCGGCGACGATCGGGGTGGCCATCTGGCGGCGCCACGTCAGGATCAGCCCCATGAAGCTTTCCTGCATGAAGGCGCGGCCCGCGGCAGGGGCGTTGTCGAAGGCCGCTTGCTGGCCGTTGAACCGTACGTAGCCCTTGCCGTCGCGCGCGCCGAAGGTCAGCTTGTCGCGCTTGTTGAAGCCTTCGCGCTGCAATGGGCGCAAGATGGCCTGGTCTTCCAGCCCGAACAGGAACAGCTCGCGCTGCACGACCCACAGCGGAATGTGGCTGCTCAGGGCTTCGAGTTCGACGGCCCAGGTGCCGTGCGACAGCGCCTGGCCCAAGGCGCCGGGCGACCCGGTGGCGGTCGACGTGAAGCCGGCCCGCGCCACCGATTTCGACAGCTTGCCCACGCCCAGGGCAATCGTGATGTCGCCCGCGGACGGTGTGGCGGGATTGGTGGGCCGCACCGCCACGACCGCGCGCGCCAGCCGCCTGGCCATGCCGGTATCGGCAAACATCGCGCGCGCCTGCCCGGGCGTGTAGATGACGCGGCGCGCCTTGTCTTCGACCACGCTGATGACGTACGGGTCCATCGTCACGCCGGTAAACTTGCCGCGCACGGGCGCGTGGACGTAGATATCCAGGTCCCATTCTTCGCCTTCGCGACGCAGCAGCACCTGCAGGCTGAGGGGCACGCGCTGGCCGTCTTCGGACACGCCGCTGCCCTGCAGCAGCACGTCGCCCACCAGGACCTCATCGCCGGGCGCCACCTCGCTGTCGAACAGGATCGTGTGCGCGGCCGTGTCGAGCGTCGCATGGGCCTTGGGGCGGTCCAGCGACACCCGGTTGCAGTCGGCAGGGGCCAGGCTCGCGCCCAGCGGGCAGCCGCTGGCGGACGCGAACCGGTGCACGCCGCGGCCGTTGAAGTCGACCGGCGCGGCGTGCGCGCAGGCGCCGGAGAACAGCAGCGCGGCAAGCGCCAGGCGCAGGGGATGGGTGGGCATGGTGGCCTTGACGGTTGGTGACGGTTAGTGACGGTGGTAGGAAAGGGCTTCGCGCCCGCGGTCGGCCGGGCGCCGCACGATGGCGACGAACCCGCGCACGACGGCGCCGAGCGTATCGATCGACGACAGGGCGATCGTCAGGGCCACGGCGGCCGGGCGGCGCAGGCCGCGCAGCGGTGGCAAATCCTGGCGGTTCAACGCGCGCAAGCTGTAGCCGAGGCGCATCGCCATCACGCACCACGGGCCGATCGGGCCGCTGTTGCCCAGCCACTGCAGGTGCGCCGGCAAATGCGTGCGCACGAGGTACGGCGTCAGGCTGACGGTGTCTTCGCCGCGCATCCAGCGCAGCTTGAGCAGTTCCCGGCGCGTATCGGGCAGGCGGTGCTCGGTATGGGCGTCGACTGCGTAGGCAATCGCGATGCCGGCCGCCTGCAGCCGCATTCCCGTCACCTGGCAATGCGCGCGGTAGACGCCGGCCAGTTCCTGGTAGCGGTACTGGTCGAACACGTCGCGCCGGAAGGCGACATTGTTGGCGTAGAAGTTGACGGTGGCGCCTTCGCGCAGCGGCCCGGGAAAGTACATGAAGTCGATCGACGTCAGCGCCACGCCCATGACGCTGGCGCTGTAGCTGGTGCGCCCGGCCACGGCCAGCGGCGCGGTGGCGGCGGGCGCCGCAAACGGCAGCAGCAGTTGTTCCAGCCACTGCGCGGCGGGCGCGCAATCGGCGTCGCAAAACGCCACGTAATCGCAGCGGCGCGGATCGGACCGGTCGAAGCCGAGGTTCTTCGCTTCGTAATAACTGTGCGCTGCATCGATCAACACGAAGTCGATGGGGCAGCCGGCCAGGCGTGCGATGTCCGCGCAGTCTGCAGCGCTGAAGCCGTCGTGCGTGATGATCCACTGGGCCAGCGATTGCGGCGCGAGCGTCTGTTTTGTCAGCGCAGCAATCACGCGCTTCAAACTCGCCAGCGCCTGTACGAGGCCGGCGCCGCCGCGCAGGTTGTTGGTTTCCAGGACCAGCGCAGTTCTTGCCGCAATCGCCGTCGCCTTCTCGTCGTCGTGCTTCATCCGCCATTCCTTTATCGCTGTCCCCGTTGCCCAACCATATTTGATATGTTCTGTATCTGCAACTGAATCTTTTTTGCAATGTGGCGGCCCGGTCATTCCTGTGTACGCCCGAAGCCGTTTGCGTGTCCAGTGTTGTGCGCGACTGGGACGTCGACATGGTCAGGACTGTTGCGTCGATGCCCGTCATGCCGTCACGGCAGCAGGCGCCAGGATCACCAGGGGCCGAACTCGCCCGCGGCGAGTCGCCGCTGCGGCAGGATGGCTTGCGCCGGGTCCGCGTCCGGGTTGGGCGCGCATGCCGGGCCGGTGAATTCGGCCGCGGCCAGCGCAGCCAGGGAGGCATCGCTTGCAGTCGATATCGTCTTCATGGATGCCGGTTGGCCGGCAGATTTTTCAACCGCGCGCCGGCGGCTGCGCACGGCGTGGCAAAAAATGCAGCCGGATGCGGGTGGGTGAGTCGGTTGGGTCATGTCGTGCCCTTTCTGATCTGAAGCATGTCGTCGGATCAGCATTGGAGCATCGGGGACCAGCGGCTGCTTGCGCATTCCTGCGCCGGCCTGCCGGTTCCTGACAATGAATGTGCAGGGCGCTAGCTGCAGGCGGCGCGGAAGGCGCTGGGCGACAGCCCGGCCAGGCTGTGGAACACGCGCGCGAAATGCTGGGGATTCGGAAAACCGCACATCACGCCCACTTCCAGTACCGGATGGGGCGTCGATGCGAGCAAGGACCTGGCGCGGTCGATGCGGCGGGACAGCACGAACTGGTGGGGCGTCATGTCGAAGCTGGCCCGGAACAGGCGCGAAAAATGCCCGTCGGAGAGGCCCGCGCAATGCGCCAGTGCAGTCAACGGCAGCGGGGTGTCGAGGTGCGTGTCGATATACTCGGCCACCCGCTTCATGCAATGTGGTGTGAGAGTGCCGCGCGGGGTGGGCAGGCGTCCCGCCAGGCCGTTCTGGCGCGTGGCGATCAGGGCTGCGATGGCCAGCTCCATGCCGTCCACGAACAGGCGGCCGGATGCATAGCCCGTCGCTTGTTCCGCATGCAGGGCATGCAGCAGCGCGGCCAGGCGCGGGGCGTGGCCGTCCACCACCGGCAGCATCTCGAAGCGCCCGCCGGGAACCAGTTCATCGGCCGCGGTGGCGATGCGCGCCTGGTCGAGGCTGACCGAAATGACGCTTGCGCCCGCGCTCCAGCGCACGCTTTCTTCGCGCTCGTGCGCGCATACGGCAATGGCATTCGCGTCGAACACGAAGCGCGAGACCGGTCCGCCCTGGTCGGCATGCAGCACCTCGCACGGTTGCAGGAACATGGTCAGTACCTGGGACGGGATGCAGTGGGTGAGCCAGCCGACGTCCGTCAGGCGCTGGGTTTCGACCAGCAACGTGGGCGACGGCGACGGCGGCGCCAGCGAGGGGACGGCGAACAGGGAGGCGGCCTGGCCGCCGCGCAGCACCTCAATGCGCGGGACCCCTGTACCTTGGACAGTCGTTGGCATGGTCAGTTTCTTCCGGTTGGTGCTTGGCGCTAACCGTAAGAAGTATAGCAGCGCGCCGTTGTGCCGATGCCAGTTCATCGAATGTCAGGTTGCGATGCCGCTGGACGCGCTCTTGAAGATTGTAGCCATCGGTAACGATTGTTGACGCCTGGAAACTAGTCGGCTATACCCTCTTTGACAATTTTGGATGTGGCGCATTGCGTACGTCGGCGCCACGCTGCTGCTCGCGCAGGGCAGGAACAGATCAAAGGAAAAGCATGCACAGGGCACCACTGGGAAACACATCGTATTGGGACAGCCGGGTAAAGAAGTTCAGTGAACGGATCGAAGCCGACAAGTCGAACATGGGCTTCAAGTCGAAAAATCCGGGCAGCGAGCCGCAGTACTGGTTCAACCACAGCCGTTACAGTTTTCGCCTGATCATGCTGCGCTATTCCCGCGGCGACGCGATCGATACGTTGCTGCAGGATTCCTTCAAGGACATGCTCGACTCGTGGGAGCATTCGAACCTGCGCATGCTGGAGTGGCACGAAGCGGGCGGCCCGCAGGAATGCCGCGAGTGGCGCTTTGTGCTGGAAGACCTGAATTTTTATAACTGGTGTTTCTGGGTGGCCGGGCTGGCGCTGCTGCTCAATATCCCCGACGAGCAATGGAGCCGTTTGCAGGTGCTGATCAGCCAGGGCGGCAAGGACCGCCTGCTCGACAAGGTCATCGCCACGCGCCAGCCGGCGCGCAGGATCGGCACCGCCGTACTGCACCCGAAGCCGTACGCGCGCCTGCTGCGTGCAATCGAAGCGCCGCGCGACGAGCAGCCGGCCTTGCTGCGCGACTTCGTCGCGCACTGGTACGCCGAACTGGCCCGCAAACCCGGCCCGCAGGTATGGTGGCACGTGTACGGCGACCCGGTGCGCCATCCGCTGGAAAAAGGCAGTTATTTCGGGCGCTGGTGCATCGAGGCGGCCGTTGCGGCCGCAGTGTTCGACATCGACGACAGCCTGTGCCTGGCCGAAGAACACTATCCGGGCGCGCTGCTGCACCCGGAATCGGCGCACCGGGCCACGATCCGGGAAGCGTCGCTGTTCGACCGGCTCAAGCGGCTGGTGTCGGTGGGATGACGGCGCGACAGCCCAGGTTATTCCCGGAAAATCGGGCTCAATGACCGGCCAACTTCAGGGTGGCTAAGAAAGCAGCGCCATCCTGCAGAGGTACAACGCCCGTTACGACCGCCCCGCCAGCAAACCAATCAACCGCGCGCTGTCGACCGGTTTGACGAAGTGGTGGTCGAACCCGGCCTGCTGGGAGACCTGGCGGTCGGATGCCTGGCCGTAGCCGGTCACGGCCACCAGCAAGGTGTGCTGCATGTGGGGCAGGGCGCGCAGGCGCCGCGCGAGTTCGTTGCCGTTGATGTCGGGCAGGCCGATGTCGAGCAGGCAGGCGTCCACCGGATGCCGGCTGGCGTAGTGCAGCGCCGCCTGGGCCGTGTGCTCGACGCGCACGTCGTGCCCGGCCGCTTCCACGATCAGGGCCAGCATGGCGGCAGCGTCGGTATTGTCGTCGACCAGCAGCACCTGCAGCCGGCTGGCGCTGGCATCCAGGGCCATGGCCGCAGTGTGCGCCACTGCATGCGGTGTCCCGCTGCCGGCCGCCGGCAGCGTGATGGAAAACGTGCTGCCGCGCCCCAGGCCGTCGCTGTGCGCGGTGGCGCTGCCGCCGTGCAGTTCGACCAGGTGCCTGACCAGCGCCAGGCCGATGCCCAGGCCGCCCTGGGTGCGGTCGGCGTTGCGCTCGCCCTGCGCGAACAGTTCGAAGGCGCGGCTGGCCAGGTCGCGCTCCATCCCCATGCCGTTGTCGACCACGCTGATCGAGACCGTGTCGGCCTGGCGCGTGACGTGCAGCGCGATGCGGCCCCATGGCGCGGTGTATTTGGCGGCGTTGTTGAGGAGGTTGGCCAGCACCTGCACCAGGCGCTTGCGGTCGCCCTCGACGGTGGCCTGGCCGGGGCGCTCGTCGAGCAGCAGTTCGTGGTGGCGCGCCTGCAGCAGGGGCCGCGCCTGTTCCACGGCGGCCGCGACGATCTCGTGGACGTCGAGCGGCTCGCGCGCCAGCGTCACCAGCCCGCGCGTGACGCGCGAGACGTCCAGCAGGTCGTCCACCAGGCCCGTCATGTGCGCCACCTGGCGCCGGATGATGGCGCTGGTGCTGCGCACCTTGTCGGCGTCGAGCCGGGCCAACGCCAGCAGGTCGGCGGCGGCGCTGATCGGCGCCAGGGGATTGCGCAGCTCGTGCGCCAGCATCGCCAGGAACTCATCCTTCATGCGGTTCGATGCAAGCAGGGCTTGTTCGGCCCGGGCCCGCTCGAGCGCTTCCCAGGCGCGCTCGGCGACATCGGCCAGCAGCGTGACATCCTGCGCGCTCCAGCGGCGCGGGCCGGCATGGCCGACATTGAGCGTGGCGCGCAGGCGGCCGGCGCGAATCAGGGGAATGATCACCATCGCCTGCATGCCGAGCGTGGTGTAGCTCGCCGCGTGGAGGACGCTGCGCGGGTCGGTGCGGACATCTTCGACGACGACCGCTTCGCCGGCACATAACGCGGGCAGCAGGTGGTCGCCGAAGTCGGCGAAGTCGCCGCGGGCGGGCAGGTCGGGCAGGTCGTCGTTCCTGATCCACTGGGGCGGAATCGAAAAGGCGCCGGCGTCGTCGTCGACCTCGGCATAAAACGCGCGCGTCACTTCCAGGTGGCTGCGCACGAGCTGGTTGGCCGCGCCGATCAGTTCGTCCACGCTGGACAGGCCGCGCAGGCGGTCGGCCAGTTGCAGCTGGAAGGCCTGGCGCCGCTCGCCGGCCACGCGCGCCGTGGTCTCGACGGCAGCCGTGAACATGCCGTGGATGATGCCGTCGCGGTCCCGGATCGGGCTGTACGAAAACGTGAAATTGCACAGCTCCAGGTAGCCGTTGCGGTCGAGCACGAGCGGCATGTCGTCGCCTTTGACGGCGATGCCCTGTTCCATCAACTGCTCGACCATGGGACCGATGGTGGGCCAGATGTCCGGCCAGGTTTCACGCGCCGGGCGCCCGAACGCGGCCGGATGCTTGGTTGCGCCCAGGATCGGGCGGTAGCCGTCGTTATAGAACTGGATCAGCTCCGGCCCCCACCAGACGGCAATCGCAAACGGAGAATCGAAACAGACGTTCAGCTGCAGGCGCAGACTCTCGGGCCACGTCGACGGTGGGCCGAGCGTCGTGGCGGACCAGTCCTTGGCCCGCAACAGGTTGACCATCTCGCCATCCTGGGGGAGGTACGCAAAGTCGGGCGTCGAGGCAGGCGGCATGCGGAAACGGGAAAGTGAGCGGGTCCCGCATTATGCAGCGGTGCTGAAAACCGGCCTGTTCGCCAGCATACATAACGTAAGATGAAGTCGTGCCTGTTGTTCACGTTACAATAGCTTTCCTATCTTCAATGGCTTCCTGACCCCGGCTGCGGCTGCGCGAAGGCTTCGAACTTGAGAACTGCTACATCCCTTCCGCGTGCACCCTGGCGCATGCCCACGGCACTGGTGGTTTCGCTGCTGGCGCACGCCGTGTTGCTCAGCATTGCCGTCGGCGGCCAGACGTTCGGGCTGCCAGGCCTTGCGTTTCCGTGGCAGGAAAGGCGCGTCGGCGCCGACGACTTGCAGATCCACCTGGCGCCGGCGCCGGGGCGGGTGGCGGAGCCGGTAGAGCAGGCTGTTGCCGTCCCGCCGGTGGTCCAGTCAGTCGAAGCGGATGCGGTACGGCCACCTCCCGCCCTGGAGCCGCATGCGCTGGCGGCGATCGCGCTGCCGCCAGCACCCGTCGCCAGCGTGCCGCGTCCCGCTGTGGCGCCGGTGCCGCCCGTGGCCAGCGCACCCGACCCTGCCGCGGCGCAGGCGCGCGCGGTGGAGTTGGCCAGGGTGGAACGTGAAGCGCACAACGCGGAACTGGTGCGCGAGGCGGAGTTGATTGCCATTGCCCGGCGCGACGCGGCGCGGCAAGCGCAGGTCCAGCAGGAAGCCGCGCGTGTGGAAGCGGCCGCGCGGGCCGCCGAGCAGGCGGAACTGGCCCGGCAGGACGACCTGCGGCGCGCGGCGGCCTTGCAACAGGAACGCGTCGAGGAAGCGCAAACGCGCGCGCAGTTAAATCAGGCCGCGTTGGCGCGCGCGGAACAGGCGCGCCGCGATGCCGCGCGCGAGGAGCAGGCACGGCTGGCACAAGTCGACGCTGCGCGCCAGGACGTTGCCAGGCAGGCGGCGGCACGGGAAGAGCAGGCGCGGCAGCAGCAGGTGAAGCAGGAACAAGCGCGGCAAGAACAAGCACGCCAGGAGCAGGCGCGCATGGAACAAGCCCGGCAAGAACAGGCACGTCAGGAACAAGCACGGCAGGAGCTGGCCCGCCAGGAACAGGCGAAACAGGAACAGGCGAAACAGGAGCAGGCCCGCCAGGAGCTGGCCAGGCAAGCGCAAGCCACGCAAGCGCAGGTAAAACAGGACATGGCGCAGCGCGAGCGCGCCGAGCAGGAGGCGCAGCGGGAAGAGCGCCTGCGCGCGATCGGCAGGCAACTCAATGCCGAAGCGGCCCAGCGCGACGCAGCGGCCGGCGCCCCGTCCCGTTCGCTGTTGCCCGGCGTGAGCAGCCTGCGCCGCGGCTGGCTGTTCGGCCGCGCCGACGCGAATGCGCAACTGGTGCAATATGCCGAGACCATGGGCCAGAAGATCGAGCTGAACATGACATTCGACATGGTGCGCGACGTCGTCAAACAACCGCACGCCGCGCCGATCGTGACGGTGGCCATCCGCGCCGACGGTTCTGTGGAAAAGGTGACGTTCGAGGTCTCCAGCGGCGTTCCTGCCATCGACGCGGCAATCCGGCGCGTCATTGCCAGCCAGGCGCCGTACGCCGCGTTCCCGCCCGCGCTGGCGCGCCAGTACGACGTCATCGAAATTCGCCGCACCTGGAATTTCGATACGGCGATCCGCTTGCAGTGATGGCATCACCGGGAATAAGATAAACCATTCATATCGTTTCTACTTCCACGCAAAGGATCGCCATGCGCCTCACGCCGGAACATGCAGGCTTGCTGGAACGACTGCAGCAGCGTTTCGACCACCACCCGCAGCGGCACGCCGGCTTGGCATGGGCTGACGTGCTGGCCAGGCTCACCGACCGTCCGGCGGCACTGGCGGTGCTAAGCAAGATGGAAGCGACCGGTGGCGAGCCGGACGTGATCGGCCCGGCGCAGCCAGCAGGCGACATCGCCTTCTACGACTGCGCACCGGAAAGCCCGGCCGGGCGCAGGAGCCTGTGCTACGACGCTGCGGCGCGCACGGCGCGCAAGGAAAACCGGCCCGCCGGCAGCGCTGTCGAGATGGCGGCAGACATCGGCATTGCCTTGCTCACGGAAGCGCAATACCGGCAACTGCAGGCGGTCGGTGAGTTCGACCTTAAAACGTCCAGCTGGATCGCCACGCCGCCCGCCATCAGGGCGCTCGGCGGCGCGCTGTTTTGCGACCGGCGCTACGGCACGGTGTTCACGTATCACAACGGCGTGCAGTCGTACTACGCCGGCCGGGGTTTCCGGGGTGCACTGAGCGTCTGAAAATAGTGACTTGTCCTGCCCCCGTCATCGTTCAAGGGGCGCCATCAATGCCGCACCAGCGCATACTGCGCCACTTCATCCCCGGAGATGGCGCGCTGGTACAGGAAACCCTGGTACATATGGCAGCCGGCCGCCGACAGGAAGTCGCGCTGGCCCAGCGTTTCCACGCCTTCGGCCACCACCTGCAAGCCGAGGCTGCCGCCCAGCGCGATGATCGATTTCACGACCGACGCGTCGTTGTTATTGGTGAGCACGTCCTTCATGAAGCTGTGGTCGATCTTGAGCTGGTCGAGCGGCAGCTTGCGCAGGTAGGTGAGCGACGAGTAACCGGTGCCGAAGTCGTCCAGCGAAAACTGCAGGCCCAGCGTTTTCAGGTCGAGCATCTTGGCGGCGGTGTTGCCGATGTCTGACACCAGCAGGCTTTCGGTCAGTTCGAGTTTCAGCTTGCACGGGTCGGCGCCGCTGGCGCGGATGGTCTGCATGGCGCGTGCGACAAAATTGGTTTCGAAGAACTGGCGCGCGCTGACGTTGACCGACACCGTCAAATCGCGCGTCTCGGCCTGCGTCTGCCACTGCGCCAGCTGGGCGCAGGCGGTGAACAGCACCCAGTTGCCGATGTCGACGATCAGGCCGGTTTCTTCGGCCAGCTGGATGAAGGCGTCGGGCGCGGTCAGGTTGACGCCGTCGCGGCGCCAGCGGATCAGCGCTTCGGCGCCGGTCACGCGGCCGGTAGCGTCCAGCTGGGGCTGGTAATGCAGCACGAACTGCTGCTTGACGATGGCGTCGCGCAAGGCGTTTTCCAGTTCGATCCGCTCGTTCAACGCAGTGTGCATGCCGGGGTCGAAAAAACGGTAGGCGCTGCCGCCGGATTTCTTGGCTTCGTACATGGCCACGTCGGCTTGCTGCAGCGTCGATTCGACCGTGTTCTGGGCGCCGCAATAGAGCGTGATGCCGATGCTGGCCGACAATTCGTGAACGCAATTGGCGAGGCGAAACGACGGCGCCAGCGCGGCCAGGATCTTGCGCGCCACTGCCTCGCCCTGGCGCGCTGCCGCTTCGTAGGTGTCGTTGCCCGGCTCGATCAGGACGACGAACTCATCGCCGCCCAGGCGCGCTACCAGGTCCACCGCGCGCACGGCGTGCTGCAGGCGCTGGGCCACGGCGCGCAGCAGTTCGTCGCCGGCGGCGTGGCCGCGGGTGTCGTTGAGCAGCTTGAAATGGTCCAGGTCGCAAAACAGCAGGGCGCCGATCTTGCCGCTGCGGGTACTGGCCAGCAGCACCTGGCGCAAGTGGTCGAGCAGGTTCGAGCGGTTCGGCAATTCGGTCAGCGCATCGAGGAAGGCCAGCCGGTGCATCTTCGCTTCATTGTTCTTGCGCTCGCCGATGTCGATCGAGGAGAGCAGGATCTTGGCCTTGCCGTCGCTGCCGGCGTCGGGCGCGAGCAGCGTCCAGCGCATCTCGGTGTCGAGCGCGGTGCCGTCGCGCCGTTCGTGCGACACTTC
>Ga0247814_10001368_pt1 | contig 14472 bp, 13 predicted proteins | sample UWRJL179409R1_FD_179947 | JGI IMG/M metagenome (GOLD analysis project Ga0247814, IMG submission 179947) | Plant litter microbial communities from Arlington Agricultural Research Station in Wisconsin, United States - UWRJ-L179-409R-1 | ecosystem: Environmental > Terrestrial > Plant litter >...
GTTTCAAGTCGGCTAATAATGGTGTTTTGTCACTGATATCTTGGAAATCTTTTAATGTTAATTCGATACCTACAGAATGAGCCATTGCAATTAAGTGCATTACTGCATTTGTAGAACCTCCTAAAACCGCTACCATTGTAATAGCATTTTCGAAAGCTTTACGAGTCATAATGTCTCTAGGCTTAATATCTTTTTCTAATAATATTCTGATTGCTTTTCCAGCATCAACACATTCTTGTTTTTTTTCCGGACTTAAAGCAGGATTAGAAGAACTGTAAGGCAAACTCATTCCTAATGCTTCAATTGCAGATGACATTGTGTTAGCTGTGTACATTCCACCGCAAGCACCTGCACCTGGACAAGCATTTTGAATTACACCTTTAAAATCTTCCGGCGTAATGGTGTTACTGATCTTTTTTCCTAAAGCTTCAAATGCAGAAACAATATTCAAATCCTGACCTTTCCATTTTCCTGGATGAATTGATCCACCATAAACCATAATAGATGGGCGATTTACTCTTCCCATAGCCATTAAAGCTCCTGGCATATTTTTATCACAACCTGGAACAGCAATCATACCATCGTACCATTGTGCACCCATAACAGTTTCGATAGAATCGGCAATTACATCGCGAGAAACTAAAGAAAAGCGCATTCCATCATTCCCATTAGAAATACCATCACTAACTCCAATAGTATTAAAAATCAATCCTACTAAATCTTCTTTCCAGACACCTGTCTTAATATCTTTAGCCAAATCATTCAAGTGCATGTTACACGGATTTCCGTCATAACCCATACTTACAATTCCAACCTGCGCTTTTTTAAGATCCTCTTCTGTCAATCCAATTCCGTAAAACATCGCTTGAGAAGCTGGTTGTGTTTCGTCCTGAGTAATTGTCTTGCTGTATTTATTTAATTCCATCTTATTTTTTTTATCTTTTTTGTCTAAATATAATTCCAAAAAAAAACTCCCAATTTATGGGAGTTATATAATATTATTTTTCAATTATATTAATAGCTACCCTTATGCACTTGTTGATACAACAATGACATTAATGACAGAAACTAATACAATTGAATTTTTCATTTTCTTTTTTTGATGCAACAAAAGTATAAAAACCTTTATATTTAAAAAAATAAAAAATAAAATTTTACGAATTTCTTATCATTAAACTTAATTATCTATCAAAACATTATATTATACTATTGTTGACTGACCTAAATGCACATTATCGTTATTAAAATACATTAAATCATCTTTATTTAAAATGAAGTTAGAAACAAATTCCCCCACTTCATTGGTTCCAAATTTAGTATCTGGATTTAAATCTATCGTAACAACATTGTATTCGATTGCCTTCTCTACTCCTTCATATACTTTTTTAGCTTCTTCGGTTAGACCAAAATGCTCTAACAATAAAGCTGCCGAAAGTATGGAAGCAAATGGATTAGCAATATTTCTTCCTTTTGCGTGAGGATAAGAACCGTGTACTGGTTCAAATAAAACATTTTTTTCTCCTAAGGAAACCGATGCTAAAACTCCTATTGAACCCGAAATAACACTTGCTTCATCAGATAAAATATCTCCAAATAAATTTCCTGTCAATACAACATCAAATTGTTTTGGATTCCTTACAATTTGCTTTGCTGCATTATTAGCAAACAAAAAATCCAAAGCAACTTCAGGATACTCAACACTAATTTTTTTCACTACTTTTCTCCACAATCGAGAAGATTCAAGAACATTAGCCATATCTACTAATGTCAATTTTTTTCTTCTTTTTTGAGCCGATTGAAAAGCTAAATGAGCAATTCTGGAAATTTCATCTTCTGTATATTCACATAAATCAGAAGCAACAGTTTCCGCTTCGTTCAGCTTTTTTTCTCCAAAATAAATTCCAGCTGTTAGTTCTCTGTAAATCACAAAATCTACTCCTTCTACAATTTCCCTTTTTAAAGGAGAAACATCTAGCAAACCTTTAAAAGGTTTAAGAGGTCGAATATTTGCAAAAAGACCTAACTCTTTTCTTAACTTCAACAATCCTTGTTCCGGACGAGCATTTTCAGCAGCATCAGTACCATACTTTGGATCACCAATAGCTCCTAGCAAAACAGCATCTGTATTCAGGCATAAATTTAAGGTTTGCTCTGGAAGCGAAGAACCCGTTTTATCAATTGCAATAGCACCGATAAGTGCATCTTCAAAAATAAAATCATGTTCATAAACCACTCCTACAGCATACAAGGCTTTTTTGGCTTGCAAAATTACCTCCGGACCTATTCCGTCACCCGACAATACAGCTATTTTTAAGTTCATGTGGATTGTTTTTTAATTAAAAAGCTGCAAATTTAATCATTTAAAAACGCTTAATCCCAAACTATCGTTTAATTAAATCACCTTCTATTTTAGAAGCTGCAATAATTAAATGAATATCGTCGTCTAAAACTTCTTTTTTAACGTCTGCGAATTTCAAAAACTCCACATAAACAACGTCTAATTGTGTTTTTGTTAATTCGTAACCTACTTTCTTAGCGCGGTAAGCTAATGCTGCTCTACCACTTCTGGCTGTAAGAACAATTGAAGATTCATTGACACCTACATCTAAAGGATCAATAATTTCATAAGTTGCTCTGTTTTTAATCACACCATCCTGGTGAATTCCTGAGCTGTGTGCAAAAGCATTTGCTCCAACAATAGCTTTATTAGGTTGTACCATCATACCCATACTTTCAGAAACCAAACGACTCATTTCGTTCAATTGTCTTGTATTAATATCTGTGTACAAATTCAAATCAGGATGTTGTTTAAAAATCATCACTACTTCTTCAAGTGCTGTGTTTCCAGCTCTTTCACCAATACCATTAATTGTACATTCGATTTGTCTGGCACCATTAATTGCTCCCGAAATAGAATTAGCTGTTGCCATTCCTAAATCGTTATGACAGTGGCAGGAAATAGTTACATTTTCAATACCTTTTACGTTTTCCTTAAGGTACTTAATTTTTGCACCATATTCATCAGGCAAACAATATCCTGTAGTATCAGGAATATTAAGCACCGTAGCTCCCGATTTAATTACTTCTTCGCAAACTTGTGCCAAGAAAGCATTATCAGTTCTTCCTGCATCTTCAGCATAAAACTCTACGTCTTCTACATACGATTTTGCATGTGCTACCGCAGCTTTTGCTCTGGCTATAATATCTTCTCTAGTGGTATTTAACTTGTGTAATATATGAGAATCAGAAGTTCCAATACCAGTATGGATACGAGGTTTTTTTGCATGCTTTAAAGCTGCAGCTGCTACGTCGATATCGTTTTTAACTGCTCTGGTTAAACCACAAACAGTTGCATTTTGAACTATTTTACTAATTTCAGTGACAGATAAAAAATCTCCAGGACTAGAAACAGGGAATCCAGCCTCAATGATGTCAACTCCCATTCCGTCTAATCGTTCTGCTATAACGAGTTTCTGATTGGTATCTAATTTACATCCTGGGACTTGTTCGCCATCTCGCAAAGTGGTATCAAAAATTTGGACTTTCTCTCTATTCATTTTCATTTATTTAATGTAATTTCACATCTTGATAACAAAAATATATTCTTTACTTTGAATAGAAAATTCATTTTATCTGAATATACTGTTTATAAGCCTATCAAAGAAGGTTTAAATAATTAAAAATCAACTAGTTAAATCTATTTAATTTACAATGGCTAACCATCAAAAAGATTTTTTATTCGTTCTAATAAAGTCCTTATCTAAATCTGAAAAACGACAATTTAAGATTTTTGCAAGTCGATTAGAAACTAGTTCGAATACAAAATTCATTGAACTATTTAATATTTTAGACAAATCAGAGAGTTATGATGAAAAACTTATTTTAAAAAGTGGCATCATCAAAAAAGTACAATTATCGAATTTAAAATCGTATTTGTACAAACAAATATTAGTAAGTATTCGATTAAATATTCCAAGTCAAAACATTCGCTATCAATTAAGAGAGCAAATTGATTTTGCTACTATACTGTATAATAAAGGACTGTACAAACAAAGTTTGAAGATTTTAGATAAAACCAAAACACAAGCTATAGAAAATGACGAAAAATTAATGGCGTATGAAATTGTAGAATTCGAAAAACTAATCGAATCACAATACATTACCCGAAGTATACAAGGAAGAGCGGATGAATTAGTGATTCAGGCCAAAGAATTGAATTACCAAAATACCATTTCCAGTAAATTATCAAATTTATCATTACAGCTGTACGGCATCATGCTTAAAACAGGCTATGTAAAAAGCGATGAAGAATATACTTATATTGATGATTATTTCAACAAACATATTTCTAAATTAGATGAAAATAAATTCGGATTCCGTGAGAAATACTGGTTTTACAATGCTAGTCTTTGGCGCAGTTTCCTGGTTCAGGATTTTTTAGGCAGTTATAAATTTGCATCCAAATGGGTTACGCTTTTTTATGATAATGAAAACATGATTTTCTTAAATCCGGTGTTTTTCTTAAAAGGAAACAATTATTTATTGGAATCTTTGTACATGTTAAAGTACCAAACTAAATTCAAAAAATATTTAACGTTACTTGAAGAAACCATCAAAGATCCTCGTTTTCCTATAAATGATAATATTGCTTCGTTAGCGTTTTTATATACGTATAATAACAAATTGAATTATCATATAATGGAAGGAACTTTTGCAGAAAGCGAATATTTGATTCCTGAAATTTTAAGCAAACTAAAAACGCACAACGAACATTTAGACGAGCATCACGAAATGTTGTTTTTCTATAAAATAGCGAGTATTTATTTTGGAGTTGGAAAATACAATGAATCCATTTTCTATTTGGAAAAAATCATCAACAACAAGAATTTAAGTATGCGCGAAGATTTAATGTGCTTTGCCCGCATTTTATGCCTGATTGCACATTATGAATTAGGAAAGGATTTTTACTTAGAAACTCAATTAAAAAACACCTATAAGTTTCTAATAAAAATGAATGATTTACATGAAGTACAAAAAGAAATTATTCGATTCCTTAGAAACCTGAATTCTATTTATCCAAGCGATATCAAAAAGGAATTTATTAAAATGAAAGAGCGCTTTATCGAATTAGATCAAAATACTTATGAAAAAAGAGCTTTCCTGTATCTCGATATTATTTCCTGGTTAGAAAGTAAAATTGAAAATCGAAAAATAAGCGATATCATTAAAGAAAAAGCAAAACTTAGTAATAGATAGAAACAAAAGAGAGAAGACAACTTCTCTCTTTTTTATGGTAATAATTCTTTTCTACCTCTTATAATATCTTCAAAACTGCTACATTTTACTATTTCTTCTTCTCCATCAATTAACATTGGTAAATAAACAAACTCAACTTCTGATAAATCTTCTTTTAAATGAAAAGCCATATCGTCTAATTTAAAAAACCATTCTTTATCAAATTGTACCTTATTTATAGTAGCATCTTTTATCAATAGTATTTCCTTTAATCGCTTCATAAACTCAATTCATTTTTTTATCAAAAATAATTCAGTGTAATCACAAAAACAAATTCTCAAACTTGCTTTTCAAATTATTATTTCAGCATTGTTTTAACTATTGTATAGAATCATTCACATATAAGCATTAATATTGATAATTATAACAAAAATTTAGCGAATTAAATTATTGCCATTTTATAAATTTAAATACTTTTGCACACTTAACTAATTTAACTAATTAATAATGAAAAAATTATTTTTATTACTTTCTGCTTCTGCTGTGCTATTCTCTTGTAGTAAAGTTGGTAAAGACGAGTATATCATCACAGGTACCGCAAAAGGAATCGAAAACGGAAAAACTGTTATCCTTCAAACTCAGGATCCAAACGGAATGAGCGGATTAATCAACATTGATACTGTAAAAGTTGAAAACGGAAAATTCGAAATCAAAGGAAAAGTTACAGAGCCTTCTTTCTATGTACTTCAATTAGAAACGGTAAATGAAAAAATTCCTTTTATCTTAGAAGAAGGAGAAATCAACATCGAAGTTAACAAAGATAGTATCCAAAAATCTAAAATTTCAGGTACTTACAACAATGATGAGTATGTGAAATTCAACGAAGAAATTAAAGTGGTTCAAAAGAAATTAATTGATTTTCAATCAGCTAATATGTTAAAAATGAACCAAGCGCAACAAGCTAAAGATACTGCTGTAATCAATAGTTTGATGCAAGAATATCAAAAAATTCAGGAAGAAGTTGGTGCTAACTCTAAAACAAAATATTTGTCTTACGCAGAAACTCACCCAAAATCTTTCATTAGTGCTTTAATTCTTCAAAGTATGTTACAAGATCCATCTGCTGATGTTAAACAAGCAGAAAAAATCTACAACAGTTTTGACGAAAAATTAAAAAACACAAAACCAGGTAAGGATATCAAACAAAGATTTAGCGCAGTTAATTCTTCAGTTCCAGGTGCACCAGCTGCTCCAGCAGCGCCAACTAACTGAAGAGCAGATTTTTCAGCTCCAAATCCAGAAGGGAAAGTAATTTCTCTTAAAGAAAGTTTAGGAAAAGTTACTATTGTTGACTTTTGGGCTTCATGGTGTGGACCTTGTAGACAGGAAAATCCAAATGTTGTAGCTCTTTATAATGAATTACATTCGAAAGGACTTAATATTATAGGTGTATCACTAGATCAGGATGCAAAAAAATGGAAAGAAGCTATTGTAAAAGATAAATTGAACTGGAATCAAGTTTCTAATCTAAAAGGATGGCAAGAACCAATTGCTGCCCAGTATAAAGTTGAAGCTATTCCTGCCACTTTTATCCTAGATGCTTCTGGAAAAGTAGTTGCAAGAGACTTGAGAGGTGCTGAACTTAGAGCAAAAATCATAGAACTTTTAGCTAAATAAAGCTGATTTAAGTTATAAAAATAAAAAATCTCCCTAGTGGAGATTTTTTATTTTATTCAAGACCAATAGGTTAAAAAAAAGCATGCAAAATATTCCAAAATTAGTCCAGAATTAGTTTGCAGAAACGAAAAGTGTTACTATATTTGCACCGCTAACAACAACAAACAACTGTTGTACTCAAAGGCTTCGGGGAGATACTCAAGCGGCCAACGAGGGCAGACTGTAAATCTGCTGTGAAAACTTCGCAGGTTCGAATCCTGCTCTCCCCACGAAAACGCTTCAAGAAATTGAAGCGTTTTTTTTATGTCAATTTCTTCCAATTATTCCAACTATTTTAGTTTTTTAAATTCTAATTAAAATAATTATTAAATACATTTGTAAACCGAAGATAAAATCAGTTTCAAACAATCTATCAAATAAATATTTATCCAATGCAAAATATCCCTAGTGTTGATTTACGTGATTTCCTATCCAATGACCCAATACGTAAAGAAAAATTTGTTAACGAAATTGGGAGCGCTTTTGAAGATATAGGTTTCGTAGCCTTAAAAGGGCATTTTTTGGACCAGGAATTGGTTGAAGAATTATATAGCGAAATCAAGCAGTTTTTCAATTTGCCTTTGGAAACGAAGAGAAAATATGAAAATCCTGAATTAGGAGGACAAAGAGGATATGTTTCTTTTGGAAAAGAGCATGCTAAGGGAAGAAAAGAAGGCGATTTAAAAGAGTTTTGGCATTTTGGACAATATGTATCCGAAGATTCAAAATATTCTACAGAATATCCTCAAAATATAAGTGTCGATGAATTACCTCGTTTTAACGCAGTAGGAAAGGAAGCGTATCAAATGCAGAAAAAACAGGAATTTATGTTCTGAGAGCATTGGCTCTGCGTTTGGGACTAGACGAATTCTATTTTGATAATTATGCTAAAGAAGGAAATTCGATTTTAAGACCCATCCATTATCCGCCAATTACATCCGAACCAGAAAATGCGATTCGTGCTGCGGCTCATGGCGATATTAATTTAATTACACTTTTAATGGGCGCTCAAGGCAAAGGACTTCAGGTACAAAACCACAATGGCAAATGGATTGATGCTATTGCTGAACCTGATGAATTAGTCATTAATGTAGGTGATATGTTATCAAGACATACTAATAATAAATTAAAATCAACTATTCATCAAGTAGTCAATCCGCCGAGAGAATTGTGGGGAACTTCACGCTATTCAGTTCCGTTTTTTATGCATCCCGTAAGCGATATGCCACTAAATTGTTTAGAAAATTGCGTCGATAACAAAAACCCAAAACAATTTGAGGATATTACCGCAGGAGATTTTCTATACGAGCGATTAGTGGATTTAGGTTTGATTAAAAAATAGTTATAGGAACGCAGATTTAAGAAATTTTATAAATTAATATAATTTCTTAAATCTGTGTTCCTATAAATAAATGATAAAAGATTTTTCATGATAACATTTCCTCATCAAGACTTAACAAAATCTATAATTGGAATTTATTATGATGTTTACAATGAGCTTGGATACGGTTTTTTAGAAAGAGTATATCATAATGCAATGGCTATAGAACTCAAGTCCAGAGGATATGAAATTGAAATTCATAAAAAATTAAATGTTTATTATAAAAAAGAAATCGTTGGAGAATATATTCCGGATATAATTGTAAATCAATCTGTAATTATTGAACTAAAATGTGTTGAATATATGATAGACACACATGAATGTCAACTCTTAAATTATCTCAAAGCTACAGACTGTGAAGTTGGTTTATTATTAAACTTTGGAAAAGATCCACAATTTATTCGAAAAATATTCTCTAATCAATTAAAGAGACGTAACAAAAAATAAAACAGATTTTATTGATTATTAAAATTTCTTAAATCTGCGTTCCAATTAAAATAAAAATATGGATTTACAAGACCAATTAAAAAACTTATTCCCGGAGCACGTTCCCAGCAACGAACCGGAAGAAAAAGAAGAAACATCACATGAATTATACGTTCAAAAAGAACCTATGATTTGTAAATTCGAAAAACGAAAAGGAAAACCGACAACAATAATCGAAGGTTATGAAGGCAATGATGAAGATTTTAAAATCCTTACCAAAGAAATCAAAACTAAACTAAGTGTTGGTGGCAGTTTTAAAGACGGAGCCATAATTATTCAGGGGGACTATCGGGATAAAATCATGAAAATTTTACAGGAAAAAGGCTTTAAAACCAAACGTGTTGGAGGATAAATAAGAAAACACAAATTAAAAATTCCAAAATTAAGTTTTTAAAAGTTTGTCTTTGGATAAACTTAGTAACTTAGCCTCTCAGAATCTTAGTAACTTACACAGAAAAAATGATACAAGCATCAGAATTGATTCTGAATCCAGATGGAAGTATTTATCATCTGAATCTTAAACCTGAGAATATTGCCCAAGATATCATTTTTGTTGGTGATCAGGATCGTGTTGAAAAAGTAACAGCTTATTTTGATTCGATTGAATTCACAACACAAAAAAGAGAATTTAAAACGCAAACAGGAACTTATAAAGGCAAAAGAATTACCGTGATTTCTACAGGAATTGGTCCTGATAATATTGATATTGTTTTGAACGAATTGGATGCTTTGGCCAATATTGATTTTTCAACTCGAAAAGTAAAAAAGAAACTCACTTCACTCAATATTATTCGAATAGGAACTTCAGGTTCATTACAAACTGCTATTCCCGTTGACAGCATAGTTCTGAGTCAATATGCCATTGGTCTGGACAATATGCTTCGCTCCTATTGTATTGATGAAATTTCGAATAAGGGTATTGAAAATGCCTTTATAAAACAAACGAATTGGGATTTAAAAAAAGGAAAACCTTATGTTATTTCTTCAAGTGAAACTTTAGAAAAACTTTTCTATTCTATTGAAATTCAAAAAGGTTTTACGGCAACTGCGGGTGGTTTTTACGGACCACAAGGACGTGTTTTACGTTTGGATATTCAAGATACTAATTTGAATCAAAAAATGGATCAGTTCAATTTTAACGGAATCCAAATAACAAATCTCGAAATGGAAACAGCTGCCATTTATGGACTGTCGGCGCTTTTAGGACACAACGCTATTTCGTTAAATGCTATTATTGCCAATAGAGCTGATGGAACTTTTAGTGAAAATCCATATCAGATTATTGATAAATTGATTGGATATACTTTGCAAAAATTGAGTCAATAATAAAACCCAATAAAGAACATTGATTCAGCTAATTTGAATAATTTTATAAATTCTTTGAATCTGTTCCAAAACAAATAAAATATAATGAAAACAATCAAAATAACTGGAGTACCAGAACATTTTAATTTGCCATGGCATTTAAGTATTGAAAATAAAGAATTTGAAGCTCAAAATATCGATTTGCAATGGACAGATGTTCCCGAAGGAACTGGAAAAATGTGCCAGATGCTTCGCGATGGTGAAACTGATATTGCTGTGATTCTTTCGGAAGGAATTGTAAAAGATATTGTAGCAGGAAATTCATCCAAAATTGTTCAGGTTTATGTGGAATCACCTTTGATTTGGGGAATCCACGTTGCTGCAAATTCTAATTATAAAACCTTAGCCGATGTTGAAAATACTAAGGTGGCTATTTCTCGATTGGGTTCTGGATCGCAATTAATGGCTTATGTAAATGCTAACAATCAAAATTGGAATACTGAAAATCTTCAATTTGAAATTGTAAATACTATTGATGGCGCCGTGGAAGCTTTAAGCAACGGAACTGCCGATTATTTTATGTGGGAACGTTTTATGACCAAACCACTGGTTGACAAAGGTATTTTTAGAAAAATAGCCGACTGCCCTACTCCCTGGCCTTGTTTTGTTATTGCAGTGCGTGATGAAATTTTAGAAAAAGAACCAGAAGCAATTCAGAAAATTCTAAATACAATTAATAAAACTACAGCTTCGTTCAAAACAATCCCAAAAATTGATGCTGTTTTAGCTCAAAAATACCATCAAAAAATAGAAGATATTCAGGAATGGCTTTCTATTACAGAATGGTCTCAAGAGCAATTATCTAAAGAAATGTTAAACAATATTCAAAATCAGCTATTAGAACTGAAAATTATTGATAAAATAGGTACTTTTGATGAAATAGTTAAAACAGTATAGTTTTTCCTTTTTTGCTTCGCATGATAAACTTTAAAAATCTTAGTCTTCAAAACATAAAACAAAAACTCAAAGTCAAGAAACCTTGGGATGATGTGATTATTTTTGTATTGAATATTTTGATTAGCGTTCCATTTTTTATCATTGCACACGAAAATTTAATCGAGCTAAATTGGGCCTTCAATCTGGATCGAATTATATTATTTATTTTCATTATTGTTGCTACTCAATTAATTCTTCGTTTGCTTAGAACCATAATCATCATTTGTATGGTGCTTTACATTTTGGTGTTATTTTACGGTACTGTATTTGGGAATTATGGTTTCGAAAGTGTCTATGAAGACTATGATTCTATGATTTACACCATGTCAGACAATCCGCATCCTCAGGATATTATTATTTCTAAACTATTACCTTTTCCAAATAAATCTAAAATTCTAAGTGCTATAGAATACAAAAATCCTAAGGTTCGAAATTTTGCCGTTATGGCTGTCAACAAACACTTTAAAAATGTCAAGGGATATTCAGATTACCGTACCATTATCCAGTGTTTTGCTGTTTTTAAAGAGATCAACAGCCGTTGGAATTATGTAAGCGATCCTAAAGACGGCGACTATATTGCTACAGCCAGTGAGTCGTTAGAATTTTTATCGGGAGATTGTGATGATCATTCGATTTTAATGGCTGCCTGTGTTCGTGCCATTGGAGGAACTCCAAGGTTAATTCATACCAAAGGACATATTTATCCCGAAATCCTAATTGGAAACATGAACGATTTAGAAACAGCCAATTTTTTAATAAAAAACAAGCTGTTTGTAAAAGAAAGTTACGGTCAGCAGTTGCATTATCACATTGATGAACGCAACCAAATTTGGCTGAATTTAGATTATACAGCCAAATATCCCGGTGGACCGTTTATGTCTGAAGAAATATTGGGAGCTTTGACTTTGAATTAAAAAAATAAAAGTTCTCGATAGATTTTTTGTTTCATTTTCATTATACAAAAACACTCGAACTGACATTTTAAATAATTTCATTCAAAGGTTATTCTTTATTTAATTTTCCTAAAATTTCATACGAATGTAGTCTTGCTTCATGTTCATAAACTGCAGATGCAACCATCAGTTCATCAATTTGAGTTGTTTCAATAAAACTTTCTAATTCTTTTTTAATTTTTTCAGGCCCACCAATAAAAGTATACTGAATCATTTGTTGCAAAGCTGCTTCTTCCATTGGATCCATAAAATCTTCATTTGGTTCTTCTGGAGCTTTTAGTTGTTGTCTATTTCCTGTAATGATTCCCAGAAATAATTTTTTAAATGAAGTGGCTAATTTTTGAGCATTATAATCATCATCTGCAGCAATTACGTTCACACAAGCAATTACATAAGGTGCTGCCAATTGTGCTGATGGTTTGAAATTTCTCCTGTAAATGGCTAATGCATTGTGCAATTGAGCCGGTGCAAAATGACTGGCAAATGCATACGGCAATCCTAAAGAAGCTGCTAAATAAGCACTATCGGTACTCGAACCTAAAATCCAAATGGGGATATCCAAACCTTCACCTGGAATGGCTCTCACACGTCCATTTTTATTTCCTTCTGATAAGTAACGTTGTAATTCTTCCACATTACTGGGGAATTCCATTGCTGCATGTTCGTCTCTTTTTAAAGCTGCTGCAGTAAACTGATCTGTTCCTGGAGCACGTCCTAAGCCCAAATCAATTCTGTCAGGAAAAAGGGTAGCCAAAGTTCCAAACTGTTCTGCAACAATCAAAGGAGCGTGATTAGGAAGCATAATTCCTCCTGAACCCACTCTTAACGTTGATGTTCCAGCAGCAATATGACCAATTAATACTACTGTTGCCGTACTCGCAATACCTTGCATATTGTGGTGTTCTGCTAACCAAAATCGGTTATAGCCCCATTTTTCGACATTTTGAGCCAGATCTAAACTATTTTTAAAAGTGTCAGCAGCGTTTCCTCCATCTCTAACTATTGCTAAATCCAGAACGGATATTTTTATTTGTGAAATTGTATTTGTAGCCATAATGTATTCTTCTTATTTGTATATACAAAGGTAAGAATTGTAAAATGCTTTCGAGAAAATCAAATACTAATAGAAAGTTAAATAGAATAAATTTAACCTATCCTCTTTTAAAATATTTAAAGTAAATTTCAATAAATCCTTTCAATTACAATTTGAAAAAGTAGTTTTGCTTAAAATACCATTAGTCAAATTAAAAGAAGTGAAAAAAGCGGAAAATAAGGAAGTAAGCTGGGCTGTTTGTCCTGAATGTCAGGGACGCGGCAAAAAAAGCCGTGGACTCAGTCCTAAAGCGAAACTTCGTTATCAGGAAGCATTGGATCAATTTGAAAAATCGAATGGTCAGGGAGCAGTTCCTGTTCGTCCAAAAGGCCATCTGCATACCTGTACTATATGTTCTGGATCCGGTTTAATTCCTTCTTCTGCTCCACCTATTGCTGATAAAGAAAACTATCCACATGTTGCCATTATTGGAGGTGGTATCGGAGGAGTTGCTCTTGCTGTAGCTTGTTTGTATCGCGGAATTCCCTTTACACTTTTTGAACGCGATAATAATTTCGAAGCCCGGTCTCAAGGTTACGGACTTACGCTGCAACAAGCGAGTAAAGCAATTGAAGGATTGGGAGTTTTTTCTTTAAAAGATGGCGTAATTTCCACAAGACATTTGGTTCATACTACCGATGGAAAAGTCATTGGCGAATGGGGTATCAGAAAATGGATAGCTTCAGATACTAAAACGTTTCAGAAACGTACCAATATTCATATCGCACGGCAATCCTTGCGTTTAGAGCTACTTCAGCAACTTGGTGGACAACACAAGGTACATTGGGGACATCAATTAGTTGATTTTAAAGAATCGAAGGATAATGTTCATCTCAACTTTCAAGTTAATAACGAAATAAAGAACTACAAAGCAGATTTGGTAGTTGGAGCTGATGGGATTCGTAGTTCTGTTAGAAGATTATTAATTAGTGACGAAATTACACCTTTACGTTACCTGGATTGTATTGTGATATTGGGAATTTGTTCTTTAAGTACTCTTAAAGGCCCTAATAATCCTTTACTAGATTCGGCAACTGTATTTCAAACTGCTAATGGTAATGAGCGAATTTATATGATGCCCTATACTTCTGATTCGATTATGTGGCAGCTTAGTTTTCCAATGGACGAAGAGGAAGCCAAAGAATTAAGTGCTCAGGGACCTAAAGCGTTAAAAGAAGAAGCTTGCCGTAGAGCACAGTGGCACAGCCCCATTCCTGAAATTTTAGCAGCAACTCAAGAAGCACAAATTTCTGGTTATCCTGTTTATGATCGCGAATTACTAAGTTCAGAATTGTTAGCGAAAGCAG
>Ga0247814_10001369_pt1 | contig 14467 bp, 11 predicted proteins | sample UWRJL179409R1_FD_179947 | JGI IMG/M metagenome (GOLD analysis project Ga0247814, IMG submission 179947) | Plant litter microbial communities from Arlington Agricultural Research Station in Wisconsin, United States - UWRJ-L179-409R-1 | ecosystem: Environmental > Terrestrial > Plant litter >...
GTAATTAGGTCAACTTTTCCAATTTCTTGTAGGTATTTGTCTAACGATGCAGTTTCACGATTGGTTACCTGCTTGGTGATTTTAAGTTGTCTCATGTTTTTTGTCTCCTCAATTTTTAAGTGTACAAATGATTATACGTATGAAGTATCAAAAAAGTTACAACTAAACGAAAATATTTTTTAAAATTTATATGTTACGCCAGATTGTATCGATAAACTGTAAGGTTTTGCTGTGTTATCTTCATTATATGTGGTAAGATAATATTTGAAAATTGGATTGAAATCAAGCTGAAATTTTTCTGTAAGTTTATAATTAAAGCCTAATCCCAGATTAAAAGACAAATTGGTTTCTGAGAGATTTTTTAGTTCTCCAATTTTTTGATTTTTAAAGCTTTCCGAGGAAAAGGATAATTCATTTTTATCCAAAATTAAAATACTAAAACCTGTAAATGCTTCTGCACCAAAACGGCTTTCGTCTTTTTTTAAGGCATAATTAAATTCTAAAGGCATTTCATAATAAGAAATTTTTTGTTCAAATTTTCCTTCGCCATCATTTTTAATAAAATTATCAATATCTACGCTGTTATAATTATTCATTGTTATATTTTCATATCGTAAGGCAGATGGATCATTGACGGTGACAGCAGTTTTTAAATTTATTTTGGCAACCCCTACTTTAAATCCAATTTTACCATACATCGATTTAAAGTAAAATCCGTAATGAGATGTTATTGGGTGGCTTTTGGAGAAATCATTAAAACTTTTGTTGATCATGGATTCCTTTGCCAATGATCCGGAAATCGCAGGCCCATAATATGCAGAAACAGAGTATTCAGGATCTGTCTCACTCTTTTGCTTCGGATATTCCCTTTTTACGTATTCCCGTTTGGGAGTTAGTTTTTTTTCCTGTTTTTTAAGTACGCTGTCTTTTTTAATAGAATCATTTTCGGGCTTATTTACCCAAGGCTTATTTATGATCTCTTTTTTCAAAGAGTTTTTATTCTGAATTGAATCTGCCGGAGTAGGTGTGATTATTTCAGAACTCTTTTGAGTTGTATTTGTTGATTTCTTTTTTGAAAAAATAACTTTCTTTTTAGTGCTGCTAATGGTATTTTTTTTCGGTGTTGTTTTCGTCGTTTTACTTTTAGAAATTTTATGAGTTGTGGTAACTGTTTGGTTCTTTTTTACAATTACTCGGTATTTTTTTACTACTTCATATTCTTCATATTCATCTGTAGATACTATTAATTTTGATGATTGTTTTATTAATTTCTCCGATTGGCTTTTTTTAATAGTCGTTTTTGTTTCGGTAGATGGCCCTATTGTTGTTTTTGTTGTTGGTTTAGGTTGAGATACAGCTAAATTTGTTTTAGAATCCCGAACTTTTATTGTTTTTTCATTTACAGATTTCCCAGATTGAGATGCTGTCGTTTGTTTTGTTTTAAAGGTTTTACCTTTATCCTGAACGGAATTAGACTTAGAAATAGTTCTGTCTTTTTCCTGAAAATTTTCATTATTAGTTTTGTCTTTTTCCGTTTGGACTAAAAATAAGATTGAAGTTGCCATAACGGCACTTAATAAGGTTGGTAAAAGCCAGAATAAAATTTTTCTTTTTCTTTTTTTATTTAAATCAGTTTCAATTGATGCCCATAGATTATCACTTGGTTTCTTGTCTAGAAGTACCAATTTATCTTTAAATATTTTTCCTATTTCTTTTCTATTTTCCATGGTTTGATTTGTGGTTATGGAATGGCTTTTTTGAAGTGATTTTTTCTTTTAAAATTATTTTGGCTCTGTGTAAATTAGATTTCGAAGTACTTTCGCTTATCGATAGCATTATAGCAATTTCTTTATGGGAGTATTCGTCTAATTCGTATAAGTTAAAAACCAATCTATATTGATGGGGGAGTTCTTGTATAAGTAATAACATATAATCCAGTGAAAGGTCTATTTCATTTTCTTCTACAAAAACATCTTGAGAAATGTCGTCTTTGATAGGGGCTAAAAAGGAAGAATCTCTATATCGGCTGATGGCTTTATTGATTGTAATTCGTTTCATCCAACCTTCAAAACTTCCCGAACCCTTATAATTTTTGATATTGGTGAATATCTCAATAAAAGCGTCATGAAGATTATCTTCAGCTTCAGAATCGTTTGTACAGTACTTTAAACTCGTTACAAAGAGAATTTTGTAATATAAGTTATAGAGTTCTTCCTGTGATTTCCGGTTTTGCTTAATGCACCCTTTTATGAGTTGATCTAAATTCAAAAATGAAAATGTTTAATGGTTTTTAAATATAGGAATTAGAATAACCTTTCTGAAATTAAATTAAAAGTATCTTATTGCTCTGGCTTTAATCGTGCCTTTTTTAGGAATTTTTGATGTAACGGTTTTTTCTCCGGTTTTAAAATCAACTGTATAAACCGTATTTGCATCAATTTCTGTAGAAGTCCAGTAAACTGAATCTTGGAAATTTCCTAAATTGTTTAAATATAAGTTTTTGTATACCAAATCAAGTTCATCTGCAGAAGGCAGAAACCAATCGATAAAAACATCCTGAATTTGTTTTACAGCATCTTTTGCCAATAGAGTTCCGTTATTTGCACTATTGCAAACCGAAGGATTTAAATAGTAATTGGCCAAATTATCATGGTAATTTATTATTTGTGCGGTGTTATAAAGCCCACTTCCTAATTCTGTATTTCTTGCATTTGATATAGGCGAAGTTGCGCATCCCCATTCAGAATCTTTTAGATTTTTTGTGGCAACCTCCATATATCTCCACCCAAAAGTGTATTCGCCTTTGTCGTAAAAAACGATTCCTTTTGCGGGACCAACATCTCCAACTTTATATTCTTTTCTCGATTCGTATATAAGTTCGAGTTTGATGTCTTTAGGGGCTTTCTTTATTGTAATATTACCTCCGTCTACTTCTACTTCGCGGTCAATATTCCAATATTTCACCACTTCAGAATCTCCTTCTAAATTAATGTTTATGTGAAGTTTATCATCTACAAATAAAAAGAAAAATGTTCCGTCATATTTTTGATGATTATAATAAAATTGCAAATACCCCCCCGGACTTACTAAAAAGCTTCCGCTAAAATAAGTATTATCTCCAGCCTCAGAATATTTAACTCTCCAGAAATAGTTGATAGGATTTTGAGTAGGAGGAATGAACAAATCATTATAATATCTTATAATGTCCTCTCTGCTGCAATTGTTTAGGGCAATAGCCAATTCGGCATTATTATTAACGGTATACTCTGTACCATCTTCTAAAGTTGTCGCTATAGGATAACTTATACTCAAAGATTGCCCGGTTGGAAGGTTTTCCAGAACTTTACTAAATTCGACATCGCTGTGTATATTTGTGGAGCCTATACCGTTTAAATTATTGTCATACACTCTTAAGCTTAAAGGATATACAAATTCTACGCAAGGAGGAACTTCTCCGCCTTCAAGAGCTTTGCTGGTTGTTGCTTTTTGCAAAGTGTTATACAGCTCAGAACTTTTTTCGATTATTTTGCCAGGTGTTCCCGTATCTATACTTGCTGTTTCGCGCCAGTTATCATCGAAATTAGAACATCCGAATATTAAAGCGATTACTAATAAAGAAATTATTACTGTGTTTGTTTTTATAAAGTTTATCATTTTGATTATTTTTAGCTTGGTTCTAATTAATAGTAGCTTAAAATCAAAAAGGTTGCGTGGGAAATAATAAAAAATAAAAAGTTCCAATTCAAGAATAACGAATTGGAACTCTGTATATAAAGAAGAACGGGGCAAACAGGATTCTAAATTATCTTGTACGTGTTTTTATTCAGATATGTCATCATAGACATCAAGCATATCGTCGAATATTTTTTTTAGCGATTTTATGTATAAAGGAAATGCTATAATCAATAAGATGTATTCCTTTCGTAATACTGTAACGTCATCAAGAATTTCGTATAAACTCGGAATTATTAAAGTCAGAGAAACAGCAATACCAATCCAAGGGTTGTTTTTTATTTTTTTTAAAATGGATAAAATTTTCATGTCTGGTGGTGTATTTACGGCAAGTCTCATTTATGTCTGTATAGCTTTTGGGTTCTGGGGTAAAAGTAATTTTGATTTCTCTGTTTGAAATCAAAAATGTCACGAAAGCCATTTTTTTTGTCATGAAATCTTTAGAAGTCTTTCGGGTTTGGGATATTTCCTGCAAAAGCAAAAAAAATCCTCCCGGGATAGAGAGGATTTGTATAGTTAGGAATTAATTGTACTAAGACAGAATGTTCATTTTTTTTAGAAAATCTTTATAGGTATCACTAAGATTTATCTTGTGGTCTCCTTTTAAGATGATAAGATTGTCGGCCAAAATAATTTCTTCAATTTTATCTTTATTGACAATCGTATTGCGATGTGTTTTTACGAATTTATTTTTATCCAATAAATTACTGATTTTGGTGAGAGAGATCTGAATGACGAATTTTTCCTTTTCGGTAATAATATTGCAATAGCGTTCTTCGACTTCGATATATAAAATGTCGTTTATGGCGACTTTTTTTAGTGAGTTTTTCTTCTTGATGAATAAATACTCATTGCTAATTACAGTGTCTTGTTCTTCGCTCATAAAAACATTCGTTTGAGCATAGAATTTTTCGACAGCCATTTCTATAGCGTATAGAATTTCGAGTTCGTTAAAAGGTTTCATCAAAAAACTAAAAGGCTTGGTAAGTTTTGCTCTTTCAAAAATTTGACGATCCTGCGAACTTGTCAAAAACACAAATGGTTTTGAAGCATTTGGAATAATGTTGATAGATTCAGCAAAGGTGATTCCGTCTGGTTTTCCGTCCAGAAAAACATCTATAATAATGATGTCTACCGTATTCTCGTAAAAAAGTTTTAATGCATCTGTAAAGTTGGCGGCAACGCCTGTAATGTTATAATTGTTCTCTACCAGAACTTTAGCAAGCGCATCGCTTTGCTCAGGAGTATCTTCTATAATTAAAACATTAATATTATCCATTTGTTTTTGTTTTCGGGAAGCTTAATATCATTTTAGTTCCCTTGTTAATCTCACTTTCTATAACTAAAGTTCCGCTATTTTTTTTGATCATTTGTTTGCACAACTGCAAGCCTAAACCCGTTCCTATAATTTCTGAGTTGCTTTTTTTAGCTAAAAGTTCTCCTTCTTGTAGTAGCTCTTTAATAGTGTTTTCGCTCATTCCAATTCCGTTATCTTCTATTGTAAGATCGCAAAAATCAGGATTGATTTCCTGAGTGTAAAAATTTATTTTGCCATTTTCATTAGAAAATTTAATAGCATTATCTAATAAATTTCGAAGTACAATTTTTAAAGAATCAAGATCTACAAAAATAAAAATATTTTTCGATACCGAATTTTCAAAAGTAATCGCTTTATCCAAAAGCAAAGGTTTGTAGTTGTATTCGATTTGCTGTACAATAGAATATAAATGAATAGATTCCTTATGAAAGTACAATTGTTTGGTTTGCAGCATCGCCCAATGCAGTAAATTGTCTAATAAACTGTAAGCGCCATTGGCAATGGTGCTATTCTGGATGATAAGCTGATGTAGTTCATCATAATTTTTAGTTTCGAGTGTTGCTGATAATTTAGCATTACTTGTTTTTAATGCATTTACAGACGATCTTAAATCATGACTTACAATAGAAAATAACTGATCTTTAGTAGCATTGAGTTCATCAAGTTTGTTCTTTTGAAGTAAAATGGTTTTTGCATTTTTTACTTTTTGACCGTATAGATAAACTCCTCCCGTTAAAATTAATAGTAAGCCTATTGCGGCAAAAAACAAACTGTTACGTTGAGTGTCTTTTAGCTTGTTCTCAACTTCTAATACTTTAATTTGTTTTTGTTTCTGCGCTACGGCAAACTTTTTCTCGAAATCAGCAACAGCCCAAATTTTATTTTGATTGTTTAGAGAGTCTTTCCAATCTTCTGCTTCTTTTCTGTAATCTATAGCTTTTTTGTAATTGCCTCTATTTTCTTCTACAACCGCCATATTGAAGGCTGTATTTTCTTTTAAGTTGAAATTTTTTATATTTTTAGATAATGTATATGCTTTTGTGAAATAGTAGATTGCTTGTTGGTCTTTATATTGTAGGTAATATAAATTTGCAATGTTTGTATTAGATTGAATTATACTTTTTGTAATTTGTTTAGGGTTTAAAAGTACCTCTTTTTTTAAATAAGATTCTGCTTTAGTAAATTGTTTTAAATGCAAATAGCAGATTCCTATATTTGCATATAAATCAATTATTTCACTATTATCATTTTGATTTAATATTTCTTTCTCAGCTTTCAAAAAGTGAATAATTGCCTGTTCGAATTTTTTTTCAAAATAAAATAATCCTCCAGTATAATTATCAACCAAATAATAATACTGGAAAGATTTATTTATTAAATTAAATTCAATATGCGATTGTTTGTAAAGACCTTTTTCTTTTAATGAATAACCTCTGAAAAAGTGGCAATATTCTTTTATTTCTAAATCAGATTTAGAATTTAATTGCTTCATCGAGTACACTAATGTGGAGTCCCATTCTTTTTTTAGAAAAAAGTATTGTGCTTTGTTAAAGTTAATTTCATGCTTATAAGATCTTGCTTTTTTTTGAATAGCGACACTAAAATAGTTTAAACCATTTTCTTGTCTTGAAAAAGCTACTGAAGTTGTAAAAATAAATAGTAAAAGTAGTTTAGGTATTTTTTGAACCATTTTCAGTATCTGATGAAATTACTATATTAAAAGAATTGATTAATGATAATTATTATTATCCTTAAATGGTAAGACAAGGTCTAAAATATATTTCACTTATCTTTTTTTTATTGTTGTAAGCTTGTTTTTGTTCCTCTTGAAGTTTTTGGATCATCACCTAAGCCACCTCCTACATGAGTTGTTGAATTTAAATTTTTTAAATAAGATGTAACTTCAGTGATGTTTGCAACGGTACTAGAAGTATAGTCAATTTCTACATACCAAACATCATAAGTTTCCGGTGAAGCGTCATCCCAATCGTAGTCAAAATAAACTTCGAAAACATTACCATCTTCTGATAAACTTCCAACAACCGGAGTTTTTGAATCTTTAGAATTAATGTATATAGTAGCACATATTTTTAATGTGTCTACTCCGTTATTTGTGAAATGGTTTGCCGAAGCTAAAGGAGGAACTGGTAAAGTAAGATTTTCTGTGTCAGTGAATTTGAAATCTACGGTATTAATTTTTGTAATTTGGACAACTTTAAATTCCATAATAGGGGGGTTAGGGTTAATACGTTTATTTTTGGTAGGCTAAAGATATTTTTTTTCTTTGAATAAAAGAGTGAAAAAGATATGTTTTTTTAGTTTAATTCCCGTTAAAAATGAAGTTCCTGAATTTTTTGTGATTTTCATTAATAGTACTGTTTTTCAATAAAATAAAAACCCTAATTCATTTTATTGAATTAGGGTTTTCTATGAAAATCTTTAGCAGAATATGCATTAAAAAAAGAGATCGACTTGCGAATTTATCTTTTCAATATAATAATCAATCTTTCTGTTTGCTCTGTTAAAAAAACAAATTTATTATTCTGATTCTCCCATAAGGGACTTTTGTGTGCCAAGTTGTTATCATGCTTATTTAATTCGAAATAAAATTCCCTTCAAGAAGAATAATCTTTTTAATTGATTTAATGTTAGGTATTTTAAACGAAAACCCCAATTCAAACAAATGAATTGGGGTTTTAATTTAATTAGAAATGGTCTCTTTTATATCGATAATCTCTTTTATATACACAGGTTTGCCGCTTGCTGAAAAACCTTCTAAGACTATTTCAAATTTACCAGACACATCTGATGTGTAAAATTGTATAGTTGAGTTTATATTGTTTGAATTAGTATTTGGCAGCCATAAAAGCTGGTGTCTGTAATCTGGGATTCTTGTGTTTTTATTGTTTGTATAATTAGGCTGAAAATATTCTTTTTTGCTAATGGGCCTCAAAATTTCTGGTCTAATTATAAAACTTCCTTTTAAATTAGTATCATAATCACCATTTTTTGTAGCAAAACAAACTATTCCGTTAAATGATTTTGAACCATAATAATAAAGTCCTTTGACTACATTTACTTTGTACAGATTTTTAGGGTTATAAGTAAAAAATTCATTCAAATCTTCAAGAATCAAGCCATCAACTGTAACCAAAGGAGGTAGGCTAGAGTTAAAGTTTTTGTCGTTATCGTAAACAATTAGTTTATATTTTTTGTCTTCTTTTCTAAAAACAACACCCGTTATAATTTCGGTAATGGTTTCTTCCATCGTCGAAAATCTTGTAAAGTCATCAAATTTGTATTCTGTAGTTGAAGAACCAAAAAATGCAACAAATTTATCAGGAGGAATTAGGCTGTCTTTTTTTGCGCTGTAATAAGCATTTTCAACTTGACTGGAAATCAGTCTTTCAGTTATATTTTTATTTGATTCTGAGTTCAATTGAAGATTAGAAAAGGTGAGACTTGAGAAATCTTTTTCTTTTGTTTTGTCAATTTCAATTGTGTAATTTTCTTTATCGTTTTCAAGTACTTGAACTATGATATTTGGTGTTGTATTTGATTTTTCTAAATTAAATGCAAATCGACCTTGCTCATCTGTTTTAGCTAATTTTAAATCGTAGTCTTTTCCAATAATTGATAAAGCCACTTTTTTGTTTTTAATTTCTTCCGAAACAGATTTTAATCTTCCTGTGATAATTTCTCCACGTAATTCCGGAAGTACAAAGTTAAGGTTGTTAACGGTGTTATCAGGAGCTTTATTTTGAATTGCTGTTTGATAATCTCTAAAAGACATCTTTTTTTGTGCCGAAAAACCATCTGCTTTTCTAACCGATACAGTATAATTTCCTTTTCCAAAATCATCAGAAACAGTTTTGATTTTTAGATCAATCAACGCTCTGTTTTCAAACGTTTTGTTTTTAAGTTCAAACGAAATGTTAGCATCCATTATGGGTTCAGAAATTGTGCCTCCATCCTGAGTACTTATGTCAGCTAATTTTTCTTTATAAGGATTTATAATGTAAATATCAGTACTAAAATAATTATCAATAGTTTTATTTAGCATCCAGCTGGTATATCCAATTATTTTATAAGTTCCGGATTCTAAAGTAGTGGGGATAAAAAAATCTCCATTTCCAGTTCCGTTCTCAAGAAAAACTTTCTGTGTGGATATCACTTTTTTATCATTGGCGATAAGCTCAAAATACGCAATCTTACTATACTTTGTAGGTGTATTTGTTGTTTTATCGATACAGAATATCTTGTATAATAAAGTTTCTCCTGTTAAGAATGAATTGGTATTGGTTGTAATAAAAACTGTTTCGTTTAGATTTTTATCAATTTCATTCAGTTCATCAGAGGATGTATTATTCTGAGCAAAGATAATTTGCTGGGAGCTTAATAATAAAGTTATAACTAATAAATGTTTTAATCTATCCAAAATGAAGGTTTTATGTTTGATGAAAAAGTACTGCAATCTCCACATTGTATTGAATACAATAAATAGGATGGGGTTTTATTTGGATAATAGATTTTTATGCCGGTTCGGATAAAATCTAAGATTTCATTTCCTTTACAAACAGAATTGTCAGCGAAACAATAATTATAATAATATTGGTCTATTAATGCCTCCGGAATTTGACTTTCTTCAGGGCAATAATATTGATATTCAGGAATTTTTTCCTTTGGAAAAATGTCTGTAAAATTAAAAAACAATCTTTTTTCAGAATAGGAACTCACATCAAAAAAACCAATTACTTTTTCGCCGGGATTGTCAACAGCCTTAATGTTTCCTGAGAAAAATCCAGGTTGAGTCTGCGACAAAAGGCTTCCGGAACTTGATATGTTTTTTAATGTTTCATAAAATGTGTATGAAGCAAGGCTCTGCACATATTGTTTTACTAATATGCTGTATCTGTTTCTAATGTAATTGTCTGTGCTGCTGATAAATCTTAAAGGAAAATTAATCACTTTATCTGCAGATAAATCATTTGTACTTGTTAGTAATATAGTGTTAGACTTCTGAGATGAAAAGCATATTCTGGCTTCTTTCTCTTTCGATCTTTCCTGAAAAACTATTTCTCCTTTTGGATTAGATCCTGCGGGAAACATTTTTGCAACAGCCTCGATAGAATACCATTTTGGAGCAACAATTTTAGAAGTTTCCTCGTACTCATATCTGTAGTATTTAGATGTATTTGTTGGGTCAGTGCTATTTACTGTTATTTGAACTCCAAGAATGTCATTTTTTGTTACAGGTGTTGCCTGGATGTTTTCTATTGGAGTTTGAGTAGTTAATTTTTCGGTACTTGATATGTATGATTTTCCATTCTTTGTCAGTACATGCAATTGGTATTGTCTGTCTGGATTTGCCTGAAATTGTGCTACTGAAAGATAAGTTCCTTCACCTTCTTCAAATTCATATTTATTGCCGGCATCATCCGTTACATAAACGACTGCTTCTGTTTCAAATTTTGGGGTGCTTTCGGCAAGTGTATAAGTTCTCGACAATTTTATTTCTTGAAATTTATATTCGTTTGTGATTGTTGCCTGTATTACAATAATATCTTCAAAACCATTGGCTTGATAGTTATATGGAGTTGTGCATCCAAAAGCAAATGTGAGCAATATCGTTATAAGAAATCTATAGAGTAAGATTTTTTTCATAATCTTTAAAATTTAAAATTATAAGTAATAGTTGGTATTGGAACTGCAAAAATTGAGGTTTTATAAGCTTTTATCTGTCCCTCTTTTGTTACAAAAAAGATAGAATACGGATTATTTCTGCCTAAGACATTATAAATAGAAATGTTCCAAAAACTATGTGCTAATTTTTTTATTTTGTGATTTCCTTCAATATTCAAGCCAATATCGAGTCTGTAATAATCTGGTATTCGATATTTATTTCGATCGCTGTAAAGTGTATATTCAGCACCATTATAGGTGTATTTTCCAATCGGATAGGTTACCGGTCTTCCGGTTTGATATACAAAATTAGAAGAAAAACTATAGCGATGTGTAAATTTATAATTCATTACAATGCTTACATCATGAGGCTTGTCAAAATTTGATGGAAAATAATCACCGTTATTTACTTTTTCATCATTAAACTTACTGTCAAGTTTTATAAAGGATCTGGCATAAGTATAGCCAATCCATCCATTAAGCCTTCCGTTTGGTTTCTTTAATAAAAATTCTACTCCATATGCTTTTCCTTCACCCTGGAGCAATTCAGTTTCTAAGTCCTGATTCAATATTATATTTGCACCAACTTTATAGTCTAAGATGTTTTTAGATGTTTTGTAATAACCTTCTAGACTTAATTCGATATCATTGTTGTTGAGTTTTTTGAAAAGACCAAGCGAGTATTGCAGACCGCTTTCGGGCTTTACATTCAAATCAGATAATTTCCATGTATCTGTTGGTGCCTGAGTGGAGTTATTTGATAATAAATGGATGTATTGAAAGTTTTTGTCAAACCCGGCTTTTATAAAAAAGGATTCGTCAAAAATATAACGCAAGCCAATTCTGGGTTCGAAACCTCCGGAAGTATTTATAACTTCATTATTTGCATACGTTTTTTCCTCAATTACAGTAGAAGGAGTTAAAGGAACACCATCTTGATACACTTTTTGAATTGATTCTCCTAGAGCCGCATATAACGAATATCGCGCGCCAACATCTAGTAATAACTTTTCACTGATTTGATATTTATCAGAGAAAAATACTGCAGATTCCAATCCTTTTTCGTTATCTACTTTCAGCGGACTTATTAGGGAAGCCGACCCATTTGGTGTCATTTCTCCCGGATTAACTTTATAAAGTTTAGTTTGGATTCCGTAAATAAATTTATGCTTTGAGTTGTATGTTGTATTAAATTTTATACTGGCTTGAGTTTCGTCTATTTTATATTTAAAAATAAAAGATTCCGGATTAGCTGAATCGTAATTAATATTAAATTTATATTCGCTGTTGGTTAGATTAAATTCGCTGTTCGTTTTTTCACTAAAAGTATGTTTCCATTTCAAGGAAATAAGCCTATTGCTATATTTGTATAAAGAGTCAGGAGTTATATTATAAGAATCTTTACTGTAATAGACAGTTCCTTCAACCGAGTTGTGTTGATTGATTTTGTGATTGTATTTTGCAAATAGATCATAAAAAGAGGCTTCGCTGTTTTTAAGGTCTTCGTTGTCAAGTGTCTTTAAGATCCAATCAGAATAAGTTGCTCTCCCTCCAACCAATAAACTTGCTTTTCCTTTTACAACTGGAATTGAAGCTGTTAGATTGCTTGTTACAGGTCCAATGCCGCCTTCTCCAGAAATTTTTTCTGTGTTTCCATTTTTAGAAACGATATCAAAAACAGATGATAATCTTCCTCCAAATTCAGATGGAATTCCACCTTTGTAAATATCTACTTTATTTATTGTGTATGGATTAATAGAAGAGAAAAAACCAAATAAATGGGTAGGGTTATAAAGAGTTGCATTGTCTAGCAGAACTAAGTTTTGGTCTTCTTTTCCTCCGCGAACACTAAATCCAGAAGATCCTTCACCCGCTGTTTTTATTCCCGGAATCGTTAATGCAACCTTAAGTATATCTCTTTCCCCAAGAACCAGTGGAATATTTTTTACACCTTCGGCCTGAATTGTTGTTACTCCAGTTATGGCTGTTCTGATATTTTGACTGTTTTTACCTTTTACTAAAACTTCATCAAGCTGATTTATTTTTTCAATTATAGAAAAATCAAGCGTTCCATTACTGTAGATCATTATTTTTCTTGTAGTATTTCTGTAAATTAAAGATTCGACTTCAATTGTACTTATACCTGTTGGAAGTTTTAAGCTGTAAAAACCCGATGCGTCAGTTATAGTGCTTGTATTTGTGTTCTTTTCTTTTACGGTAATATCTGCCAAAGGTTTATTGTCTTTCAAATCTGTGATGTGACCAGAAAGGATATAAAAATCAATGTCAGAATCTGCTTCTTCTTTCCCTATCAATGCAATTGGAGCATCAATAGTTCCAGGTATATTCTTTTTAACTGAATCATATTGTTGAAAAAAAACAGGAGCTTGCGTATTCTTAGAATCTATTGAACTTTTTACAGGATATTTATTGTAAATAATACTGTTTTTGGTAAAAATGATTTTGTTTTTATCAATAAAAAAATTAAGGTCAGTTTCTTTAAAAATTTTAGATAATATTTCTTCTATACTTTTATTTGAATAATCTCCGGAAATTAACACATTCTTGTCAAACCATTCTTCTTGAAAATAAAATGTAAAATTTGTAGAGGTTTCAATTTTCTTTAAAACTTCAATTTGATTAATGTTTTTGTAGTTAATACTAATGGTTGGTTTTTGGTCTTGTGAATACAGTAACTGATTTAAACCCAAAAAAAGTAAAATAATAGTAAAAATTCTCATTATGAATGATTTTCTAGAGATTAAAAATTGTTAATGTATTTCATTAGATTTTTCATAAATAATCCAGGATTATCCTTTTTTAAATCTTTATTCGTAGAAAAGAAATTCTGTATTTTTCTTTTTTGTTCAGGATACAATTTTATGATTTCTTTTTTGTCATTTATCAAAATAAACGTATTGTCTTTTAATAGTAAAAAGTCAGAATTTTGTTTGTAGCTAATTAGAAAATGGTCGTCTTTTATAATATCTCTTTTTTCTTTGTAATATTTAATATAAAGAATGGAGTTGTTTCCTGTTACCGTTTCTTCATAGTAACCGGTTTTTAAACTATGAGGTAATAGTTTTAAGTTGACAAATTTTTGGTTGCCAATTTTAAAAAAGTCAACTTTTTCTTTAAGAAGATTGATTTGAATGTGGGTAGTTTCAATATAAGGTCTAAAAACAAGCTCATCTTTAAAGATGTCATATTTTAAGTCTAAACTAAAGTAGTTTTGATCATTGTAAGATATACTGCCGGTTTTAAATTCATCAGTAATGTAGTAGCGATTTTCATTATCGATTGTTTTGTCAAAATTTAAATGCCCTGTGCCATTATTGAAATCTAATGCTTCTTTTCCGGAATTTTTATCAAACCAATTATAGGTTGAGATTTCTTTGTTATTTTGGCTATTGATATTTAAAATATTTAATAATAATCCAAATAAAATTATAAAATAATGTTTTTTTTGATTTTTTTTCAAAGGATTGGTATTTTTGATGTTTTGGCTTTTGGTCCTCAAAAATATTAAAAAAATCATATAAAACTTATGAAAAAATCTTTTATTTAATGATGTTAAACGAAAAACCCTAATTCATTTTATTGAATTAGGGTTTTCTATGAATAAACCTTTAGTAAACTAAGATCTGATTACTCTTTTTTCTCCTCACGTGGAGGTCTTGGTAAAAGTGCTTTTCTTGACACTTTTTCTTTTCTTGTTTTAGGATCAAGACCTAA
>Ga0247814_10001370_pt1 | contig 14461 bp, 12 predicted proteins | sample UWRJL179409R1_FD_179947 | JGI IMG/M metagenome (GOLD analysis project Ga0247814, IMG submission 179947) | Plant litter microbial communities from Arlington Agricultural Research Station in Wisconsin, United States - UWRJ-L179-409R-1 | ecosystem: Environmental > Terrestrial > Plant litter >...
GTTGCAAGCGTAGCAAGGCCACGGTATAAATAATCCCTTGCAATAACACGCTTAGGGTCTACTTTAGTTATAAACTCATTAATAGCAGTTACACTCGCCTCATAGTTACCATTTTCGTAAGCAGCATAACCTGCATAACGAAGAATCCTTGGGTTAACTTTATCCATTTGCTGCATTTTCTGTGCCTCTGCCTCAAGCGCTTTGTAGTCGCCTGTTAAAAGCAGGAAGTCAGCATGCCTCATCCTTGAATCAAGAGAGTAATCTGTTAAGCTCATGTATTTTTCATAAAAACCAAGCGCTTTAGCATTGTACTCTGTTTTTTTGGCTGTATCGGTATTACCCCATAAGTAATACGTCTCGGCAAGTTCCCTGTATACCGGTCCGTAGTTAGGGTTTTTAACTATAATACCGTCAAACTCTTTAACAGCTTCCGGGAAAGCAGCCCTTGTGTTTTTAGTAATTACACCCAGCTGAAGGTTAGCCCTAAGCAATGCCGGGTCTAACTGCCCTGCGGTACGAAAGTTTTTGTACGCGTTATTCTGGTCCCTGTCGCGGTAGTAAGCCTCACCAAGGTACAGGTAGGCCTGCGCGTATTTAGCATCTTTAGCAACTGCTTTGTTTAATACGGCAATTGCTTTTTTATAATCAGGGTTAGTAGCATAAATGTAAGCACGCCCTATGTAAACCAGCTGCTCTACATCTTTCTTTTTAAGGTCTTTTTCTACGGCATCAAACTTAGCCTGTGCAGCAGCGGCATTACCAGTATTAAGATCTATAGCACCTAAACCAATATTGTTATACTCAGGATTGTCTTTTACAGCCTTACCTTTATTAAAATATAAAGCGGCAGAATCCTGCTCTGTTTGCGTTAAATATATATCGCCTAAAAGGAAATAATTCCTGCCTTCATCCGGGGTTGATGCTATAAGCGATTTTAAAATAGTTTTTGCTTTTTGAAATTGTTCAGCATCAATTGCTTTTTTTGCTTCGTTAGCATCCTGCGCATTTACAGCGCTAACAAGCAACAATGATAAACCGAGGAATTTAAATTTTTTCATCTTGATCATCTTTAAGTTCTTCTTTTATTTAATATTAGTGGTTATTTATTTATTCGTTTCGCACTTCGATCTCCCTTGGGGGAATCTCTGTGGGCAGCAATCCCGACTTTAAAACTATCCGTTGCCCATCGGGTGATGTAATGTAATTTGCAAAACCCATGCCTAAGCCCATTTTACCCTGGTAATTTAACACATAGAGCTTGCGGGTAAGTGGGTACAAACCGCCGCCAATGTTGCTTTGTGATGGTTTATAATATTTTTTAGCACCCTTGTCAATTTTAACATTATCTACGCCCAGCACCTTAATATTTTCTACATATTGTTCCAGTTCCTCTGGAGGCTGCACAAGCCAGTTTACTCCTACAACTCCTATAGAACCAGCATTATCATGTACAAACTTAATTACATCCCGGGTGCTCTTTAGCGAAGATACACCATTTGAAGGGATTTTTGAAACTCCGGCCTCTTTCATTAACATTTGAATGGTGCTCGATCCGGCACTGTCAAACACTAATTGCTTTATTTTACCTGTAGGATTACCCTGTAAAACCTTATAAACTTCCTCCAGGTTTATAACGCTGTCGGTAGCGGTTTTATTAGTAATAAGCGCAAGTGCATCGGTAGCAAAATGTGTAATTTTTGGTTTTATACCCGTTTTCGTAAAGTTGGCCTGCTCGTCATCGGTAAGCATCCTGGTAAGCACTGCCACATGTGCCGAATCTCGTATCATGGCATTTACAATATCGCTCTCACTTTTATTTACCTGTGTAATATGTGCTTTAGTATATATACTGCCAAAAACAGCAAGCATATCTTCAACAATAGGCTGCACGGTAACATCCGTATAGAGCGTAAGGTTGCCATAGGTCATGTTCTCGTCTTCCTGGCTTTGGCCGTTTGTTAGGGTCGCATCATTTTTACAGGCAACAAATATGCCTGATGCGAATACCGCAGCAATACACAGGCTATAAACGTATTTCATAATTATTTTAGTTTAATTATTATTGGCAGGAGGTAAGCAGTACTTACTTCCTTCCCATTTAAAACACCCGGCTTCCATTTATATGGAACAAGCATTATTACCCGCAGCACTTCTTTACCGAGTCCGTACCCAGGATCACGCAGTACTCTATAAGCACTCATACTTCCATCTTTTTCTATTACAAAGCTAAGGTAAACTTTTACGGTAATAGCTTCATCAACATCGGGCTTTTTGAGCCTTTTATCTATGAAACTGTAAAACTCTTTAATCCCACCGGGATATTCCGGCACTAAAGATAACTGATGCACAAGGTAAGGCTCTTTAGTTTGAACAGGACCTTCTACGGCAGGACAGTATGTATTTGGAATATTATACTTCTCCTGGGCGTGTAAAAACGTACCGGAAAAAGCAAATCCTAATACTATAAACCAAAGTTTCATTGCCTGTTGTTTTGCAAAAGCCTTATAAACCTGAACGCGCCATACACTATAACCAGCACGCCAAGAATGATCCTGCCGTTATGGGTTATGCCTAACGGAATCTTATTCGTAAAGATAAGCATGAAGCCTAAAACAAAGTATAATAAAAAAAACACTATGCCTAAAACGAACAGAAATCGCTGTATGGGCGATTTCTGTGTTTCGTAGCGGGACTTTCTTCCAGTAACCATCGCTAATATTTTTTACTATGATTTAATATTAATAGTAATAGGAAGGTTATAAGAAGCCCTTACCGGTTTACCGTTTTGTATACCCGGCGACCATTTGGTTTTTAGCGATTTTAATACGCGTTCTGCTTCTTTACCTAATCCGTAACCCGGATCTCTTAGTACTTTAATAGCTGTAAGGCTACCATCTTTTTCTACAACGAAAGAAACGTATATCCTTGCAGTCATATCCTGATCAAGTTCCGGTATCCTGAAGTTTTTGTTTACATAGCTGTAAAAAGCCGTCATACCGCCCGGAAATTCCGGTTGTACCTGTAAACCTGCAGAGTTGTATACTGCATTATCATTAACAGGAACTTCAACACCTTTATCAAGGTCACCCGAAGGTTTATCAATATTGATATCTCCTGTAGGACTTGCCTCAGCGTTACGCGAACTTGGATCTGCCTGTTTAAACTGCTCTATTTTAGGAGGGTCTTCAGGAACTTCTTCTTTTTTCTTAGCTTCAAGCGGCTTAAACTTCACCTCTTCTACTATAGATTTTGGTGCCTGGTATGCCTCTACCGGTGGCGGAGGTGGTGGCAGGTCTTCTACAATAGGCTCCGGTATGTCTACCACTTCAATTATTTGGTCTTCCACCTTATCGGCAGTATCATCCTTAAAATCCATATTACTAAGGATTACAGGAATACCAATAGCACCAGCAAAGAACACACAGCCTAAAATCAGGGCTATTGTGGTTGTTTTAGGGCTTTCCGACCTTAATTGATAAGCGCCATAATTTTTATTGCGCCCTTCAAAAACAAGGTCTATCCATTGCTTGTTAAATATACTTGACATATAATTTATATTTTATAGTTAATTACCAAAGCTTAATATAAACCTTTGTCTTTTAACAGTGTAATTTCTTCAGGAGTAATATCGCCTATTGCATAAAGCTGTACTTTATTAATAGCCATCTCATCAAGAATATCTACAAGGTTTCTATAGCTTGCAGCATCACTCGCTTTAATGTTTACAATAAGACCGTCATCCGGTTTAGTTTTATGCTGTTTAGCATAAGCCGTATTCTTAATGATATCCTTTCTTACACCCTCTTTACCAAATTTAGCCTCTGTAGGCTGCATTCTTGGTGTTTTAAGCATACCCATATACCAAAGTATCCTGTTGTCTTTACCTATAAGTATCGTCATCATCCTGTCTTCAGGAATAGCCGTTATATCTTCCGGTTTAGGTTTTTCAACATCTTTGTCCGGCATAGCCAAAGGCATAGACTGTGGTTTAGACAGCGTAGTGGTAAGCATAAAGAAGGTAATAAGAAGGAACGCCAAATCTACCATCGCGGTAAGGTCTACCCCGGGATTTGATTTTTTACTTCTTACTTTCTTGCCGTCGCCACCGCCGCCGCCGGTATTTAATTCTGCCATTTTATATTATTTTATAATATTAAAAATCTTCGTTACGTAGTCCTGTAATTAAAAAGAATTTATTTTTCTTTTGCTTTTGCAAAATATCTATAATCCTTTTAACCGTCATGAAATCTTCTTTAGCATCGCCTTTAATTGCTATGCCAAGATCTCCTTTTTTACCAAACTCTTCAACGGTAATTTCACCTGTTGTTAATTTTTCGTCGTATATTGCTTTGTGTGCTTCCCTTGCCTGTTTAACCCAATCAGTAAGCTGATCGTTAACAGAGTCATAAGGTATACCTATCTGTAGCTTAGGGTCGTTCCTTTTAGCAGGAGACAGCGCAAGCAAACCTTTTAACTGGTTTAAAGGCACTCCAAAACCTTCCATACCTTCAAAAGCTTTATATTCACCTTCGGTAAAAGCAACACCTTTAGTAGAGCTTATACGCTCCAGGGTACCGCGGCGCGAAGCCCTTGGTATAGTAAAGAAAACCTGTTTGTCTCCTACGGTAATAGTAGCAACACCTTCTTCAGGCAGTTTATCTATCACGGTAGATGCAGGTGTATCTACAGGTTTAGGCTCCGGTTGTTTTGCAGTAGCCGTCATAACAAAGAAAGATAACAATAAGAAAGCCACGTCGCACATTGCGGTCATGTCTATCCTTGTACTTTTCCTGGATACTTTATGTTTAGCCATTATATATGTTTATTTAGCCAAGGCATTTACGAAAAGTGCATCTTTAAAGATACACTTTCCTGCCTTATTATTTTTAACTTTTAACTCTAAATTATGCGTTGTTAGCACTAGCCCTAAACCTTCTGTAAGTTTGAGCAATAGTGAAACCAGCCTCATCTATAGCGTAAGTAAGTTTATCTATTTTAGTAGTAAACAGGTTGTAAGCAATAATCGAAACTGTAGAAGTACCAATACCTGTAGCAGTGTTAATAAGTGCTTCAGAGATACCTACTGCAAGCTGTGCAGAATCGGGAGTAGAACCGGCACCCATCGCAGAGAACGCCTTGATCATACCAGATACTGTACCAAGTAGACCTACAAGTGTACCAATTGATACAAGGGTAGAAAGGATTACAAGGTTTTTCTCAAGCATTGGCATTTCAAGAGACGTAGCCTCTTCAAGCTCCTGCTGGATAGCTGCTTCAGCCCTTTCGCTGTCAAAACCTTCACGTTTTACTTCTTCATATTTTAATAGGCCTGCTTTTACTACGTTAGCAACAGTTCCCTGTTGTTTGTCGCACTCAGCAAGAGCCTGGTTGATGTTACCACCTTTAATTTGAGCCTGTACTTTAGCAACAAAAGCTTCAACATTACCTTTACCACCAGCTTTAGATATTACAAAGAACCTCTCGATAGAGAAAACAAGTGCCATTAATAATAATCCAAGTAGCAATGCAACGATAATACCACCTTTGTAAACTGTACCTAAAAATCCTTTTGGATGTCCTTCTGTAGTACCACCCTCAAAGTTAGACGGGTTACCCATAATAAATTGCCATACAAGAACTCCTACTATGATACATACTACTATTGCAAGTCCTGCAAATATATTAGAGCCTTTACCTTCGTTTTTTTCAACCTTTTGAACAGATGCGTTTGCCATTTCTTTTAAAAATTTAGTTTTCTGATTTTTTTTTAATAATAATAGTTTCTATTGATATACTTGTGCTGTATAGATTGGCAAATTTATATTATTAGGTGGGAAAAAAAAACAAAATGATTTTTTTTATCAATTCTTAACAATAATTTATTCTTTAAATAGCCAAAAAACGGGCAGTGCGTACGTTGCTTTACTTGTGCAAAAGCAATTTTTAGCAATAGAAATCTACCTTTTCTTAATGATTTTTACAAATTAATATTGATTGCTTATAAATAACATAAATCACGCCTATTTATTGCACACTGCCTGTATTTTATTTTAACAGGCTAATTTTTGGCTTCATTTTTAAGCGAACAACAAGCGAAAACGATAAAATTGTAAGAAAAATAATACTTTTTAATTTATCAAAAACGATGTAGTAATTATAATGTAACTACAAAATGCCGCCCGAAAACCTAAATATAGTGCAAAAGACTATTACCTGTAAATACGTAATTACTCCTTAAGCAGTTTTATAATGTGCTGCTCTACCTGCGGGCTGTCCCACACACTCTCTATATTATCCAGCTTCATTACCTCATCCATGATTGCTTTTTGCCTGTCGCCAAGGGCCAGTGCCTCGCTATAGGGGCGGTAGCTAAATGTTACGCGGCTGTATAAGGGTAGCCATTTATCGGGGTGCTTTTCAGAGAAATGCTTTTCTATCTTTTTTTGCAGGTGAAATTTATCATCGGCCGTTTTAGAGCTCATCTCCATAAAATTGCGGTATGAAAGCTCAGCAATGGCATCAGCGTTAGGCTTACGGCTTTTTTCATACTCCCTGAATATCGCATCCCAGTCGTCTCCATATTCCTGCATCATCTGGTTAAGAATGGTAATATCTTCAAAACCGGCATTCATACCATGGCCGTAAAAAGGCACAATGGCGTGGCAGGCATCGCCTATAAGGGCTACCTTATCTTCAAAAGTCCACGGAAAACATTTTACCGTAACCAGGGTACTGGTAGGATTTTTAAAGAAATCCTCTACCAAATTAGGTATCACATCTAAAGTAGAAGGGAAATGCAATGCAAAAAACTGCTCCAGCGTTGCCTTGTCCTTTAAGCTGTCGAAAGAGTTCTCCCCTTCAAAAGGCATAAATAAGGTACAGGTAAAGCTGCCGTTAGTATTAGGCATGGCAATAAGCATAAAAGCCTGCTTAGGCCAGATGTGGAATGAATTTTTATCCAGTTTGTGGGTTCCGTCTGGGTTTGCAGGAATATTAAGTTCCTTATAGCCCATATTTAAAAACTCCTGCGAATAGTTAAACCTGTTTTGACGCTGCATGCGGTGGCGCACACGCGAAAAGGCCCCATCGGCACCAAAAACCTTATCGTACTTAAGGTCTGTCCAGGCACCTCTTTCGGTCTCGCCGGTTTGCAGTGTGGCCGTGGCCATATCTACATCCCAAATACGGGTCTCAAAAAAGAACTCCACCCCTTCGGCTTCGGCAAGGTCTACCATTTTGCGGTTAAGAAGCCCGCGCGATATAGAATATATACTCTCGCCGTCTTTGCCGTAATATTGATAGTTTAAAGAATCGCCTACGTGTATGGCGCGCTTATCCATGGGTATGGCAAGTTTTCTAATTTCGTCGCCCAGCCCTACTTCATCCAGCGCACGCCAGCCGCGGTGCGACATGGCAAGGTTAATGGAGCGTCCTGAAAATTGTATTTTCCTGATATCCGGGCTACGGTCGTAAACATGAACGGTATGGCCCGCTCTTTTAAGGTATATTGCAAGAAGGGACCCTACTAAGCCAGATCCTACCACTGCAATTTTTAAGGAAGTTTGCATGAATGTAAAAATTCTATAAAGCCTTACAAAAATAGGTATTTAATTTTGAGGGGGCTTTTTTTTACCAATTAATTTGCAACGCACTAATTAAGAAAACTTTGGCTATTAACGAATTCTTAATTACAACCTGCCCTTACTTATAAAGGAGTAATTTTATCCTACTAACTTTTTATATAAAACATCATGAGAGATTTAATTTGGTTAATCGTAGTTATCCTTCTAATAGGATGGGCAGTAGGATTTTTTGGCTTTGCAGAATCTGTAGGAAGCCTTATTCACATTTTATTGGTATTGGCAATCATAGGCGTATTGTACAGGCTGGCTACCGGCAGCAGGCCATAGTACAAAAATACTCTTCAATACCTTTACAAGAAAAGACAAAAATCCCCATTATGGGGATTTTTTGGTTTAATATACAGGATTGGTTTTTAATCTAAATCCACTTTTTTAAGGTTAGTTATGGCGGGGCCGTTTACTACAACACCATCGGTAGTAAAGCGTGAACCGTGCAACGGGCAGTCGAATGATTTTTCATCAGGATTCCATTGCAATACACCGCCCAGGTGGGGGCACACTGCACTACAGGTATGCAGTACCCCTTCGTTATCCCTGTAAGCTGCAATTTTTTTGAGTCCCGATGATACTATGGCACCCTCCCCTGCTTTAAGGTCTTCGGCATTATCTACATCACCACCCGACACCCAGTCCTTAACCATTTTATAGGCCATATTACCGGCTTCCGACAGGAAATCATCTGCCGTGCGGAACGTAATTCGCGACGGGCTGTACAATTCGTCATACTGATTTTTGTTACCAACAATCAGGTCATTTAGCAATATCCCACCAATGGTGCCGTGCGTCATCCCGTTACCCGAATCGCCTGTTATAATATAAATGTTATCATCGCCCGGATTTTTGCCAATATAGGCAAGGCAGTCTACAGGTTCCATTACCTGGCCACTCCATTTATATGCTACTTCTTCAAAGTATGGAAAATACTTTTTTGTCCAGGCAATAAGGTTTTCATACCGCTGTTCTTCACTCACATTTTCTTCATCGGCCTGACCCGTCTTGTGGTCTTCCCCACCCGATATTAACAAATCATATTGCTCATCAAGCGGTTCCAGCCTTACATAATGGTAAGGCTTTGCCACCCATTTGCTTTCCTGATCGCCAGTATCCCACCACATAGCATACGGAAGCCGGCCCTTAGGCACTTTTGCGCCTATTACATAACTCCTGTAAGCAAACTGCTTGGTGTGCATGGTAAATACATCGTTTACAGGGGTATTGGTTGCTACCACTATATGATTTGCTTTCACGGTAAAGCCATTGGCTTTAGCGCCTTCTTTGGTAATATCGTCGGCGCGGGATTTGGTATAGATCTCTCCGCCCATAGCCACAACAGCTTCGGCAAGGCCCTTTAAATATTTAAGCACGTGAAACTGCGCCTGCTGCGGGTACCGTATACACTCGGTATGGTTTTCCTGAAACCCAGGAATATGCGAAAGTAGTTCTGTAGGCAATCCTGCATTCTGGGTAGACTTAAACTCTTTGCCCAAATTCTCTACCTTATCGGTAGGGTCTAAAAACAGGTAGCCGTCTACACGCTTAAAGTTGCAGGAAATGTTTTCTTCGGCAACGGTTTGGTTTATCCATTCCAGTGCCTGCTTATGGCTTTGTGCCACAAGCTTTGCGTTTTCGTGCCCAAAAAATTTCTCAATATCATAATAACGGTTATCCAGCGCATAGGTTATTTGTGCGGTGGTGCGGCCTGTTTCGCCACTGCCCAGGTAACCGTCTTCCAGCAATGTAACCTTCCTGCCCGATTTACTCAGGCAATACGCCGTAGTAAGGCCCGCAATACCGCCGCCTATTATAAGTACATCGGTTTGCACATCATTGGCAATGGTACTATAAACAAGGGGTGGTGCAGTGTCTGTCCAGTACGACTTGTTTACGCCGCTGGTAATTTTTTCATCAATAGTGTTTAGTGTTTTCATAGCAGTTTTTGTTTAGGTGGGCGGTGTGTAGTCGCCTGCTATTAAAATTACTAAAAGCGATTAAACATCGCGGCAACATTAAAACAACATTAACTACAATAAGCATAAACAGTTACCACAAAAAAGCCGCCTGGTACAGGGGAGTACACAGACGGCCGGACAAACAAATAACCAGAAAAACTATTCCATTAAATTTTGATGCTTTTTGCGCATGGCCCAATAAAAGAAGTTAGGGAATACCAACAGTGTAAATACTGTGGCGGTAACCAACCCACCAATGATGGATATTGCCAGCGGCTTTTGCGATTCTGACCCAATACCTGTAGACAGTGCTGCAGGCATTAAGCCTATAGCAGCCATTAACGCCGTCATGATAACAGGCCTTGTTCGTGATTTTACCCCGTTAATGATAGAATCTGTAAGGGACATCTTGGTCTTGAGGTTATTGTGGAACTCCGAGACGAGTATTACCCCGTTCTGGATACAGATACCCAGCAGCGCTATAAACCCTACCCCTGCCGAGATACCAAAGTTTACACCCGTAATTTGCAATGCCATAATACCGCCTATTACTGCAAAAGGCACATTGATAAGCACTAAAAGCGAATCTTTAATATTGCCGAACATTACAAACAGCAGCACAAAAATAAGTATGAGCGATACCGGTACCATTTGTGCAAGCTTGGCACTGGCACGCACCTGGTTTTCAAACTCACCGGTCCAGCCGGTGGTGTAGCCTTCGGGTAGTTTTATGGTGTTTACTTTTGCCTGGGCATCGGCAATGGTGCTGCCAAGGTCGCGGTCGCGCACAGAGAATTTTACACCAATAAAACGCTTGGTATTATCGCGGTACACAAAGGCCGGGCCCGTCTCGGTAGTTAAAGTGGCTATTTCTTTAAGCGGCACTTTGCCTCCCCTTAGCGTAGGCACCATAAGGTTCATAATATCTTCTTCGCCTTTACGGTATTCCTGCTGGTAACGCAGCCTGATGTCAAATTTCTTTTCGCCTTCATATTTCTCTGTAGCGGTTTTACCGCCTATAGCCATTTCTATAATGCTTTGGGCATCGCTTTTTTGCACACCATAGAGCGCCATTTTTTCTTCGTCGAATTTTACGCTGATGCCCGGTTGGCCCAGGTTGCGAAGCACACCAACATCTTTAATACCGTCTATAGGTTTTATTTTCTCCATAACCTCATTGGCTATCTTGTCTAAAACATCAAGGTCATCACCATATATTTTTACAGCGTTAGATGCTTTAAACCCGGCAACAGCCTCGGCAACGTTATCTATAACCGGCTGCGAATAGTTGTAGGTTATACCCTGGTAGCGGCTTAGTTTTTTATTCATTTCTTCAACAAGGCCGTCTACGGTAAGGTCTCTTTTCCACTCGCTATGCGGTTTTAAGTCGACCTGGAATTGCAGGAAGCCAAAACCGTTGGGATCTGTACCATCATTACTCCTTCCGGTTTGAGAAAGTACATCATTTACTTCGGGAAATTCTTTTAGTTCTTTACGGATTATCTTAGCCATCTTAACGCTCTCTGTAAGCGAGTTGCTTATGGGCAGCTCTGCCGTTACCCAAAGCGCACCTTCGTTTAGCGGCGGCAGGAACTCTGTACCCATAAATTTAGCCGAGAACAGTGTAAGTGCCAATACTACCATAGAGACAATGATAGATACCCTTTTATTATGAAAGGTAACGTTAAGCCCTTTACTAACAATGTTATTAAAGAAATCTACAATAGGGTTGTGCTTTTCTTTTACATTTTTGTTTAGCAAAATAGAACATAATACAGGCACTAACGTAAGTGTGAATATAAGTGCACCAAGTAATGCAAAACCTAATGTCCAGGCCAGGGGCGAGAACATTTTACCCTCTACTTTTTCGAAAGCAAAAATGGGCAGTAAACCTGATATGATGATTAGCTTACTAAAGAATATGGCTACGCCAAGTTTTGTACCCTCTTTACGAATAAGCCCAAGTTTACTCAGTTTATTAAATCGTTCTTTACCTATTTTATGCTGAAGCTGGTCTAAGGCCACAAAAAGCCCCTCGACCATTACAACAGCGCCATCTATAATAATACCAAAATCGACAGCGCCAAGCGAGAGAAGGTTGGCGCTCATGCCCTTTAACTTAAGGCATAAAAAGGCAAACAATAATGCCAGCGGAATAATGATAGAAACGATAAGCGTAGTACGCCAGTCGGCCATAAATAAAAATACGATTACCGTAACCAGCAATATACCCTCCATAAGGTTGTGGGTTACGGTCTCTGTACAAAAATCCATTAACCTGTCGCGGTCATAAAACGTTACAAGCTGTACATCTTTAGGCAGTACATTAGCACGGATATCTTCAATTTTCTCTTTAAGCCTGCCCAAAACTTCACTTGGGTTTTCGTTCTTGCGCATTACCACAATACCCTCTACCACATCGTCATTATCGTTTAACCCTACCTGCCCCACACGCGGAACGTTAGACAGGTTTACCTTTGCTATGTTTTTAACTAATACCGGATTACCGTTTCGCTGGGCTACAATGGTATTCTCTATATCGGCCGGGCTATCAAGAAGCCCTATACCTTTTACTACATACGCCTGCCCGTTCTTCTCTATAACATCGCCGCCTACGTTAAGGTTAGCTTTGCTTATAGCTTCATATACTTCGGGAGAGCTAAGCTCATATTTTTGCAGTGCCACAGGGTCTATAGCTACTTCATACGTTTTTTCGCGACCGCCAAAGGCAACCACATCGGCTATACCGGGAACTGCGCGCAACTGCCTATCTATAACCCAGTTTTGCAATGTTAAAAGTTCGCGGGTATCTTTAGTATCACTGTGCAGGGTGTACCTGTAAATTTCGCCGGTAGGCCCATACGGCGGCTGAACTTCGGGGTCTATACCCTCTGGCAGCTGCACGTTACCCAACTGGTTATTTACCTGCAGGCGGGCAAAGGTATCGTCTACATCATCGTCAAAAATAATTTTGATTACCGATAGCCCAAACATGGTAATACTGCGCACATTGGTCTTTTTTTGTACCGAGTTCATGGCGATCTCTATGGGTGCGGTAACAAAACGCTCCACCTCTTCGGCGCTGCGGCCGTTCCACTCTGTTACAATAATTATCTGTGTATTGGTAACGTCCGGGAAAGCCTCTACCGGAATATTCTTGTAGCTTATTATACCTGCAATAACCACAACGCCCACCCAAAAAAAGGTAAACATCTTGTTACGCAGCGAAAAGCCTATTATGTTCTTTATTAATTTGTTCATCTCAGGTTACATTTAATCGTTAATAGCATCATAGATCAACAAATTGTTCTTTACAATTACCTGCTCGCCATCTTTAAGCCCGGCAGATAAATACGTAGTTTTATCGAGCGCGCGGTATACGGTAACCTCGCGTGTTTCTATATTATTTTTGGCTTTAAACACCATTACATAATTTTTGTTTTTATCAAAAACCACCGCTTCGCTTGGTACGGCAACATACTGCTTGCCATCGGCAAAATGCAGGGTAACGGTAGCATTCATTTCGGGTTTTAAGGCCACATCTGTATTATGTACTTTTATAAGTGCCTTTGCCGCGCGGGTATCCGGGTCTATAACATTAAACACCTTGTCTATTTTACCCGATATGCTTTTATCAGGATACGCTATGGTTTGTATGGTAGCGTCCTGGCCTTTTTTCACTTTAGTAAGGTCACTCTCATTTACATTTGCCAGTACCCAAACATCGTCCAGTTTGGCAATGGCAAATACACCCTGGTCGCGGGTAGACGAAAGCAGCTCGTTAGGGCTAATGTCTTTAGCCACCACATAACCGCTTATGGGCGCATACATGTTGTAAACCGACCCGCTTTTTAAACGATAAATGTTATTTACTTCGCCCATCCTGCTTTTCTCTGCTTTGGCTTTTTGCAGCTCTTTTTGTGCCATAACCAGTTCTTTTTCAGACGCCAGCTTGCCTTCATACATATCCTGTACACTTTGCAGGTTACGTTCGGCGATAGATACGTTAGCATCGGCATCGCTGGTCTGGCTCTGGAAACCCGCCACCTCACTACTGCGAATGCTGGCTAACAGCTGGCCCTGTTTTACATAGTCTCCCAGTTCTGCCTCTATGCTTATTACGTTACCGCCCACGGCAGGGTACACCTCGGCAAGGCTGTTATTATCGGCTGTTACTTTGCCAAAAAGTTTTAGCTCGTTTTGGGCATCTTCTGTTTTAGCGGTTGCAAAAGTACTCTCGTTATACATGGTATCGCTCATTGCAAATTGCGGTGCCGCCTCTTCTTTCTCTTCTTTTTTTGTTTCGCAGCCCGTTAGTACAAAAAGAGATACAGTAGCTAATGCGAATATATATTGTGGTGTTTTCATGGTTTAAAAGTTTTTAATTCCGGTTACATAATTAATTTGCGCGGCGGCAAGGGCAAGCTGTTCCTTAACCCTTTCTACTTCGGTTTGTGCTTCATTATAGGATTCAAAGAAGTCGGCAAATTCTATCATTGATACATTCCCTTTCTGGAAATTGTTGTTTATACCGGTAAATACGGCATCAAAATCTTCGTTAATAAGTTTGGTAATGCGTTTGTATTCCTCCACGCTGCGGGTGTAATTTTGATAGGCTGCCAATACCTCATTCTGAATTTGCAACTGCTTGTATTCGGCATTCTTCTGCCCCTGCTCTACCTGAATTTTAGCGGTTTGTATGTTACCCCTGTTCCTGTCGAATATGGGCAGCGGAATACCTATGCCCACATTGGTTTCGTGATAAAAAGCCGCGCCCTGCTGGTCGTAGCCTGCGCGTAATGTAATATCGGGAATGGCGAGCCTTTTTTGCAGGGATACATTTATTTTAGCCAACTCTATTTCCAGTTT
>Ga0247814_10001372_pt1 | contig 14457 bp, 8 predicted proteins | sample UWRJL179409R1_FD_179947 | JGI IMG/M metagenome (GOLD analysis project Ga0247814, IMG submission 179947) | Plant litter microbial communities from Arlington Agricultural Research Station in Wisconsin, United States - UWRJ-L179-409R-1 | ecosystem: Environmental > Terrestrial > Plant litter >...
AATTTAGTACTTCACCATCTGTTACATAGGTTGCCTTGCTACCCAAAGGCATGTAAACAAAACGTTTTTTAAGCGCATAATCTGTAAAAAGTGAACTGTTAAGGTCGTAAGGCAAAACGCCCAATACCGGCTTCAGGTTTTTAAGTTCGCCTCCAAAAAAATGGTATTTAGATAAACTGTCGTAAGGCGCCTGATTAACATTTAGCGTTACGGGCGATACAGGGACATTTGTGTAATCATCTCCGGTATCGCTCCCGCAGGAAATTAACAAACCTATTAAGAGTATGCATAGCAAACAGGTGTTGCAGTGTTTTATCATTTGCCTTTAAGTGTTAAAAGGCAAATATATACAAATACTTATAACTCCAGCTTTACGCGGTAATTTTTAAGGCCGTTAAGAGCTTCGGGTGTAGTGTGGTCAAAAGTTTCCTCGTGGCGGTTCTTTTCGTTTTTAAGGCTAATACGTTTTACAGCATTATAAAAACGGCGCACTTCTTTATGGCTGGTTAGTAAAAGTTTAGGCACCGTTACATTTTTACCCGAATCGTCTTTTGCCACCATGGTAAAATAGGAGGAATTACAGTGTTTTTCTACCCCTGTGCGAATATTTTCAGATGTTACGCGTATGCCCACCACCATAGAGCTGTTGCCCACATAGTTTACAGATGCCCTCATGGTAACAAGTTCGCCCACTTCTATAGGGTTAAGAAAATCTACCGTATCTACCGATGCCGTTACGCAGTAACTGCCGCTGTACTTTGCAGCGCTGGCAAAGGCTATCTGGTCCATGAGCATAAGTATGTAACCACCGTGTATCTTGCCGCTAAAATTTGTGTGCGACGGCAGCATGAGTTCAGATATTGTTACTTTAGAGTCGGATACGGTCCTGAAATTTTCTTCCATAGTGGTAATTTATTGGTTAAATAATCCTTCATTGTTTTCCGGCAGGGCATCTTCCTCCTGTTGCAACGCACGGTTAAGGATACTTTCCGGCAACGACTTTTTAGCCTTTGCACCCATTTTTTTAAGTTTTTCTATACTGGTAATTATATTACCGCGGCCGTCAAACAGCTTGCCCATAGCATTTTGGTATTCGCCCTGTGCATCTTTCATTTTGTTGCCCACCTTGGTAAGATCGCCTATAAGGCCTTCAAATTTATCATACAACGCACCGGCCTGACGGGCTATTTCATAGGCATTTTCCTGCTGCTTCTGGTTCGTCCACATACTGTCTATAGTACGCAATGTTGCTAAGAGGGTAGTAGGGGTAACAATAACAATATTACGCTCAAAGGCTTTGCTGTATAGTGCAGGGTCTTCGTTAAGGGCCAGTGCAAACGCCGGCTCCATAGGTATAAAGAGAAGTACAAAATCAGGGCTTTCTATTTTGTAAAGGTCATGGTAATTTTTATCGCCCAGTTGGTCTACGTGGCGCTTAATAGAATTAACGTGGTCTTTTAGGTACACCAGTTTTAAAGGGTCGTCTTCGGCGTTAATGTAGCGCTCATATGCAATAAGCGATACTTTGCTGTCTACTATCATCTTCTTTCCGTCGGGCAGGTTTATAACCACATCGGGCAGTACGCGGCCACCTTCTTCTAAAACATGGCTTTGCTGAACGTAGTACTCGCGGCCTTTTTCCAGTCCCGATTTTTCAAGCACGCGTTCCAGTACAAGCTCACCCCAGTTGCCCTGCATTTTGGTATCGCCTTTAAGGGCGCGGGTAAGGTTAAGGGTTTCGCGGCTCATGTTTTCGTTCATGGTTTGCAGGCCTACAATTTGCTGGCGCAGCGCTGCATGGTAGTCTATACTTTCTTTGTGGGTGTCTTCTACTTTTTTCTCGAAAAGATGAATTTTTTCCTGCAAAGGCGAAAGGATATTCTTCATATTCTCGCGGTTCTGCTCGGTAAATTTATTCGATTTCTCCTCAAGTATCTTGTTGGCAAGGTTTTCAAATTCCTTGGTAAACTTTTCACGAAGCTCATCGGTTTCCTGGCGTTGTTCGCGCATGCGCTCAAAAAGGTTCTCAAAGTCGGCTTCCTTTTTAGTAAGCTGTACGTTAAGCGCATCTTTGGCAGTGCGCAGGTCGTTACGCTCATTTTGTAGCAGGCTCACCTGTTTTTCAATATTCTGCCTGTCTGTAATAGCTTGTTGTTTTAGTTGTTCTATAGTGCCCTGCAGGCTGTTATGGCGTTCTTCCAGTACTTTAGTGTCGGCAGTAGCTTTAGCCGTAAACAGCATTTTGCCAATAAAAATGCCTATGGCAAGAGCAATAATAAAGGCGAGTAAAAGTATAATAGTATCGGGCATTGGGCGTGTTTTTTGTAATGGGTAAAAGTAAGGAAAATTTAGGGTATGGCGAACTTTTTAAGGTTCGATAAACTGAATTGTTACAGGCAAAATAGCGGTAGGGCTGCCAGTCTTACTTTCTTTAAAAATATAAACAACCCTAAAATTAAGAAAACTTGTTTTGCTGCCGTACTTTAAAAAAAAGTCTTCATCTATAATAGCGTCCCTATGCCTTGCTTCAAAATCTTTAGTGCAGGGTTGCGGGATCGCTTCTTGTTTTTGAAGCAGGTAAGCGTGGCCGGTTTTACTTATAGGTATATCATACAATACATCACCACCCGAAATTGCTTCCTTTTTAATTGTACCGCCCTCTTTATAACGAATGTATATGGTATCCTGTGCTTTAACTAACTCAATAGGATTGGTAACTATAGTTTCGCTAAAATCCAATGCTTTGCATAACTGCACTAATCTTTCCCGCATTTGGTAGCCGTCTGCCCGTGCATTTATATATCCTTCAGCCGACAGCGAGTAAAATTTAGCCGACTTTTTACCTTCATAAAGCTCTAAATTGTAATTGGGGTAATTAGTAAAGCTAATATTTTCTTTATCGTTTTTAGTGGTTATCCGGGTAAGGTTTAATTGTGAGGCATCCAGCATATTGGCGTCATCAATAAGTTTTACAAATTTTGTTTTGTCGGCATTAATTACTTTAATCTTTCTAACATGCGTTTTAAAGTCAGGTAAGTACACTCCATAACGGTACATCTCGCCGTTACTGAGAACCACAAGATAACTTCCTGAAATGGTATCTGTTTCTATATTTTCTGATGCGCGAATGATCAGAGCATCCTTGTCTTGTAGGCCTAAAAGGTTTATGTAGGGATTGTACTCTTTAACCTGGGTTTGAAAATTTACAACTGGTATGGATTGTTGTGCAAAACACATTGAGGTGTAAAATATAAAAAAGAGTATTGCTTTGAACATTATGTATAATTAAGACTAAAGTGTAAAAATAATAAAAATTAGAATGAATATATTGCGTTACTTTAGTATCAACCAATAAAAACAAACCATGAAATACATTTATGTGCTTGCCTTGTTATGCTTCAACCTTTGCTTAGCTCAGCAAGCAGAAATAACAGATTGGATTAATAAAAATGCTATTGTTATAGAAGATGCTAATCAGGATACACCTTTAAAGAATTTTAATACTAAAGGATCTGACATTTTTAAAGATGTAAAGCTTTTTGGTTTTGGCGAAGCAACACATTTTACTAAAGAATTTTTTGACCTTAAGGTTAAGTTTTTTAGATATTTAGCAGAAAATGAGGGTGTCACCATTTTTATGATCGAAGATATTCATAGTAACATGTACGAAATAAACAATTTTATTAAAGGAGGGCAGGGAGATGCAGCGCAACTGGCTGGGAGCATGGGTTTTTTGCTTTGGCGCAACGAAGAAATGCAGGGGTTATTGCAATGGATGCGCACGTACAATGAAGGCAAACCGGCAGATAGACAACTTAAATTTTACAGTATAGATTGCCAGTCGGGGGCAAATACGAACTTGAATTTAAAAAGGTTTATAAATAAATACAACGTTAAAACCCAGGAGGGTATTAGTGCGGTATTAGATTCATGCAGCACTCTACAATATTTTTCTAAAAGTAATGATCAGGTTCAATTGAAAGGCTACATAAAACAGCTGCAAACATTACAAAATGATATTGAGAGTAATTTTAAACCTGAAAATAAAGATCAGGCAAATGATCTCAATGATGCTCTTTATACACTTACCATTTTAAACCAGTTTACCAGCTTTGTATTAAATTCGACACAACAGTACAGGGATAAGTGTATGGCAGATAATGTACAATGGATATTGCAGCATAATGGCCCGGCGGCCAAAGGTTTTATTTGGGCTCATAACAGCCATGTATCCAAAGAACATACTAACTATAAGCGGCTGGGTATGCACCTTAAAAATACTTTTGGAAATGCTTACTACAGTGTTGGGTTTAGTTATGCGGAAGGTAAATTGTGGGGTGTAAAAGTTAATAATAAAAAAGAGGTTGTTGGGGTTGTATATAATGTTTTTAATCCTGAAAAGAAAACACCCGAAGCTGTTTTAAGCCAAGCCAAGGCACCTGTGTTTTTTATAGACTTTAAGCAAGCTTTACAAAATAGTACCATGAATAGTTTCTTAAATGCTAAACTAAAATGTATGGATACCGGCGGAAACGGTTTCTATCCTAAATGGTGGGGAGCAAAAGCTAAACTTGCAGATATGTATGATGGGCTTATCTTTATCAAACAAGTATCACTACCACATTATATACCGGGCAAGGTAAAAGAAAGCATGCAAAACCCTGTTGAAGAAATTATGATAATAAGATAAGCAAATTCTCTAAGCTCTGCTATATTGTTGCCATATTTTAAAATATGGTTATATTTATAAAGTTTATGAAATGCACAACAAATATTACGATACTATGAGCGACAAATACCTTTCTTTTAAAAAGTATCCCGATGCTGCCGAAGCTAAGAACCTGCAGCATTTTTTAATTGATAATGGCATTGAATGTCTTTTTGTAGATGCATCGCCAAGGCTGGGCAGTAGCTTTACCGGCGATTTGCTGAAGGAATATGAGATACAGGTTAAGCCACAGGACTTTGAAAAAGCAGAAGCTTTGCTGGAACAACAGGCAGAAGATATGCTTAAAGACCTGCCGGAAGATTATTACCTTCTTACCTTTAACAATGAAGAACTGTATGACGTTGTGCTTAAGCATGATGAGTGGAGCGAGTTTGATTACGTTTTGGCACGCCGCCTTTTGGCCGAAAGGGGTAAAACCGTAGATGAAAGCCTTATAAAAAGCTTGCGCCACCAGCGTCTTGCCGACCTAGCCAGGCCCGAAGAAAACCAGCATGCCTGGATTGTTTTTGGCTATATAGCAGCATTGCTGGGTGGTTTTCTTGGTGTTACTACCGGCTACGTACTTTTAACTGCCCAAAAGACCCTGCCCGATGGCAGCCGCGTATATACTTACACAGCAGCTGACAGGGCGCATGGTAAAATTATTTTGGTGTTGGGTGTTGCTGTGTTTGTTATATTGATAGTTTTAAAAATCCTTAAGTTTTTTTAAATAATAATGTTTTTCTAAAGTGTTAAAAATCATATAGGTACTATTATTTAATACTTTTTGGCCTCTCTTTTGCGTTAAGTAGTTATACCTGAGTATAATTTTATACCTTAATGAATTATGAGAAGCATTAAACTCTGCATCCTTGCCGCAGCTTTATGCTGCATGGTGCCTGCTGTGGCACAAAAACAATTTGGTTCGGCACGGTACACACACATGTGCAGTTACTTTGGCGAAGATATTGCCGGCGATATCGTGGCTTATGAAGCAGACGGATCTGCCCAGAAAGTTGTAAAAAAAATAATGTCGGTCATTGGGCTTAAACCCAATTTTGAGCTTCGTGCTGCTAATGTGCCCAATGCGGCTGCGGTTATGCTAAAAGGCAAGCGTTTTATATTGTATAATCCCGATTATATGAATAAAATTAATGCGTCTACAGGCAGTAACTGGGCAGCCATTAGCATTTTTGCACACGAAATAGGCCACCACCTTAACGGCCATACACTGGATAATGTGGGTAGCCGCCCCCAAACAGAGCTTGACGCCGATGAGTTTAGCGGTTTTGTAATGCACAAAATGGGTGCACCGTTACAGGATGCCCAGGCGGTAATGGCGTTAATTTCGTCTATTAAAGGATCGCATACACACCCGCCTAAAAAAGACCGCCTGGCCTTTATTGCCACCGGGTGGAACAACGCAGGGCCAACCACGGTTATTACAGCAACGCCGGAGCGGGCAACTGTAAAGGCCGACCCTAATCCTAAACCGTACTCGCCACCGGTTGCGGTAAAGCCAGAACGCAGCTATGCTGCGCAGCAAAATACATCTGTTACGCAAGGCAACACAACGCGTGAAAAGGCAGTTGTTCCACTTAAGCCGGTAGCTGCACCTGTACCGCAACATAAGGTTGCGGTTACTGCCGGGACATCAACAAGAACTAAAAAGATACAGCAAAGCATTCAATCAGGCAACGTGGTATCTGAAGCGCATTTTGATGCCAATCCCCACACAAAATATTACTTAACTAACAAAGGCAACCTTGTGCAGGTAGATAATGATAAGGTTTACTTTGTAGCCAGCCTGTATAAATCAGATAAGCGAGGTTACGGCATGATGCTTTCAGACAGCAATTCGTATAAGGTTTATGTGGGTAATGGGGGAGTACTTGTAAATGGCAGCGGTACTAAAGTAGGCTATTTCAGGGCGAGGTAACCATATTAATTTTTCGTTATATATAGAAAATCCTGATATGTAATATATCAGGATTTTTTTGTTATGCTAAATTATAGCTATAAACGTAACAGCTTATTAGTTGTGTTGTCTCCATATTGTTTCATGAATAATTGTGTGTTTTCGCGCCTTTAGATGATAATTAGCCGGTTGTTTACATTGATAATGATTGCTCCTATACTTAGATCAAACGAAAGTTTCAGCTATAAAAAAAGTCCCCATGCATTTGCATGGGGACTTAAATTTTGGCTTTGTAATTAAAGACTAGTAAACTATCCTTTTGCTTACTGTGCCCTTATCAGTATTTATTTGTAAAATAAGTACTTGTTGTTGTATCTGCATACCGTCTATAACAGTTTGGTTAGCATTAATACCTGTTTGGGTATAAAGCTTGCTACCTCGTGTATCATAAATGGTAACGCCTGTTATCTGGGCATTTGCAGATGTAATGTTTATACCATTACCTTCCTTGTATACCATTACACTTCTCGAAATCAGTTCAGGTGTGTTTGTATCAAGTATTGCAGTTGTTGCCCACGGGCTGTAGTCTCCATCGCCACATACACTACGTACATGCAGGTAGTTAGAAACAGCAGGATTGTAAGTAACATCAAAAATGTAGAAAGCAGTTGTATATACAGAATTTACTGTAGTTGGATCCTGAACAGGGCCAAACACATACTCGTACCCTACAGGAGGAGTACCTAATATAGGAGTACCCCATGTTAAGTTAGCTGTAGCTACGTCTTCCTGTGGTATAATTTCAAGTCCGTAAGGAGCAAAACACGTTGGTGTTGGAGCTACAATAAGTGTGTAATCTTCTGCTTCACCAAAAGCAAAGTTACCACATGCAGGAGTAGGGGTGCCAAAATTAGCATTTCTTATCCTCATCCTGTAGCTGCCTACAGCTGCATTTGGCGGTACAGACACACTACCAATAGTGGCCGGAGATGTTAGGAATGCAGAAACGATCTCGGTTTCACCTGCATCGTCAAAATCAAAGTCATTGTTCCAGTCTACCCATACAGTGTAAGTTGCTGTGCCGGTAGGGTGTGTTCCTATAACAGTAAACGATCCTGCTGCATATGTTGTAACAGAGTGTTGTTGTGAATAATCAGTATATCCGCTAAATGCTGTACCGTTATTCGTAATATTACTTTCTGCACCTGTAGTGGTAATGTAGTTTGCAGTACTGCCGGTATGAGTTGGCACACAGTAACCTCCAAAGAAAGTTGTGCTTACCCAAAGGCTGTTACCGTCTACATCGCCACAGTTAGACCTTACGTGCAGGTAGTTTGTAGCATTAGGCGTTACAGCAACATTCAGTACAGAAAGTTCTGTTGTAAATGTACCTGTTGCAGGAGGATTTTGAGATGTTGATACAAAATACTCATAACCTGCCGGAGAACCTGTATTAGGCGCTGTCCAGCTAATGTTAGCATTTGAAGGAGATGTAAGTAATACAGTAGGTGTACGGGGAACATCGCAAGTTGCAGGGCCTGTTAGTGTCCACTGTAGTGTAAATACACCGGCGCCTGTATTGTATCCATCCTGTACCCAGTATACTGTTTGTGAGCTACCGGTAAGATTTTCCCATCTAACCTGAGAGTTCGCACCGTTAGTGTCGTTTAGAGCATCAGGAGCATCCATACATGCAATTGATGTAAGGCTGCCACAAGCACCGTAAAGTACACTATGTATAGAGTCATAACCATTTGTAGTCTGGCCTATGTTCAGCGTATAACCGTTTGGTACCTGTATGTAATAGTACATATCAGGAGCATTGGTATTTGTAGAACATAAAGGTGTGTAGTCATTAGCTGCACCAATTGTTGTAGAGCTGTATGGGCTTTGTAACGTAGAAAGGTTTATTGCGCTGGCACATGTATCGCCTGCAAGATACCTAAACCTTACCGATGTTATCCATTCGCTGTAACCATCTGTACCACAATTTGCCCTTACGTGAAGGTAATAATAAGTGTTATCTAATAACGAAGTGTAACCTGTTACGCTTGTTTCTGTAGTAGGTGTACCTGCTCCTGTAGGGGCTCCCGGTAGTAAATCTACAACATATTCATAGCCTGTAGGTGCATTACCAAGGGCAGGTGCACTCCAGCTTAAGTTAGCAGTTCCCTGTGCTACAGCTACGCCCAGCGCATTACGCGGTGTAGAACATGTAGGTGGTACGGTAACATTTATAGTATAGTCTTCAAAGCTACCCCATGTTGCTGTCCAGCATGGTGTAGGAGGGCCAAAATCAACGCCCCCCACCCTCATACGGTGGTAGCCTAAAGATGCAGTTGGAGGAACAGTAATAATACCTGTTAAAGTACCGCCTCCGCCCGGAGTTGTAGCAGTGTAAACCTCTTCTCCAACATCGTTAAAGTCAAGGTCATTATTCCAGTCTACCCAAATTTTGGTGTCGTATGTAGCAGAGTTGGTTGCTAAAGTTACGCTAAACTGTTGCTCTACACCCTGGCCAATATTTACAACAAGATTTGTAAAATCGCCATAGTTTCCTGCTTCTGCAGCTGTAGTGTTGTTAATAGAACCAATAGATACGTTAGTAATACCGGTACCATCTACACTTGTAGGTGCAGGTCTGCAATATCCTACGTAGAACGAATAAGTAGACCATAAGCTGTATCCGTCTGCATTACAATTGTTCCTTACATGAAGGTAGTTAGTAACGTTAGTAGTAATAGTAACATCTGTTACAGATGTTGCTGTTGTAGCCGTACCGTCTGCAGGTGGTGTAAGCGATGTTGTTACCGCATACTCATAGCCTGTTGCGCCGGCCACTGCAGTCCAACTAATAGTTGCAGTTGTAGGAGATGTAGCTGTAGCAGCTAAACCTCTCACAGCAGGACATGCCGGTGGTGGTGTTACATTAATAGTATAGTCTTCAAAACTACCCCATGATCCGTTATAGCATGGTGTTATTGTTCCAAAATCTACTCCGCCCACCCTCATGCGGTGGTTGCCTAATGATGCAGTAAGAGGCACAGTAATAGTACCTGTTAAAGTAGCCGGGTTTGTAGCGGCAGATACGCCTGTGTAAACCAGCTCTCCTTCATCGTTAAAATCAAGGTCATTGTTCCAGTCTACCCATATCCTTGTATCATAAGTAGGGCCTGCACCATAAGTAATGCTAAACGGCTGTTCTACACCCTGGCCAATAGTGGCAATCTGGGCGCTATAATCGCCATAGTTTCCAGCCTCTGCAATTGTTGTGTTATTAATGCTGCCAATAGTAACATTAATAATACCCCTGCCGTCTACACTTGTAGGTGCAGGTATACAATAGCCTACATAGAACGAGTAAGTGGTCCATAAACTGTATCCGTCTGTACCACAGTTGTTCCTTACATGAAGGTAGTTAGTAACGTTAGTAGTAATAGTCACACCGGTAACAGATGTTTCTGTTGTAGCCGTACCGCCTGCAGGTGGTGTAGCCGATGTTGTTACAGCATACTCATAACCTGTAGCATTGGCTACAGCCGTCCAGCTAATGTTTGCAGTTGTTCCGGAAGTAGCAGTAGCAGCTAAGCCTCCTACAGCAGGACATGCCGGTGGTGGTGTTACATTAATCGTGTAGTCTTCAAAGCTACCCCATGTTCCAGTCCAGCACGGTGTAGGAGGTCCAAAATCAACGCCTCCCACCCTCATGCGGTGGTTGCCTAAAGATGCAGTAAGAGGTACAGTGATAGTACCTGTTAAAGTAGCTGGATTTGTAGCAGCAGACATACCTGTGTAAACTAATTCGCCTTCATCATTAAAATCAAGGTCATTGTTCCAGTCTACCCATATCCTTGTGTCATAAGTAGGCCCGGCACCGTAAGTAATGCTGAACGGTTGTGCTACTCCTTGGCCAATTGTAACAACCTGGGCGGTATAATCGCCGTAGTTTCCTGCTTCTGCAATTGTTGTGTTGTTAATACTGCCAATAGTAACATTAATAATACCCCTGCCGTCTACACTTGTTGGTGCAGGAACACAGTGTCCTGCGTAGAATGATGTTCTTACCCATTCGCTATATCCGTCCTGTCCGCAATTAGCACGAACGTAAACATAATTTGTAGACAATTCTGTAGCAGTAACACCTGTAACAGATAATTCTGTAGTTGCAGTACCACTTGCCGGAGGTGTATTAGATGTTGTTATCGCATACTCATATCCCTGAGGAGTGCCAGTAACAGGAGCTGTCCAGCTAATATTTGCAGTTGTTAACGATGTTAATGTTGCTGTAAGCGTTCTTGGTATATTACATGCAGGGGGAGCAGTTAGTGTCCATGCTAAAGTAAAGTTACCCGTAGCGTTGCCCCATGCATCCTGTACCCAGTAAACAGTTTGATCACTGCCTGTTGTGTTTTCCCAGGTTGTATTTACTATTTCTGTATCAGTACACAGTATTTGTGTAGAAGTTGTACAGTTACCATAAAATATTGAGTGAACAGAATCATAACTGCTTGCAGTTAGGCCTATAACTAAGGTATAGCCTACAGGTACAGGAATAGAGTAAAATACATCTCTTCCGGCACCAAAACCACATGTAGGTGTATAATCATTACCTGCATCTGCATTTGTAGAGATTACAGGAGATGTAAGTGCGCCAAGATTTATGGCTGCTGCACAAGTGTCTCCCAGCAGGTACCTAAACCTTGGAGAAGTTGTCCATTCGCTATACCCATCAGTACCACAATTTGCCCTTACATGAAGGTAATAAAAAGTGTTGTCTGTTATAGGGGTGAAGCCTGTAACAGTTGTGCCTGTAACAGGAGTACCTGCTGTAGTAGGAGCTGCAGTATTTGTATCTACTACATACTCATAACCCGTAGGTGTACCTAAGGCAGGAGCTGTCCAGCTTAAGTTAGCAGTGCCCGAAGCCACGCCAACACCTACTGCATTAGTTGGGGCAGGACATGAAGGAGGTACTGTTACGTTAATAGTGTAATCTTCAAAGCTACCCCAGGCTGCCGTCCAGCACGGAGTTGGTGGGCCAAAATCAACGCCACCCACCCTCATGCGGTGATTGCCTAAAGGAGCTGTAGCAGGAACTGTAAAATTACCTGTTATTGTAGCAGGGTTAGCTGCAGGTGCAACGCCCGAAAAAACCTCTTCGCCTGCATCTGTAAAATCGAAATCATCATTCCAGTCTATCCATATTTTCATATCATAGGTTGGACCCGCACCTAATGTGATGCTGAATGCTTGTTGAACAGTCTGGCCAACATTTACTATTTGAGTAGTAAAGTTACCATAGTTTCCTGCCTCTACCCCAGTGGAGTTATTAATGCTGCCAATGGTTACATTAGTAATACCTATACCATCTACACTTGTAGGTGCAGGAGTACAATACGTTTGGGCAAATGCAGGTAACGCATTTAGTGCCATTAGCAATACAAGTAATTGCATTGGCTTTTTTGTTCTTAATCCGGGAAGTATATTAGCAATGCGCCAATTTTCGCTCTCCGGAGACCGGGGGATAGAGCCCCGTTTTTTGAATAAAAAGTTGTAGTTTTTTTTCATTTTGTACAAAATATTTGATGTGCTTTAAAAATACAACTTATTGCAAAAAAATAAAGGATGATAAGGTTAATTGAGTAAAAATTAAATTAGTCTTAATTTTTATGAATATTATGTAATGTAGCTCTATGTAACCTGTTAATGTATTGTGATATTTTCAGTATAGGGTTGATGTCGCAGTGATAATATTTTATGATTTTTGTAACAAAGCACCTTCAAAAATTACGGTTTATTGCGTTTTTATCTGTTTACAGGTAATATTGCGCCCTATTTGTTGTTTTTATTTAATGAAAAATTAATGTTGTGCTTATATGTGAAATATTCATGTGAAACTATAAACAATCAATAGCTAAATTCCTTAAAAAAATACTGTTATTTACTTGTTGTTCCCAGCGCAGGTTATAACCTTAATCTATATAATTTTCGTGCAATACAGCGTGCCTACAATTTAGAATCCTAAGGGTTTTACAAAACAAAAAAGCTACCCAAATTATTTGGATAGCTTTTTACATGAAGTATATGTTGTAATTTATTCGTGAGACCCTACACTTTTTTTAGGGTAATTAAACAGAAGGCTGGTAATAATAGGTACAAAGAAAATTGCAACCGTTAATACCGAAATGCCAATATCTGCCGTATGGCTGCCTAAAAAGATACTGAAGCCGCTTTCAGGATAAAAATGCTCTACTAACGAAAGTGTTAGCTTCACGCCCAGTATACCTATAACTATAAAAGCTGCAGTTTCCAGGAAATTGTATTTATCCATAAGGCCTACAAACCATTGGGCTATAAAACGCATGGCGAGGATACCTATAAATACACCTATACATACTAATATAATATTAGGAGTAAAGGCTACGGCAGCAAATACATTATCTATAGAAAAAGCCATGTCCATAAGCTCTACTAAACATACCGTTGCCCAAAAGTTGCCCAGTGTACCTACCGTCATTTTATAAAGCCAGTTGCTTTTCTTATCTATAGTATCGTCTTCTTCCTTTGGGGTTTGTTTCGATTTATACCAGTCGAATACCAAATATAAAAGGTAGAGGCCGCCAATAGGTTTTAGCCACCATATAGTTATAAGTGCCGATGCAAATATCATGGCTATGCCCCTAAAAAAATAAGCACCCCAAATACCATATTTTAAGGCACGATTTCTTTGGTCTTTAGGCAGGTCCATAACCATGGTTGCCAGTACCGCGGCATTATCTACAGATAAAAGGCTTTCTATGATAATAAGGTTGCCAATAATGGCTAAAGACGTTCCCGGATGGCTGATAATATCCTGCCAAAGTTCGCTAACGTGTTGAAGTAATTCGGTCATTTTTGTTGATTAGGTTTAATTCACTTATATATAAGTATGAATTATTGTTTTTTTGTTACACTTAAATCGTTTCAAATTTAGATATTAAAAAGTAATAATATCAATATTGATATGCAATAGTCTAAAAGCTGCTAATATAATTGAATTGAAATGCGGATTTTCGCAGACTTTTAATCTTAGTTGAGTGAAGCTAATTTGCGATTGCTAAGCATCTGTGCTCTTATAAGTACTAAATAAAAAAGCCCTGCACTAATAGGTATGCAGGGCTTAGGTAGTTGTGTAGTTGATTTAGGTAGTTTTTGCTTTCTGTGGAGAAGCTTTACTATTTATGCAAGGGCCAGGCCGGCAGTAACGGCAGCTTCCTGTTCGGTTACTACACTAAGCAGTATGAACGAACGGTCGCCGGTGTTCTTTGCCTGCAGGGCTTTAAGATTGTCTAAGGTTATGTTGCCGGTTATATAGCCACTGTCGTGATTGGTATATGCTTCTTCTACCGTATTAAAGTGTAGTTTAAGCGCTTCGGCGTTTTCTTTTTTATGGCGAAGCAGTACTTTAAGCTCTACATCGTTAGTAAGCTTAAGGTTCTCTTCGCGGTATATTTTTTTGTACTCGTATTTATAGTCATAGCTTAACGCTGAAATATCCGACAGTACTGCCGATGCCGTAGGGAACGATCCCGCGCCACGGCCTACAAAAAAGTGGGTATCGGCAAAGCTGGTTTTGGTAATGATGCCGTTAAAAACATCGTCTACGTGGTACAAGCGGTCTTCCGGGGTTACGAACTTAGGGATCACAAAGGCAGATAACCCGCCGTCTTCTCCTTTAAATGCCTGCGCCACCAGTTTTATTTTAAAGCCTTTTTCTTTGGCATACTTAAGTTCCAGTTCGCCTATGTTGTCTATACCTATATTAAATATGTCTTCCGGCTGGGCAATGTAG
>Ga0247814_10001375_pt1 | contig 14417 bp, 12 predicted proteins | sample UWRJL179409R1_FD_179947 | JGI IMG/M metagenome (GOLD analysis project Ga0247814, IMG submission 179947) | Plant litter microbial communities from Arlington Agricultural Research Station in Wisconsin, United States - UWRJ-L179-409R-1 | ecosystem: Environmental > Terrestrial > Plant litter >...
AGTGTTAAAAGTATCACTGCAGTTATCTAATAATTCTAATTTAGAAAACCAGGAACCAATTACGCTCTCATGATCAGAACTGCAACCTCCTTATTTATTATCCTTACAGCCCCATTATTATTTACCTCTAAAGTCTGCGCTCAGGTTTCTTCGACTCCAGCAAAAGATACCACCCTACTCTTACAGGAAACAAAGCAGCTGAAAGATGTGCAGATCGTCGGCAAAAAAACTCTCGTTGAGCATAGAAACGGTAAAGTGATTTTAAATATAGCCAACAGCATCCTTGCGGCAGGAAATTCAGCACTGGATATATTAGCAAAAGCACCCGGTGTGAATGTAGATCAGGATGGCAACATCAGCCTGAAAGGAAAAAGAGGGGTCAACGTGATGATTGACGGCAAGCCCACCTATTTATCTGCAGAACAGCTAACCGCAATATTACGTTCTACCAGTGGCAATACCATTGAGACGATAGAATTAATTAGCAACCCATCGTCTAAATACGATGCATCCGGTAGTGCCGGTATCATTAATATCAGGTTAAAGAAGAGTTCCGGCTACGGCACCAACGGAACCTTAACCGCCGGTGGCGGATACGGGAATTACTATAAAGCAAATAGCGGCCTAAACATCAATCACCGAAGTAGAAATCTGAATGTTTTTGGCAGTTATAACTATGACAGGGGCAAGGATTTTGAAAACCTGGAGGTACAGCGCAGTAACACAAATGCAGATGGAACTACCTATTTTGATGTAAATGGACATGATGTTTCCAGCCGCAGTAACCATGCGTATAAAGCAGGGATAGACTATGACCTGAACACCAAAAGTATTTTGGGTTTGATGACCAGCGGTTTTGTTAACACCAGTAATACCGATGCTAAAAGCCTGACCATTATTGGCCAACTTCGTAACACGGCCGACTCCAGTATTACAGCCGCTACACCGGCATATAGCCGTTTTAGCAACCAGACTTATAACCTCAATTACAAAACTGTAATTGATACCAGCGGACAAGAGTTTAATGCCGATCTGGATTATTCTACCTTTCGCAGTACAAATAATGTGGACTATAGCAACTCCTTTTACCAGGCAGATGGTTCAATGCTGAAGGCCCCGCTGATCTTTAGAAACGCTACACCGTCTTCCATAAACATTTGGGCAGCAAAGGCTGATTATACACATCCCTTTTCAGACCAGACAAAATTGGAAACTGGTGTTAAAAGCAGTTATGTGAAAACTGATAATGATTCGAGGTTCGACAACCTCAAAGCGGGTAACTGGCAAAATGATTTGGCGGGGAGTAATCGTTTTATCTATAAAGAATACGTCAATGCAGCCTACGCTAACCTGCAAACAGCTTTTCAGCATACAAAATTGCAGATTGGGCTGAGAACCGAATTAACCAGTTCTGAAGGGAACTCAATTACTGCCAATAGTGTGGTTAAAAGAAATTACCTGGACTTCTTTCCAACGATCACCATCAATCAGGATGTAGCAGCTGCTCATGAAATAGGGTTATCGTATGGCAGAAGAATAGACCGTCCTGATTATAAATCGCTGAATCCATTTATATATTTTGCAGATTTATATACCTTCTCACAAGGGAATCCCCGTTTAAATCCACAATATACCAATGCATTTACACTTACCTATGGCTATAAAAAGATGCTGAACGTATCTTTAGGTTACAGCCACACCAGTAACGTGATTACTACTACACTGCTCACCGATACGGCGAAAAAGACATTACTGCTGTTTGATCAGAACCTGGCTACCCAGACATTGCTGGACCTGAACGTTTCCCTGCCCGTAACGATAACCAAATGGTGGAATACCACAAATGACCTCAGTATATTTGAGCGTAGATACAGCACTCCGAATTTGATGGGGGCACCATTTAAAAGCGAAAAGGTGACCTTTTTTCTCAATACCACACAAACATTTACTGTATCACCTTTGGTTAATGCAGAACTTTCTTTCAATTATCAGTCGCCCCAGATTTATGGCACTTACACCGCAAAGCCGATCTATGGTACAAACCTTGGTATTAGCAAGTCCTTTCTTCACCATAAAGCCAATATAAAGATGGCAGTAAATGATATTTTTAACACCCAGCAAATCAATATACGCAGCACGGTAGCAAATCAGGACTACCAGCTATATCAAAAACAGGAAAGCCGGGTATTCCGTTTAACATTTACTTACAACTTTGGGAGCAGTACAATCAGAGCAATCAGGGAGCGCATCAATGGTTCATCCGGCGAGCAGCGAAGGGCAGGATCAAATAATTAGGCGCTAAAATGTCAGCTCAAAAAATATTTAAAATATAATACTTGTTTACACAATAAAACTACCTTTTATACGCTTATATATCTGAGAGCGTTAATTTAGATAACGGGGGATAATTCGAAAGAGTTATCCCCCGTTTCTTATTTTAAGGTTTTAATAGAATTTCAATACCTGATCCAGCACCAATACCCCAACAAGCCCAAGTACCGAAATCAGGCTTTCCATCACCGTCCATGTTTTAAATGTTTCTTTCAGGGTCAGGTTAAAATATTCCTTAAACATCCAAAATCCGGTATCATTGACATGGGAGAACATCAGGCTCCCCGCTCCAACTGCCAGTACCATTAGCTCTGCCGAAGCGCCTGCAGTAACAAAAGGAATCACCATCCCCGAAGCAGTTAATGCTGCTACGGTTGCAGATCCGAGTGTAACCCGTAATGCAGCAGCAATCAGCCATCCCAGCAACAAAGGCGACACACTCAATCCGGCAGTTAGGGCTTTTACCTGCTCCCCTATTCCGCTATCTACCAGTACTTGTTTAAAGGCCCCGCCCGCAGCAATAATCAGGATGATCATCGCGATACTTTTCACCCCTTCTGCACAAGATTCCATCGCCCGCTGCATCGGGATACTTTGTATCAGCAGCGTAATGATAATAGCTAAAAGCAATGCTGCTGTAGGGTCTGCAATAAAAGTAAATACATGATGGAGCCACGGCGAAGCAGGTATAGTTGTACCTATAGTACCAAGGGCAATAAAAAATATTGGCGATAAGGCAATTACAAAACTCTTTAGGCCAGAGGGTAAACCTTCCTCTTGTTTTATCTCAACTGAGCGGAAGCCGGTTGGCAATACTGGTAATTTAATGATCGTCCTCGGGAAAAATACACCCGCTATTATAGCGATGGGCAGGCTTAACACTAATCCGTAGAGGAGAGTCTGCCCAACATCAGCATGAAATATACTGGCTAAGGCAACCGGGCCCGGATGGGGCGGCAAGAAACCATGGGTAACAGACAGTGCTGCAGCCATTGGTATACCTACATAAAGTTTTGGAAGATTTGCTGCAACAGCGATAGAAAACACCAGCGGGATGAGTACTACAAAACCCGCGTTATAAAACAGCGGGATACCTACCAGGATCCCGGTGAGCAAAACGGCCCACTGGATGTTTGTTACACCAAAGAGCCGGATTAGCACATATACAATCTTCTTTGCCGCCCCACTGTCTTCTGCCAGTTTACCTACCATGGCGCCCAAAGCAAGTACCATCACCATGCCTCCTAAAGTACTACCAATCCCGTTGGTGATGGAGCCCATCACTTTTTGCACAGGCAGCCCAAGCATTAATCCTGTGAGCACCGCCACGATCAGCAATGCAAGCATGGGGTTTAGCTTTTTGAGGATCAGGATCAGGAGGATGATAATCCCGGTTAATACGAACAGTAAATCCATTGGTTAATAATTTGGTTATGCTTAAGGTAATAAAAAAAAGGACAACCCTGCGGAAGTCCTTTTAATTCAACTAAGCACAACTAAAATTATTCTACAATTGCCCGGAACATCAGTGCCCCTACCGTTAGGTTGGTACGGCTGTCAATCAGGATAGCAGAACCATTAGCTTTATTCTCGGTATACAGGTCAAATGCCAGTTCCTCGGCCGTTTTAACCACCACCCGTCCAATATCATTTAATTTAAACTCGTAAGCATCTTCTTTCGCCAGTGTATTGATATCTACTTTATACAGGATTTCTTTCACCTTGCATTTGGTGATTTTACTGTTATGCTGCAAGATATAAGTAATCGAATCATCCATAGGCCTGCTGTCCATCCAGCAAAGATCGGCTTCGATCAGTTGCGATCGACGCGGAAGGTGCGCAGAATTTACCAGCACATCGCCCCTGCTGATATCAATATTATCTTTCAGGTGTAAGGTTACCGACATACCGGCAACGGCCTCATCCGGTGTACTGTCAAACACCTCTATTTTATCAATCACCGAACTATTGCCCGAAGGAAGAACGGTTACCTGATCATTTACTTTAAAAGCACCACTTAAAATCCTGCCTGCGTATCCCCGGTAATCATGCAATGCAGCTGTCTGCGGACGGATTACCCATTGTACAGGCATCCTTGCAAATTCAGAAGTCTGACTGCTGCTTACTTCTACCGTTTCAATAAAGTCAAGCAGGCTGGTACCGGTATACCATGGCATATTTTCTGAACGGTTCACAATATTATCACCTTTTAAAGCACTCACCGGGATAAATGTTACCTCCTTCAGTTTAAGCTCGGCCGCCAGCGTTTTGTACTTATCGGTTATCCGGTTAAATACATCCTCGCTGTACCCTTCCATATCCATTTTATTAATGGCAATAACTACATGACTAATACCCAATAAAGATACCAGGTAAGAATGTCTTACCGTTTGTTCTACCACGCCATTCCTGGCATCAATCAATATTATAGCCAGATTTGCAGTGGACGCACCGGTAACCATATTACGGGTATACTGAATATGTCCCGGCGTATCTGCGATAATAAACTTCCGTTTTGCTGTCTGGAAGTATTTATAGGCTACATCAATCGTAATTCCCTGTTCCCGCTCTGCACGTAGGCCATCGGTTAAAATAGCCAGGTCAATTGAACCATCGTCATTTTTCCGGTTCGACTGCTGCAAGGCTTCCAGCTGATCTGCCAGGATAGAATCCGTATCATATAACAGGCGCCCGATCAGTGTACTTTTACCATCGTCAACGCTTCCCGCTGTAAAAAATTTAAGTATGTTCATTAAAAATATCCTCCCTTTTTGCGGTCTTCCATTGCTGCTTCCGATACTTTATCGTCAAGACGGGCACCACGTTCACTTATTTTTGAAGCGCTGATTTCTTCAATGATATCATCAATCTGATCAGCTTCAGATTCCACTGCTGCAGTACAACTCATATCACCTACAGTACGAAACCTCACCATTCGGCTGGTTACTACATCTGCATCGTCCATATTCAGGAAAGGTGAGGCTGCCATCAGCTGCCCATTTCTGGTAATACAATCTCTCTGATGGGCAAAATAGATCGATGGCAATTCCATTTTTTCCCTGCGGATATAATTCCAGACATCCAGTTCGGTCCAGTTACTGATGGGGAATACCCGGATGTTTTCGCCTTTATGGATCTTTCCATTATAAATGTTCCACAATTCGGGACGCTGGCGCTTAGGGTCCCATTGTCCAAATTCGTCCCTCACAGAAAATATTCTTTCCTTAGCCCTGGCCTTTTCTTCGTCCCTGCGGGCGCCGCCAATACAGGCATCAAACCCGTGTTTAGCGATAGTATCCAGCAAAGTAACGGTCTGCAATGAGTTTCTACTGGCATTTTTCCCTTGCTGCTCAATTACCTTCCCGGCATCAATGGATTCCTGTACATGCCCAACAATCAGTTTCTCGCCTAAGCGTTCTACCATTTTATCCCGGTAGATAATGGTTTCTTCAAAGTTATGGCCGGTATCTATATGAACCAGCGGAAATGGAAACTTACCCGGCCGGAATGCTTTTTCTGCAAGCCTCACCAAAGTAATAGAATCTTTACCGCCCGAAAACAGCAGGGCGGGCTTTTCGAACTGGCCTGCTACTTCACGCAGAATGTGAATTGCCTCTGCTTCCAATTCGTCCAGATAATCTAAGTTGTATTTACTCATGTGCTTTATTATTTTGTAGTGTGGAGCCCACATTCTTTCTTAGACTGGTCTTCCCACCACCATCTTCCTGCCCGGAAATCTTCGCCCGGCTGCACTGCACGTGTGCATGGTGCGCAGCCAATACTTGGAAATCCTTTGTCATGAAGGGTATTATATACAATATTGTTCTTTTTAATATAAGCTTTGATCTCGTCGAGGCTCCAATAAAAAACCGGGTGAAATTTAATGAGCTGGTTCTGTTCATCCCATTCGAGATTAGACATATCAGTCCGGTTTAAAGATTGTTCTGCCCTAATGCCCGTAACCCATACCTGATTACCCGCCAGTGCCCTTTTCAATGGAACAATCTTACGGATATGACAACATTCTTTTCTATTGTCTACCGACTCATAAAAACTGCTTGGCCCTTTAACAGTAACCATATTTTCCAGTGCCGCAGCATCAGGATAATACGCATGGATAGGTTTCTGATAATTTTCCAATGTCCGGTTCCACACGTAATAGGTTTCCGGAAACAACCTTCCTGTTTCCAGGGTAAATACTTTCACCGGGATATCGTTGGCAAATATCAGATCTGTAACTACCTGGTCTTCCCAACCAAAACTGGTAGAAAAAGTAATTTTCCCGGAAAAAGCCTGTGCCAGAAAGCGCAGTGCCTCAATGGGCCCAAGGTCTTTTATCTGTACAGCGATTTCATCCAATAATGCTTTCATTTATATAATTTTATAATAAACAGAATGGCTATCAGCAATGTAATAGCTAATCCGATAGTAATATACAACAGCAACCTGAATGGTATAAAGGAAGACTGCTGTTGCGATACGGGAGCAACTGTTAATGGCGACTGTTCTGCCAGCACTGCACTCACTTCGTTAAGTTTCTTTACCTTCGCACTAAAATCACCTTCGAGCGTATTGCGGAATCTGCTCATTTGCTGTAAGGTAATATCCAGTTCGTCTGGAAGGCTCTCGCTAAACAATTGTTTCAACCTCTTGGCAATAGTGGGCGACTTACCATTGGTAGAAATAGCGATTTTCAGGTCCCCTTTTTTCACAATCGAGCCCAGATAAAAATCGCATAAGTCTGGTTTATCAGCCACATTAACCAGCAGTTTTAAGGCATGCGCATCATCTATAATTGCTGCATTAAGCACATTATTGTTAGTAGCAGCGATTACAAGGTCTGCAGTTAGCAGATCTCCTGCTTCATAACTTTTGTGCTGTAAGCTAAGCCGGGGCAGCCGGGCAGCCATTTCAGTAACTTCCGCACAAATATCCTCTGCAACAATGGTGACCTTCGCCTGCCAGCTTTGATTTAAAATGGCAGTCAGTTTCTCCAGCCCCACAGGCCCCGCACCAATAATTACCGTATGTAACTGGTTCAATTTTAGAAATACAGGAAATAGCTGATTACCTTCCAATGCTTACTCTTTTAACTATAACTCTTACTTAACCGCAGCAAAGAAATCTTTGATCGGTTGAAACTGCGGATGAAGCGAAACCACTTCCCCAAATACAAGGATAGCCGGGGCTTTAATATTTTTTTCTTCTACCAATTCTACGATGGTGCTTACCAGGCCAATGGCTACTTTTTCATTTTCGGCCGACCCATTTTGTATAACCGCTACAGGCAGATTGTTTTTGCCTTCGTTCTGGTAAAGTTTTACGATTTCCTTTAATTTATTCAATCCCATCAGTACTACAACCGTGGCCTTTGTCCGCGCCGCCTCATACAGATCATTCGAAATTGCGCCCGAAGCAGTTGTTCCGGTAACTACCCAGAAACTTTCGCTTAACCCGCGATGGGTTACCGGTATCTGCTGCAAACCAGGAACAGAGATGGAACTGGATAAACCAGGTACAACTTTCGCGGGGATACTATAGCTCGCCGCAAAGTTCAGTTCTTCATAACCGCGGCCAAATACAAAAGGGTCTCCCCCTTTGAGGCGGACTACATGACCATAGTTTAGTGCATAATCGATCATTAACTTGTTCACCGCCTCCTGCGAATACGAATGCTCACCGGAACGTTTGCCTACATAAACCTTAATTGAATTTTCTGGTGCGTATTCCAGCACTTTCTCATTTACCAGCGCATCATAAAGTACCACATCCGCATCTTTTAATGCATTGGCACCCTTCATGGTGATGAGTTCCGGATCACCCGGTCCTGCGCCTACCAGGGTAATGCGTGGTTCCCGTATTTCTCTTTTTCCAGCTGTTGCTATCATAACGTAAACTGTGCGCCCCTTTTCGCCTTCATTTGTTTATAAAATTCTGTTGCCTGGCTTAAGTACCTAATGGCAAACTCCTCTGTAGGTTCGTTTTTGTTGATCTGTAGTACCAGCTCATTAAAAGATGCTGCCCTTGCAGGCAAAACTACCTCACCTGTTTCTATATAATTGGTGTCAAATTCTCTTAGTATACCAATCTGTGTACTGCTGTTTACGCCCTTATCCAGTAACAATGCTTTTGCAGTATTCACAAAAACACTGTAAGAATGATAAATGGCATCCGACCACGCTTTGCCCTCAAAGGCCTCACCGGCCCAGGCCAGCTTTTCTTCGCCTTCTAATAGCAGCGTGGCCACCAGGTCTATTACCACCCCGGCACATTCTCCCACGCCAATGGCGGTTGCAAAAGTTTCTTCATGGCCCCAGTCTACATATTCCTCATCTTTAAGCGTAGTAAGATCTGCCAGAGGTTTTAATAACTGGTAGAAATAATCTTTTCCCTTTTCATCATAATACTGGTGAAAACTTTCTTCCTGCGTAGAATTGCTGTTAAAATCATCAAGGATAGCCCGTAAGACAGCCGGTGCACGTTTAGTTGGTGCTTTTATTACACGCTCTGCTACACGGCCAATGCCATCACCAACAGTACCTCCGCCAATCATCACCTGTACAGCCGGTACAACTTTACCATTTGCTTTTACAGAACTACCGTGAAAACCAATATGGGCTAAACCATGCTGTCCGCAGGAATTCATACACCCACTGATCTTAATTTTCATATCCTTATCATAAATCAGGTCAGGATATTCATCATAGATCACGTTCTCGAGCACTACGGCAAGAGACATACTGTTAGAAATACCGAGGTTACAGGTATCGGTACCCGGACAAGTGGTCACATCTGCCAGACTGTCGAATCCCGGAACCGCAAATCCCAAATCATTTAAACTGGTATACAACGGTAGCAGGCCTCCCTCTCTCACAAACTTTAGTAACAGCCCCTGGTTTTGGGTAATGCGGATTTCATCAGCAACATAAGGGCTGATGGCATCAACTAATAACCGTGCCTTATCTGTTTTAATATCCCCTCTCGGGATTTTGATATATACTCCATAAAAACCATCCTGCTTCTGCGCAAAAACATTAGTATCCAGCCACTGCTGATAATGCGCTGCATTTGCCGGGGCAAGATCAAGCGGATTATCAATTGCTGTTGGCGGTGCTGGTAATGGTACTGCATCGCGGTCAATGGTAAATATTTTAGACTTATTAGCAAGTACTTCTTCTTCAATCAAACGCGTAACTTCTTCCAGACCCAGTTTCTGTACCAGGTATTTCATCCTGGCTTTGTTCCTGTTGGTACGTTCGCCATAGCGGTCAAATACACGGAGTACCGACTCTGCAAAGGGGATCAGCTGGTCTTCTGGTAAAAATTCATTGACTATGCTAGCCAGAAATGGCTGTGCGCCCAGTCCGCCGGCAAACATCACCTTAAAACCACGTTCTCCCTGCTCATTTAGCTTTGGTATAAACCCTAAATCGTGAATATAACTGAAGGCGGTATCTTTTTCTGTGGCTGAAAAGGCAATCTTGATTTTCCTGCCCATTTCCTGGCAGATCGGATTGCGCAAAAAATATTTAAACACTGCCTGCGCATACGGAGAAACATCAAACAGTTCGTCGGGATTAATACCAGCATCAGGCGAACAAGTAACATTTCTTACCGTATTACCACACGCTTCCCTTAACGTGATATCATCACGTTCCAGCTCTGCCCATAATTGTGGTGTACGGTCCAGGCTTACATAATGAATCTGGATATCCTGCCTGGTAGTCAGATGCAGGTTGCCACTGCCATATTCATCAGCCACATCGGCAATACGTAACAATTGCTGGAAGGTCACTTTTCCAAAAGGCAATTTAATCCTGACCATCTGCACACCGGGCTGTCGCTGACCGTAAACTCCGCGGGCAAGTCTTAAGCTCCGGAACTTCTCGTCATGGATCTTTCCCTCACGAAAGGCACGGATCTTTTGCTCAAGATCTATGATATCTTTTTCTACTATCGGATTTTCAAGCTCCGTTCTAAAACTTTGCATTTCAATAAATCTTGGTTAGGAAATGTTTTGCTGTGAGATAAAACCACTCTCTACTTCTCAAATATATATAATCTATATAGAAGTAGTAGTTATTAAATCAAAAAAATGACTGTATAAATATCAAATTGCGGCCTGTCCATTCAGATTTTCAATAATAAAAACCACACACATTAATCATTACAAATTACGAAAAAAGCCCGCAAGAGGTGTTATCCAGCGGGCTTTTTGAGGCTAATGGCCAGGATGTTTCTTTATCTGATCATCTTAACCAGTTTACCATTCAGGGATACTGTAGCACTGTCTGAAAGGTTATAAACCGCCTTGGTAATTGTAGGATTGGCCAGGGTAAGCAAGCTTTTCCCCGGAACATTCAGTATTGCAGCATTGATCTTTGTATCTGAAGCAATATAAAGACTCGCATTAACGGATTGTTTATCTCCTACTACCGCGTTCAGTGTATCCATCTCCATTTTGTTTAAAGAAACTGCTGCGCCCAGCCCAATCCGCAAATTGAGGTGGTTTAAGTGATAACCTTTCAGGTCTACATTTCCTACATGATCCGTCGGATTTTCTTTAGCCGTCAGATAAGGCGAGGTTGTTACCTGCTTTAAGGTTTTAGTGATGATCACAATATCACCCCATAAATCGTCACCCTCTTCCTTTGCTCTTTTCGAAACATCCAGGGTAAGTGTATGCTGCTGAAAATCCACCGTGTACTTATCTTTCACATCTCCCCTGATCCATATCCCCTCTTTCTCGCCTTGCTCTATCTGGATACCTAATTTGTTCGCATTACGTATGTCCAGGTTTTCCACCCCTTTCATGGCTTTAAAATCCATTCCGTTAAATCTGCTTTTGTAAGATCCGGTAAGATAGATCTGTTTCATTTTTACATTGAATGCGGTTAAAGATCCCAGTATAACCAGGACAGCTGCAGTTATCATTATTGTACTTTTATTCATGATGGTTAAGGTTGATTGTTTTCTACGGTAAAAGATTCATAACGCGTTTTGATTTCATCAATGCTGATATCCAGCATGTAGAGGTTACGAAAGAACTCCGGTAATTCCTGTCCAATAAAACGCTCCTTTCGGTATTCCCTGATCTTCTCTTTCGCATCTTCGGTAACAAAAAAACCAATACCCCTTTTGTTCATAATCACCTCTTTGCCTTGCAAAAATTCGTACGAACGCATTACAGTATTTGGATTAACTTGTAAGTCTACTGCCAGTTCGCGTACTGAAGATATTTTCTCATTTAACGCCCATTTCCCTAACAGTATATTTTCGCCTACGTAGGCCGCTATTTGTATATATATAGCTTCGTTCTCTCTAAATTCCATAACTATACCTGTTTTTCTTTAAGTTTGAAAAATGCTGCAGTCCACAGTAAAATGGTAACTGCCACTGCCATAACTCCTGTAATCGTATTCGCTGTCCTGTCCGGGTTAAGCATAAATGCCTGGTGATTGGTCCGGATATTTACCCCAATAAAAGGAACTCCCTTCACCCCTTCCATATCATCAAATAACATTTCGGTAAACGGCTGGTTGATCAGCACGATTGCAATCACGAAAATGAAAAACACAAAAGCTGTTTTGATAAAATGCAGGCGTTCAAAATAGACAGACCCCAGAAATGCTATTGCATGAATCGCTGTATATACCATAAAGGATATAGCCAATTCGGTATTATCTGTAGAAAACCCTAATAAGGAGTTTTTGATTAATGGATCAGCATTACCAATAGTAATCAGGATAAAATCAATTAGATAAAATGCCAGTGTAAAAACCACCTGGAAAATAACAAAGGAATATACCCAGCCCACCAGAAACCTTTCAAAGTTTGAAACAGGCAGCGTAAGAAAGGGTATGGCCTTCTTTTTATCGCCCAGATCTGCAAATACCATACTGGTAAATATCGCACCGGAAAATAGCAGGAAATTGATAAAAAATGCTGATTGTACACGCACTTCCAAGCGTCCGTGATTCCCATATACCACCGTACCCATCAGTAAGGAAAGAATTCCAGCCATAACCGCGAGGGCCAGCAGATAGGTTTTATAGTTTTCTTTTGTTTGCTTACTTAGCAGTTTCAAAAAACGCTGTAGATCAAATGTATTGTTCATGTCTTTATTTTAAGAGGTCGATGATGGTTTGATTGCCCGAGGTAATTGCATTGAAAAGCAGTTCCATGTCTACTTTTCCAAATTTCTGCTCGTTGTTTACACTGATGGTATTTGCACCAATCATATTTTCTTCCTTGTACAGGATATGATCGGTATTTGCCTGCGCAGCAGTAGTAAACTGGATCTTCTCTGCAATCACATCCAGTGGACTGTTTAATACAATTTCCTGGTTATGTAATACAACGAGCGTATCAATCAGGCTGTCGAGATCCCTCACCTGGTGGGTAGAAATAATTATACACCTGTGTTCTGTTAACGAATTGACAATTATTTTCCTGAACTGCACTTTTGATGGAATGTCTAACCCGTTGGTGGGTTCATCCATAATCAGTAATGCTGTATTGGTAGCCAGCCCAAAAGAGATCATCGCTTTCTTTTGCTGCCCAAAAGATAATTTGCTTAGCTGTTTATCTACAGGCACCTCAAATTGTACAAGCATTTTCTGAAAATGAACGGCATCAAATTTCGGATAGAAATGCCCTGTGCTCTCCATAAACTGGTTAGCCGTAAGTGCCGGCATATGAAGTTCTTCTGGAATAAAGAAAAGTTCTTCCAGGAAAGCCGGCAAGCGTTGTGATGCCTGTATACCGTTCATCACACAGCTTCCCTGCTGCGGGTATACAAGTCCGGCCAGGTTTTTAAGCAAGGTTGATTTTCCCGCTCCGTTTTTCCCCAGCAAACCATAAATATGGCCCGCCGCTAAAGTTAGGTTCAGGTTTTTAAACAAAGTTGCTTTTTTACTATAGCCAAAGGTTAAGTTAGATAATTCAATCATGGTTGTAGTGTTTAGGTGTATTAGTTTAGTAGTACAGTACAAAAGTAGTAAAGATTTTAACTCGTGCAACTTTTATTTAAAATATTTGCTATAATTTTCATTTATCTTATCATATACCTGTTTTTTAACTAAATTTCGCCTGTTTTCAACTTATCTTTATACTCCAATGTTTGTCACTGCCTGCTTTATCCTTGCATTATTATTCATTTATCTGCTGGTTTATTTGTACAAAAGGTACTTTTCCGATAAGATCAAAAGGCGGGATTTTAAGGCAGACTGGGGACAGGCTAAGAATGGCAGGTATATTGATCTGGATTCGGTAGAAAACTATTTCCTTAACACCATTACTGAGTCGGCAGATAAGCTACAGCTGATTTCGGACAAAATTGCGAACGACCTTTACCTGGATGAAGTATTTAAACTGGTAGACCGCACCATTTCTAAAGTTGGTCAGCAATTCCTGTATGCAAGACTGCGCACCATAGATAAAGACCAGCAGAGTATATTGTTGCAGGATAAATTTGCAGACCTGATTACTGGCGACGAGCAGCTGAGGTTAGACACGCAGGTAACGTTATCCAAATTGCAAAAGAATGATTCCTACTATTTCCAGGATCTTGTGTATGCAAAAAAAGTGGAACGTCCACCGTTTATGGTCTTTGTCTATTTCCTGACCTTTTTAAATATCGCCTGCCTGTGTGTGGCGATTTTTAAACCTGGTTTCCTGCTGGTATTTATGGGGATCTTTATGATCAATTCTGGTATACATTTCTGGAATAAAAATAATGTAAGTGTACATACATCCTCTCTTGGTGAATTTTTAAAAGTTTTTGAAACAGCTAAGAAATTAAATGAAGATCAAAAAATCCGCAGCCATTTCCCGGAGGCTGCAGCCATACTAAATGCACTAACACCCCTTAAAAGAAAAATGATCGGGGTGAAACTCGATAACATGGCTGATACTGATGCTGCCATGTTAGGATACCTGATTATTGAACTTGTTAAAATCGCATTTAACATTGAAATTATTCTTTTCTACTCCATCATTGATGCATTAAGGGCACAAATGGAGGAACTGAAAAAACTGTTTAAATATGTTGGAATGGTGGATACGGGAATTTCTATAGCCTCATT
>Ga0247814_10001376_pt1 | contig 14415 bp, 12 predicted proteins | sample UWRJL179409R1_FD_179947 | JGI IMG/M metagenome (GOLD analysis project Ga0247814, IMG submission 179947) | Plant litter microbial communities from Arlington Agricultural Research Station in Wisconsin, United States - UWRJ-L179-409R-1 | ecosystem: Environmental > Terrestrial > Plant litter >...
GATGGGCATCCCGGCCAAATTCATCCAGGGCGGCCTGGGCGCGCTGGTCGAAGACCCGTTCGGCGCCGGCATGTGCCTGATCCTGGTCGGCATGTTCTTCGCAGCCAAGCTCTACAAACTGAACCTGCTGACGATCGGCGACTACTACAGGGAGCGCTACGGGCGCGGCATCGAAGTGTTCTGCTCGGTCGCGATCATCCTCAGCTATCTTGGCTGGGTGGCGGCGCAGATCACGGCGCTGGGGCTGGTGTTTTCCGTGCTCACCAATGGCGCCATGTCGGAAACCACGGGCATGATCGTCGGCACGCTGGCCGTGCTGATCTACGTGGTCGTGGGCGGTTTCCTGGCCGTGGCCATCACCGATTTCATCCAGATGATCGTGCTGGTGATCGGCCTGACCATCATCGCGTTTTTTGCGGCCGACCTGGCCGGGGGCGCGAAGCCGGTACTCGACATGGCCAGCAAAGCGGACCTGTGGAAAATCCTGCCGCCGGCGAATTTTACGGACATCGCCATGTTCATCGGCGCCGGCGTTACCATGATGTTCGGTTCCATCCCGCAGCAGGACGTCTATCAGCGCGTGATGTCGGCCAAGAATGCACCGACGGCCCGCGCCGGCGCCATGATCGGCGGCGCCAGCTACATCCTGTTTGCGTTCGTGCCGATGTTCATCGTCGCCTGCGCCGTGATCGTCATGGGCGACAGCGCCATGGCCCTGGCCAAGGACGATTACCAGCGCCTGCTGCCAACGTTCGTCATGACCAAGATGCCGCTGGCGATGCAGATCCTGTTCTTCGGCGCCCTGCTCTCGGCCATCAAGAGCACGTCGTCGGCCACGCTGCTGGCGCCGTCGACCAGCTTTGTGGAAAACATCCTGAAAAACCTGCGCCCGGACATGAACGACAAGCAATCGCTGTTTGCCATGCGCTGCACGATCGTCGTATTCGCCGCGCTGGTGCTGACGTACGCGATCGTCATGCACGGCACGCCGATTTACGACCTGGTGTCGTCGGCGTACCAGGTGACGCTGGTCGGTGCGTTCGTGCCGCTGGTAATGGGTCTGTACTGGAAGCGGGCCACGACGCAGGGGGCGATCCTGTCGGTGGGACTGGGCGTCACCGTATGGCTGGTGTTTTTCCCGCAGATTACGCCGTGGGGCGCCGTGTTTCCGGGGCAGCTGGCGGGGTTGATTGCGGCGTTTGTGGGGATGCTCGCCGGGTCGCTGGCGCCGCAGGTGCTGCGCAATCGGCACGATGCGGGGACGGTGATTCCGGGGAGCGTGTCTTAGGTTGACGGGTGATGGTTCCCCGCCTGCGCGGGGATGACGTGTTCAAGGGCTGCATATTAAAACCCGTCAGCCCCCCCGCCAGCGTCAAATAAACCCGCGCGCCTTCACTTCGGCCAAGGTCAAATCCAGCGCATTCCGAATCCGCCCCGCCATCTCGTCGATCTGCGCGCACGTCATCACCAGCGGCGGCGCGACGATCATGCGTTCGCCCACGGCGCGCATCACGACGCCGCTGTCGAACATGTGGTTCCGGCACATCATGCCCACGCCCAGCTTGGCATCGAACGCCACGTTGTCGTGCACCGTGGTGCCTTTCACGCGCACCAGGTTCAAGCCTGCCACCATGCCGAAGCTGTCGGCGTAACCCACCAAAGGATGCGTCGCCAGCGCCGCGAACGCGCCCTTCAGATATGGCCCGGTTTCTTCTGCCACCCGCTCGACCAGCTGTTCGTCGGTCATGATGCGGATGTTTTCCAGCGCCGCGGCGCACGCTACCGGATGGCCGGAATACGTGAAGCCGTGGTTGAATTCGCCGCCCTTGTCGACCAACACCTTGGCCACGCGCTCGCCCACCATCACACCGCCCAGCGGCACGTAGCCGGACGTCACGCCCTTGGCAAACGCAATCAGGTCGGGCCGGATGCCCATGACGGTCGAGCCGAACCAGCCGCCCAGGCGACCGAAACCACAGATGACTTCGTCGGCGATGAGCAGGATGCCGTACTTGTCGCAGATGCGCTGAATTTCCGGCCAGTAGGTGGCGGGCGGGATGATCACGCCGCCGGCGCCCTGCACCGGTTCACCGATGAACGCGGCGACGTTTTCCGGGCCCAGTTCGCGGATCTTGTCTTCCAGCCAGCCGGCGGCATGCACGCCGAACTGGTCCGGGGTCATGCCCTGCCCTGCGTGCACATAATCCGGCTGGCCGATATGGACGATGCCGGGCAACACGGTGCCCATTTGCGCGTGCATGCCGGCCATGCCGCCCAGCGACGCACCGGCAATGGTGCTGCCGTGGTACGCGTTGACGCGGCTGATGATGGTCTGGCGTTGCGGCTGGTCCTGCAAGTGCCAGTAGCGGCGCACCATGCGCACGATGGTGTCGTTCGCTTCCGACCCCGAGCCGGTATAAAACACTTTATTGAAACCCGGCGGGGCCAGCTCGGCCAATTTGGCGGCGAGCGTGATCGCCGGGACGTTACTGGTCTGGAAGAAGCTGTTGTAAAACGGCAGCGTGTCCATTTGTTTGGCGACGGCTTGCGTGATGCTGGTGCGGCCGTACCCGGCGTTCACGCACCACAGCCCCGACATGCCGTCGAGGATCTGCTTGTTTTCCGAATCCCAGATATAGATGCCGTCGCCACGCACGATCACGCGCGCGCCCTTGTCTTGCAGGCTGGCGTTGTCGGTGAACGGGTGCAGGAAATGCGCGGCGTCGAGGTGTTGCAGGGCCGCGGTGTCGAAGCTGGCGTGGACGCCGGTGGTTTCAAGCTCGCTGTCGAGCGGTGCCGTCAATACTGCGGCTGAAGAAGGTGGTGCCATGATGATCCCCTAACGTGGTCACACAGCCCGGGGAGCGCGCCTGCAGCTGGCAGGCGCGAGTAACAATGTTTAAACGTGGAGCAGCAAGTGCTCACGCTCCCAAGGACTGATGACGGTCATAAACTCCTGATGCTCCAGGTCCTTGATTGCAGCATACACATCGATAAACCGTTCGCCCAGCACCGTGCGCAGCTTGTCTTCGTTGCGCAACAGATGCAGCGCTTCCGGCAAGCCTTGCGGCAGTTCGAACGGCTTGTCATAGGCGCTGCCCTCGGCCATCGGCGTCGGTTCGAGCGCTTCGGTCATGCCCAGGTAGCCGCAGGCTAACGTGACAGCCAGTGCCAGGTACGGATTGGCATCGGCGCCGATGATGCGGTTTTCCACGCGGCGGTCTTGCGAGCCGCACACGGGCACGCGGAAACCGACGGTGCGGTTGTCGACACCCCATTGCAGGTTGATGGGCGCTGCCGTATGGCGCACGATGCGGCGGTACGAGTTCACGTACGGCGCAATGATCGCCATCGCCGACGGCATGTATTTCTGCAGGCCGCCGATATAGTGATTGAAAATCGGCGCCGGGGAGCCGTCTTCCTTGCTGAAGATGTTCAGGCCGGTGGTGGCGTCGACCACGCTCTGGTGCACGTGCATTGCCGAACCCGGCTCGCCCGCCATCGGTTTCGCCATGAAGGTGGCGTACATATCGTGTTTCAGGGCCGCTTCACGCAACGTGCGCTTGAAGAAGAACACCTTGTCGGCCAGGCCCAGCGGGTCCCCATGCTGGAAGTTGATTTCCATCTGGCCGGCGCCGATCTCGTGGATCAGCGTGTCGACGTCCAGGTTCATCAGCTCGCAATAATCGTAAATGTCTTCGAACAGCGGATCGAATTCATTGACGGCGTCGATGCTGTAGACCTGGCGGCTGGTCTCGGCGCGGCCGGAGCGGCCGATTGGCGGGCGCAGCGGCAAATCCGGATCGATGTTTTTCGCGGTCAGGTAAAACTCGAGCTCAGGTGCGACGACCGGCTTCCAGCCTTTATCGGCGTACAACTTGAGCACGCGGCGCAGCACCGTGCGCGGCGCGAAATCGACCAGCTTGCCATCGGCAAAATAGCAATCGTGAATCACTTGCGCGGTCGGGTCGACGGCCCACGGCACCATCGTGATGGTGGTCGGGTCGGCCTTGAGAATCATGTCGCGGTCGATGCTGGAGATGGCGCGGTCGTAGGCGCTGTCGTCCGTCGGATAATTGCCCGTCACGGTCATGCCGAGCACGGCCTCCGGGATGCGCATGCCGCGCTCCTGGGTGAATTTGGCGCGCGGCAGGATCTTGCCACGGGCCACGCCGGTCAGGTCGGGCACCAGGCATTCGATCTCGGTGACGCGCTTGGCATTGAGCCACTCGTCCATGTCGGTATAAGTAAAATTCTCGCGGATAGCCATGTCAGTTCTCTCTTGTTGGTTTTATTTATGTGCCATGCGTTCGGCGTGGCGGGCGCGGCAAGCGTCGCCGAAAGCGCCAAACATTTTCATCGAATGCGGGTTGTCGGCAATGCGCCACTCCGGGTGCCATTGCAGCGCCAGCGTGAAGCCGGGCGCATCGATCACCGAAAAGGCTTCGACCAGGCCGTCTTCGGCCGTCGCTTCGATGCGCAGGCCGGGCGCCAGTTCATCGATGCCCTGGCCGTGCAGCGAATTGACGCGAATGCTTGGTAACGCCAGGATCTGTTCCAGCACGCCGCCCGGCAGGATTTCCACCGAATGGGCGTCGCCATATTGATCGTCCATCGACAGCTCCGCCTTTTCGCGGTGGTCCATCTTGCCGGCCACCGACTGCACGGCTTGCAGCAAGCTGCCGCCCAGTGCCACGTTCATTTCCTGGAAGCCGCGGCAAATTGCCATGATCGGAATGCCGCGCGCCACGGCCGCCCGGATCAGCGGCAGCGTGGTCTGGTCGCGCGCCGGGTCTTGCGGCAAGGATGGATCGAGGACCTCTTGCGAGTAGTAGCTCGGATGCACATTCGACGCCGAACCGGTCAGCATGATGCCGTCGATGGAGCCAAGCACGGTCTCGAGATCGAGCGCTTCGCCGAGCGACGGCAGGATCATTGGCGCGCAATCGGCTCCGATGACAACGGCGTCCACGTACTTATATTGCGCCGCATGATACGGATGCTCGCCGAAGTCGCGCGTGCATGCTGGAACGATAACTGTTGGTCGCATGGCTTGCCCCTGTAATTGATTGCTTGATGCCAAGATCATAAGCCTAATTGTCCTTACATGCCCACACGTCCAGCCACCGAACGGGGGCGGCCGCCGACGCAGGCCGGCCAAAAGGTCTACCATATTGCATCGATACAGAACGAATATGAGGACATCATGCTGAAGCTGAAAGACCCGACATTGCTGCGCCAGCAGGCTTATATCGACGGCGAATGGTGCGATGCGGAAGATGCGCAGACCGTCGACGTGATCAATCCCGCCACTGGCGCAACCCTCGGCACCGTGCCGCACATGGGCGCCAAGGAAACCAAACGCGCCATTGCCGCCGCCGCTGCCGCGTGGCCGGCCTGGCGCAAGAAAACCGCCAAGGAGCGCGCCGTCATCCTGCGCAAATGGAACGACCTGATGCTGGAAAACGTCGACGACCTGGCCGCCATTATGACGGCCGAGCAAGGCAAGCCGCTGGCAGAAGCCAAAGGCGAAATCACCTACGCCGCCTCGTTCCTGGAATGGTTCGGCGAAGAAGCCAAGCGCATTGCCGGCGACACGCTCGAGTCGCCATCGCGCGCAAGCCGCATCGTCGTCACGCGCGAACCGATCGGCGTCTGCGCTGCCATCACGCCGTGGAATTTCCCGGCCGCGATGATCACCCGTAAAGTCGGCCCGGCGCTGGCCGCCGGTTGCCCGATCGTGTTAAAGCCTGCCGAGCTGACGCCGTTCTCCGCCTACGCGCTGGCCGTGCTGGCCGAGCGCGCGGGCGTACCGAAAGGCGTGTTCAGCGTCATTACGGGCGACTCGAAATCGATTGGCGCCGAGATGTGTTCGAATCCGACCGTCCGCAAACTGAGCTTTACCGGTTCGACCGGCGTGGGCCGCATCCTGATGGAGCAATGCGCACCGACGATCAAAAAACTGTCGCTGGAACTGGGCGGCAATGCGCCGTTCATCGTCTTCGACGACGCCGACATCGATGCCGCCGTCCAGGGCGCGATGGACTCGAAATACCGCAACAACGGCCAGACCTGCGTCTGCGCGAATCGCCTGTACGTGCAGGATGGCGTGTACGACCAGTTCGCTGAAAAGCTGGTGGCGGCCGTGGCCAAATTGAAAGTCGGCGACGGTACGGGTGAAGGCATCAACACCGGCCCGCTGATCGAAGACAAAGCCGTCCTGAAGGTTGAACAGCACATCGCCGACGCCGTCGAAAAAGGCGCCAAGGTGGCGCTGGGCGGCAAGCGCCACGCACTGGGCCACAGCTTTTTCGAGCCGACCGTGCTGACGGGCGTCACGTCCGACATGCTGGTCGCCCGCGAAGAAACCTTCGGCCCACTGGCGCCGCTGTTCCGCTTCAAAACCGAAGAAGAAGTCATTGCGCTGGCCAACGATACCGAATTCGGCCTGGCATCGTACTTTTATTCGCGCGATATCGGGCGCGTGTGGCGCGTCGCCGAAGCGATCGAATCGGGGATGGTGGGCGTGAATACCGGCCTGATTTCAAACGAAGTGGCGCCGTTCGGCGGCGTGAAGCAATCCGGCCTGGGACGGGAAGGCTCGAAGTACGGGATGGAGGATTATCTCGTCATCAAGTACATCATGATGGGTGGGATTTGAGCGGGCGTCCCGCTGACGTCTCCTTCCACCGTTACAGGTAGATCCGTCATACAGGCGAAAGCCGGTACCCATACTGAGCGTGCAAAATAGGTAAAGCATATTCAGCATGGGTCTATATGGACGCCTCCCTTTTGCCAAGGTTTTTCTGTGTAATTCGACAGGATAAGGTTACGTTTCTATATCCGGCCTGTTTTGCAGTCGATCGCTCGCTGCCTGGCCCCGATGTAATCCGCTGATTTGCTCCTCATTCCGACAGCGGGCTGTTAGCCCTGCGGACCCATTCAGGTTTAGCAAATCCCGGTCTCACCTGTTGTCATCACACTTCGAACCTTACGCAAACTGGTTGCTTCGCTAGTACCCCTGCAGCAGCTACAACAAACTACCTGGCGTAGTCGCGGTCATACGCGCGGTCATGCGCCAGCATTGCCCAGATCGTTCGCGCCATCTTGTTGGCTAGCGCAACGACCACAACGTTAGGTGGCCGGCGCTTGCCCAGCTCTTCCACCCATTTACTTTTCTGCTTCGAGTGAAGCAGCACCGCCCTGGCGCCGTGGATCAGCAACGTGCGCAGATAGGTGTCGCCACGCTTGCTGATCCCCAGTAGCCTCACCCGACCGCCGGTTCCAGTCTGCGCTGGAACCAGCCCAAGCCAGGCCGCGAATTCACGCCCTGACTGGAACGCTTTTGGGTCGCCCATCGTAGCCACCGCCGCAGTGGCAGTAAGCAGGCCAACACCCGGAATTGCCTCGATTGCCTTGCTCGCCGGATCGAGTCTCATCCATTCCTGAAGACGCCGTTCGATTTGCTGTATCTGTGCATCGAGCGTCGAAATCATCGCCCACTGCTCGCGCCAGGTATCGATCAACGGCGCCGGAAGTCGATCTCCCAGGCGCGCCAGAACACCTGGCATCGCTTCGTTGAGTGCTTTAAAACCGACCTTCATGACTTCGCCATACTCGCCCATCAAACCGCGCAAATTATTGCTTTGTGCCGTACGGAACTTCACCAGCTGCTGACGCATTCTGTGCATGGCCAGCACTGCTTGCTGGGCTTCGGTTTTGATCGCCACGGGCCGGATCGCGCTTTGCTGAACTGCCAGCCAAATTGCACGGGCATCAGCGACATCGTTCTTGTTCCCGCTGACAAACGCCTTCACCTGCTTGCCAGCCATGAGCTTGACCTCGTGGCCCATCTCCTTGAGCCGCCGCGCCCAATGCTGCGATCCGCCACACGCTTCCATGCCGATCAGGCAGGGCGCAAGGTTCGCAAAATATTCCAGGAACGCGGCACGCTTGATCTGCTTGCTGATGACCTCACCAGTTGCCTGCACGACGGTGTGGATCTGAAAAACAAGCTTGGCAACATCTACCCCGAAAACCGCTTTAGTAGTAGCATTCACGATGGATCCTCCGCTGGTTATAGTGGGACTTCAGAACCTTCACTATAGGGCACTTTGATGCCGCTGCCTCGGAGGATCCACCCCATCCAACTATCCCCCACATCGCTGCCTCCCCATCGTTATCGTAGGTGGGAGGCGTCCATTACATTCCGACCTTCGTCGGGATGACGTTGATAAAGGGCGCGGAACCTTTTAAATGTCCGGCTTCGACTTGTACTCGTCATACTTCCGCGCATCCCCCCGCACCAGCTCCGCCGGATACTTCGCGCGATTGAGTACCATCTTCTCCTCCACTGCCGCCATCAAATCCACATCGAGCTTGTCGGCCAGGCGCACCAGATACACCAGCACATCGGCCATCTCGTGCCGCACCTGCACCAGCTTGTCCGGTCCCAGCTCTTCGGCGCGCCCGTGCTGCAGCCACTGAAAATGTTCCAGCAACTCCGCCGCTTCGACCGTTAGCGCCGCCGCCAAATTCTTCGGGGTATGAAATTGATCCCAGTCGCGCTCATCGACGAACACGCGCACCAGGTCGCGCAAGCGCGTCAATTCACCATTTTCTTCAGCCACGGGCCACTCCGATGTAAGATCATAAACATGATAAAACCATCCACACGACGCTGGGTCGTCATGGGCGTTTCCGGCTGCGGCAAGAGCGATGTCGGCCAGCGCCTGGCAACTGCACTGGGCGTGCCGTTCATCGAAGGCGATCTCTGGCACTCGGCTGCCAACGTCGCCAAGATGGCGGCCGGCATTCCATTAACCGATGCAGACCGCGCCAACTGGCTTGCCACACTGCGCGAGAAAATCGCGGCGGCGCGGATCGCCGGCGAGTCCGTCGTGCTGTCCTGCTCGGCCCTGAAGCGCCAGTATCGCGATTTATTACGCCAGGGCGACCCGAACCTGTTCTTCGTCGAACTGGACGGCCCACGCGCATTGATCGAACAGCGCATGGCTGCGCGCAAAGGTCACTTCATGCCCACGTCGCTGCTCGACAGCCAGTTCCGCGACCTGCAACCGCTCGAGGCCGACGAGCAGGGCCTGCGTGTCCCGATCACCGGCACGCTGGACGAAGTAACCAGCGCCATCCTGCAAACTAGCGGCCGCTGACAATCCCTGCTTCGCCGGCCAGGCCCACTTTGACCTTGTAGGCCAGCAAGCGCGCTTCCAGCTTAGTGGCAATTTCTTCGTGGCTGCTGACCGTCATGCCGAGGTCGCGCAGCAGGCCGTCCGACAAGCCGTACACCCAGCTGTGGATCGTCAGTTCCTGGCCGCGTTCCCAGGCATCACGCACCACCGTGGTTTGCGCCACGTTGATGACCTGCTCGGCCACGTTCAGCTCGCACAGGCGATCGGCACGCGCCGGAATGTCGATTACTTCACCGAGGTAGCGATCATATTTGTGCGCCACATCCTGCACGTGGCGCAGCCAGTTGTCGGCCAGGCCCACGCGGCGGCCGGTCAGCGCGGCATGCACGCCCGAGCAGCCATAGTGGCCGCAGATAATCACGTGCTTGACCTTCAGCACGTCCACGGCAAACTGCAACACCGTCAGCGCATTCAGGTCGGAATGCACCACCACGTTGGCGATATTCCGGTGAACAAACAATTCGCCCGGCGCCATGCCCAGCAATTCATTGGCGGGCACGCGGCTGTCCGAGCAGCCGATCCACAGGTATTCGGGGCTCTGCTGCGACGCCAGGGACTTGAAGAAATCAGGGTTTTTCGCGATCATCGACGCGGCCCATTCGCGGTTGCGCGCGAACAGGTCTTCGGCTGTTAGGCCAGTGCTTTTAGTATCCATGCCGACAGTTTACCTTAAACCTTCGGGGCATAAAAAACCGGCAACTGTTCAATAAGCTGCTACGCGAGACGACCGGCCAATCGCGCCCCGGCAAACCGTCCCAAAGCTTACCGATGTTCATTCCATGCTCGTCGGTGGCCCTCGCTCATTGCCAGTTCCCCCAGAAGCTCTTTTCGCGCTTCTCGATCCGGCGCCGCGCCGCGTTCCGTTCTTCGTCAGTGAACAAATCGTCGACAGGCTGGCCCACGGTTGCGAAATCGGCCGCGCCAGAATCTTCGGGCAGATTTGCGTGACGCAGCTCATAAGGCACGGGCCAGCCTACGAGCACCCGTGCCTTGCCCTCAGCAAAGAAATGTACCTCTACCTGTCCAGGCATCTCATATCGCTCGACTGGTACCTTTGCCCTGAAGTGCTTGAAGGAACGGCTCCTGTTGTTATCGAAATCCACGTCCGCAGGGTCCCCCCTGGTCCAATCCCTTACTTCCCAGCGCAAATCGACCGACAACCCTGGCTTCCATGTCTTGGGAAGCATCACGCAACAAACGCTGCTGCCCCCGCCACCCTCTCGTCCGACGTCAAAACTAGTGGCGCCATTCACGTAAAACGCCGAAATATTGAAATCGGGCCCGATGTGATGTCTGCCGCCTAGATCAACAGCAACGAGATCGTCGCGCTTGATGCCGTCCCGGATCAAGGACGAAAGCCACCACGCGACGAGTACGATCAAGGCGACCAGTGTCAAGCGCTTCCACGCAGTGCCCGAGCTAATTCCGCCACGATGAGTTGTCCTGCTCATATTTCTCCTTACTGCGTCGCGGTATTTTTTCCGGTTCCACTACCAGAGTGCAGCGGCGATTAGCTGAACAGTGAACTGTCAGTGCGCCAGTCTGCTACTGAGCAGCGCCAGGACTAGCGCAACCCTGTCGCATCACTTCACGGAAAATCGCGCGTACGTCGATTGAAGAAGTGCCCCGCAGCTTGTCGTATCGCCGTCATAGGCCACGGCCTTGCCATTGATGCGATGCCTTGCGTTACCGGTCGCGATCGTGCAATTGACATGGCCTTGTACGGGGCAGGTCACCTTGTCGCCGACTACTGCGATCGGCTGGCCCGCTGCTTTGAAATTTGTGGCGCAGCAGGCAACGACTTTTCCTCCGTGCGAGGTGGTGTCACCCAAACGAATGACGTTCGCCATATTTTCTCCCTGATCGTGTAACGTGCATGCATTGAGCCCAGCAGGCTACGGCACTCAATGCCGCATTGGATCCTTCAACTACTTTTTGGCAGTCGCCATTGGCGTTGTCGGGCGGGCGCGGATGGTACTGGTCAGCCGGTCCCACAATGCAACGGCCTCATCGTCCGTCACACTAGGAGGCCTGGCCTTGGTTTTATTGCCAGATACACCAGTATCGAGCTGTACATCAGCCGCAGGTCGCAAGACGTCGTTGGCTGCACCCATTGCATAAAACTGAAACTGGTGACCCGCAAAACTGCCTTTTTCTGAGGGCATGCGCGCCAGTGCTTCTTCACCGATCCAGTCACCCATCTGACGGGGCGCACGCCGAAAGAACTTGATGCGCTTGTACAGTTCGCCCTTGCCTTCCTCAATAGCGTTCCGCTGCGCAGTTTGCAACCGAAATTCAAGTTTGTCGTACTCGTACGGTTCGTCCCTATTTTTTATAGTGCTGATCGACAAATGCACATCCGGCAATTCGGCCAACCGAATGCCCATTGAGATGTTTTCAAAGGTCGGATTGAGGGTGATAAAGCCACCCTCCAAGCAGATACCAGGCTCAACCGGAACGTCTTCCTCAGCCCGAGCGCGTAGTTTTCGCGCGACCGCGATTGCTTTCTCGATCCGTTGCCTAACTTTTTCTGTGTCTGGAAGAGAATTAGCGTCGAACACAAATAAATCGGCACCTATTGGAACATACGACGAGAGGCGATAACTATCGCTGCCCGCGCCCACAAATGTTTTTTGGCCAGGGACGCCATCGTCGACAACTTTCCCATATAACGAATCGGATGTATTCATTCGTCTGGTCACAAATTTTTCTTCCTCGAGTTTCAGTAATTGCTTTGCAATATGTTCATCTGCCATACCAGCTTCGTCCGTAAAGTGGCTGACTTCAAAATCAATAGTCATGCGTCCGAAAACAACATTCGCCGTCGCGGGCACATCGATGATGAAACGCCCGAAACACACTGGTTTGGTTTTCGAAAAAATCTGTTCTAGACGCGGAGAAAGCGTAGTCATATTGATCCTTTTGTGATTGTCCGGTGCATAAGGAGCAGCACCTGCAAGTGATGCGCTGCTCAATACAGCGGAAGAGAGCGCAAAAAACAAAGAAAAGGTAGCTCGTTTCATTGTTTACTCCAAGTCATGGTGCTGGCGATTTGAACGATACTGTAAAGCGTGCTACGTAATGCTTTCTGATCTGAATAGCTGGACTGATGTTCATAACCGGTCTGGCTAAAAATGGCTTTAAATTTCCCACTGGCATACTGACTATTAGCCGAATGAAACGGGACAGTTTGATCGCCAGCGTCGGCTGCGGGGCGCATGATCGCCATGACTGGAGATATAGAAAGGGCCGGCGGTTTGAGGTGACCTGATGAACTGGAAACGGGAGGCGGTTCACGGCTTTTGTCAACAAGTGTTAGTTCGCCTCGATGGTTATCGCGGACCAGCTGCAAATGGTCGAGCTGCGCTGGCTCCACAGAGCGCGACAGGTCCCACAACACACGATGCCAGGCAGGGCGGTTGGCATCGTTACCGTAATGCGCATAGCTTTGCTCATGAAAAGTATTTTCAATAGCACGGTGAAAGGCATTTGCGGCATCCAGCAACCCATGCGTTCTGGCCAAATTTCTATCGGGTAAACCCGCCGGATTCAGCCAATTTTCGTTATAGACCAAGCCGTACCATTTATTTGTTACTTTGTAAATTTCGTCGTAAGGGTCGCCTTTCATCGGCAAACTCAGGAGAATAGAATTTTGACGTCGTACCTGTAGCCATGCATTGCCATAGGCCCGGCTTGGCAAAAGCTCTAGTCCACCTTGAGCATTGCCCAATATGGCAGTGACTTCCCTGCCAAGGTTGCCACACACTTTGGCGGGTATGTTGAAGAAACCGCCCTCGAATCCACAGCGCATGCGCTTGTACCCAGCGCCGGCGCCAGTGGCCGGCATAACGCCATGTACCATACCCAGTACTTTCGCCTTCAAATTTCCCATATCAGGATGGATCAGCGCCCGTGCCACCAGTCCGCCCATCGAATGCGTCACGACGATGACTTTCTCACATTGATAGCCTTGGCCTTGGTAGCGTTTAATCATCGCCTCGATGCGTGTGGCGATTGCCTCGCCAGATTCTCTGTTTGACTTGAGCCAGTTGTATCCCATGGCATGCACGGGAAACCAGCAACCCGTGACAGCTTGCTTGAGCATGGACTCATCTAGGGGCGCCAGTTTAAATTCGGGCATGGCCTGCCAGCTCAGCGGAGAAACACCAAGCATCTCACTTTTCCACCATGCCGACGGTTGACCCGGACTTGAATAAGGCTGATTCAGGTGCTTCTCGCACATTTCCAGCAACTGGCGATAGCTGCTGTAGAAGACTTCACCCCAGCCACGCTCGCGCGCCTTCTGTTCACTGGTCTTACCGTTCGCCACCTTCTTGCCGTCACTCGTCAAAAGAGGCGTGTCGACACCAACTCTCGCGTAGTAATTTTCTATTTTGACGTTATCGTGGCGCTCGTACGATGTTTCACCTTTATCACCTGTTGGGTTACCGACAGAGTCGTAGGTATCGACCTCGGTTGTGTCGGGATCAAGCTGCGACTGCCGCCTCGCCGACGATGCGCCGGACAGGTCCAATGATTCACTCTTGTCCTCAGGTCGCCATGCAATATTGTTCGATTTTTTCAGCAGCGCCTGTCGCGCTGGGCTCATACGCAAATTGGAGCCCATGATGCCGGGCAAGAAAACAATCGGCAGCACCCTTCTCGGCGGTATGACCATGCGCTGAGGAAGCTGGTCGGCCTTTGGGGTGCTGTAGCCTTCTGCAACTTTGCCGCCGGTTTCGGGTTTGACAGGAAGCGTTGCGCCATGTGCCATGATTGTCCTTTCAGTCGAGCAGTTCGATTTTGTAGGGGGAGAAGGCAGCCTGGTCGGTGAAGCGTTCAGTCATCCCGGCGTCATCGCTGACACCTTCGATCACTGCACCGTCGCCGGTGGTAATCCGGTACTTCCGTTTCGGCGCCGGTTCGCAAGTGATCATGTCGACCAGTTGCACCTGCTGGTCATGGTTCATTTTGGACACTGGCAGATTGACGCCTTCCGGCGTTGCGTCGCCGGCGCCCAGTTGGTCGAAGCAGGATGACTTGATCGTGTGCGCACCTGAACTTTGCTGCGTGATGGTGCCGCCGCCAAAGTCGGCCTGGACACCCTCCGCCACAACCTTCACTGCCAGCGCTTCGATGTTGATGCCTTCGCCTGCCACGATGCGGATCTTCTTGGGACAAGTGATCACGATGTCGCCGTCATGTG
>Ga0247814_10001377_pt1 | contig 14413 bp, 12 predicted proteins | sample UWRJL179409R1_FD_179947 | JGI IMG/M metagenome (GOLD analysis project Ga0247814, IMG submission 179947) | Plant litter microbial communities from Arlington Agricultural Research Station in Wisconsin, United States - UWRJ-L179-409R-1 | ecosystem: Environmental > Terrestrial > Plant litter >...
GTGCGCTAATGATGCCGCGGCAACAATAGCACCAAAATCGTTCATGTGAAAACCATGCACTTCTTTTAAATGCGGATATTTTTCGATGATTTTTTTTCCAACCAAACGTCCTAAAGAACGCCCTACCACCGAAACTTCTAAACTATGTGTCAAACGAGTGTGCACAAAATCAGTTTTTGAAAGCGGAATAACCTGTGTTTTATCTTGTAAACTTCTAAACGCAGCCGAGAATATAATACGATCATAATCTACCTCAAAACCCAATCGGGTGTCGTCTTGCTCTATTCGTAATCTTTTGCTTGTATCACCTTGTCGTTTTAAAGATAAAAGTTGTTCCCAGTTCATTTGATTTTTGATTAACGATTTTTGATTTCTGATTTAAGAACTCAAAAATACGTTTTATTTTAGGACTTTCTCTATACAAAAACGAGTGGATTTTAGATAAAAAACGAGTTGCTATTCTTGATTTTTAAATCAAAAAAGCAACTCGAATTAAAAAATAATCAATAAGAAACAACAACTATCTCAGTAAGAAAGCTGTTGCTAATATTATACTTTTAAATAAATATAGTTTTTATTACTATCCAGAACTACTGTAAAATTCTCCGTAGTTGCTGATCCTCTGTAAACATTTACAGTCAACAAGAATTCCTGGTCTACTTCGGCATTTGGATAGTTTTTCTTTAAAACAACATTAAAAGCTTTTAGCATTGCTTCGTCACTCCATCCAGTAGTCCCACTTGTTCTGCTAAAGTTCCCAAAACTAGTTAGATTAGCTACTTGATTCGTCAAACTAGCATCTGATGTTAATCCTGCAGCGGCGGCATCATAATCTGCTTTTACAAAAGTATATTTGATTACATTATTAGATACCCAAACTCCATTTTTGAATTTGAAATTAGATATTTGTTGCGTCAATACAGGAATAACTTTCCATTCTGTTCCATCATATTGATATTGCAACAAAGTATCTTCGTTTCTTCTAACATTATTACTATCTACATAAGAGTAAACATAGATAACAGATTGTATATCTCCAGTATTAGCAAATGGTTTTTCAGTAGACTTTAAGTAAATAGCAATTCGTTTTTCGGCTACAGCTTTATCTGAAAAATTAGCAAATGATTGTCCTAAAGTTGTATAATTTGCTGCAGATAAAGTAAATGTTGTTTCCCAGATTAAACTACTATTCAATAAAAAACTCTTAGTCATAGGAGTAGCTACACTTGAAACATTGTAATTATACGATAACTTAATTACATTTCCTTTAACCGCTGCCGGAAACTTAGCTTTTAAAAATCTCACAATATCAGCTTCAGTGGAGAAATTTTTAAATCGAGCTATATTTCCTCCCTGGCTTGCATAATCATCATCAGTAACCGTATAAGCTGTTGTTGCTGTAATTGTGGCACTAGGACGATACAAATTGTAATTAACCACTGCAATGGCACCTTCAACACGAACTAGTTTTTTTATAATAATAGCCGGAATTTTATCAACTGCATCTTCTTCAGATGGAATCCCTTTAAATTTTTCGTAATCATCAGTTTTTGAAGTGGGATCAATTCCTGCATAATCCGCATCAACAAGAGTATATTTTAAATCGGTTTTTACAGGACTAGGAATGTTTCCTAATTCATCGTATGTTTTTTCTAATTCACTTTCACATGATAATAATCCTACGGCAAGCGAAAGAAATAAATATTTTAAATTTTTCATAATGGTTTGTATTAGAAATTAATGATTGAACTGATACTAAATGTTCTTCCTGGTCCAAAAAACACGGTTGCTCCCTGAGCTGTTCCGTCATTATCATTGGCTCTTGTAATGTATTCTGTATTGAATACATTATTAATACGACCAATTACTTTAGCATCTAATGATAAAATCTTGAATTTGTGCAATAATGAAGCATCAAACAAATGGAAACTAGGAACTTTCCAAGGATCTACACCTGGTGCATTACGATTACTTGGATTGAAATCAGCATAATATCTGTCATAATAATTATAATCGACACTGAAACTTGTTTTTGGAGTCAAAAAATATCGGGCTCCTAAAGCTGCAGTAGTTTGCGCCGAACGTCCTACAGGAAGATCTTTGATGAATAAATTCAGGTTGCTAATCACATTTTGATTAGAATCTGTAATAACAGCAGTAACATCATTTTTCCATCTCCAATCTCCTAATGAAAGCATACCAGTAAAAGAAAGACCAGTCAATGGACGATATTCAAAATCAACCTCAACTCCCTGATGTAAAGCATCTACACCCAAAATATTAGTAAACACAATTTCAGATTCCTGTGTTGTTTGATTTACAGCCGTTCTGGTATCAGTTTGTGATCTGTCATTCCATTGTGTGTAGTACAAATTCACATTAGCTGCAAATTTTGGAAGACGTAATCCATAGCCTAATTCGAAACTGGTGATTTTTTGGTTTTTAGCATCTTTATTGGTTTGATCATTATTATTTGTCGCCCAAACTGCTGAAAAATAAGGTGCTCTTTCAAAATATCCAACATTTGCAAAAATATTATTGTATTCGTTTAAACGATAATTAGCTCCCGTTTTAGCACCATAACCCAGGAAATCTACATTATCCGTTTCTCTGGTTGGATCAGTAGCTAACTTTCTAAAATAATCGACTCTTTTATAAGTTGTATTCGAACCGTTTAAAGCTACAAAAGCTGAAAATTTATCCTGATTGTATTCTAATTGAGCAAAACTGCCGTACCAATTAACAAAACCATCATTGTAAAAACCTATTTTATCTCCTACAACAGCTGCCTGATTTGGATTGTTCACATCACTATTATCTTTATAAAATTGACCACCTAACAAATCATCTACTTTCTTGTAATGGATTCCTTTGTAGTAGCGATAATCTAAACCACCTATAAAAGTATAATGCTCATTAATTTTGCTGTTCCAGGTACTGATAGCTCCCGCCCAAATATGATCATTCGCGGTAGTTTGAATAATTGCAGTAGATTCGCCATTCGCCATATTTTCAGCAACTACACGATCCACATCAACTGGACCAAATTCTCCAAAACGGTATGAATTAGGTCCTGTAAGTTTTCCTTTATCGGCTCCATCTTCAAAGTTTACTCCTCCTTTTCCAGAAGAATAATATACCGCTGTACTAATTTTGTTTCTATCATTTATTGTCCAATAGTGATTCATTGAAATTAAAGGTTTGTTGAAAAAATTCTCACTCAATGCAAACAATTGACCATTTTTATATCCCCAACCTTTATTTAATTTTATACCTCTATCGCTAGCTCTGTAATCCTGAATAGGCAAACGCTCAAAACGTTGTCCATGTCTTTGGGTTGCACCTGTACCAGTAAGAACCAATCGGTGTTTTTCATTGAATCTTTTAGAAATACTAGCAAAATAAGAAACACCCTCAAATGGAGTTCCGTCAACAAAACCATCTCCTGATATTTTATCAGCATAAACTGTTGCTGCAAATCCATTATTCATCAATCCTGTAGAAAGTTTCACCCCTACTTTTTGATAATTATTGTTTCCTACGCTATAGCTAACCTGACCGCCTTCTTCGGTATCTGTATTATCTGTAATTGTGTTTATAGTTCCTCCAATAGATGGCACAGCAACTTTTGAAGCTCCTAAACCTCTTTGTACCTGAATTGATGAAGTAACGCTTCCTAAACCAGTCCAGTTAGACCAATATACACGTCCACCTTCCATGTCGTTCACCGGAATTCCATTAATTAATACGGCAACGTTTTCTGAGTTGAATCCTCTTAAAGTAACTTCTCCATCTCCAAATCCTCCACCTTCTCTACTGGCATACACTCCTGGAACCGATTTTAAAATCTCAACAAATTCCTGATTACCCAGTTTTAACTCTATATCTTGTTTTTTAATCGTCGAAACCGCCACAGGTGTTTTTCTGTCCACGGCTCTTGATGAAAACACAAGTACTTCATCTAATCCTAAAGATGAATCTTCTAAAACAACTTCAATTTTATTTGAATTATCAGTGTTAAAAGGAACTTTTTTAGTTACATAACCAATAATTGAGACCACTAATACTCCTTGTTTTTTATCGGTGTTCAATTGAAAATTTCCTTCACCGTCTGTAATTGCACCTTGATTTGTGGTTTCAATTGCTATCGAAGCTCCAATCAGAGGATTTTGCTTTTCATCTTTAATACTTCCTGAAATTAATTTTTTGTTTTGCGAATATATATTAGCCAAACTTATCAAGCTTAATACCGCAATTAGTACAATTTTCTTCATTATGTTTTAGTTTAATTTGAGTTGTAAAACTAGAATTTCTAATAACGGTGGGAGTTATGGCATTTTTATAAAAACAAATCCAAATCATTAAGTAAAAATTAACGATGTTAATTAAAAGCGACATTAAATGAATAAAATCTATTGAAATCTTGTTGGCTTTTTACGCTGATTCCTGTTTTGGTTGAAATAATATAACCTTTTCAATACAACAACTTAATTTACTTCTTTTTGAATTTTCATTTCTTAGCATTTCATTATTCAAAAACACACAACATGAAAAAGTTACTTCTTTTGGTAATTATTAGCCTAAATTTTACAGTGTATTCTAGTCCTAGTTGGGGAAAAACAGGGCATAGAACTATTGGTGAAATTGCTTCTCATTTTTTACCAAAAAAAACATCAAAACAAATAAACAAACTATTAGATAATACTTCGATTGCAGCGGTTTCTGTCTATGCAGATGATATTAAGAGTGACGAAAAATACAATCAATACGGCCCTTGGCATTATGTAAATTTTATTGGTAACAAAAAATACAAAGAAGACACTATCAATCCTGAAGGTGATATTGTGCAGGGAATTAAAACCTGCATTCTAAACATTCGATCAAAAACCACAACAAAAAAAGAAAAAGCATTCGCATTAAAAATGCTAATTCATTTTATGGGCGATTTACACATGCCATTGCATGCTGGAAATACTGAAGATAAAGGTGGTAATACAATTAATGTAAAATGGTTTGGACAAAATTCTAATCTGCATCGTGTTTGGGATTCCGATATGATTGATGATTATCAGATGAGTTATTCTGAACTATCAGATAACAATATTTCTTTATCAGATAATGAAATTAAAGAAATACAAAAAGGAACTCTATTAGATTGGACTTACGAGTCCAGACAACTAGCATTAACTGTTTATGAAGGAGTAAAAGCTGATGAAAAATTAGGCTACAAATATATGTACAATAATTTCCCAACAGTTGAAAAACAATTACAAAAAGGTGGCGTGCGTTTAGCAATAGTGCTGAATGAACTTTTTAAATCAAAATCAAAATGGATTGATGCTTTTTTACAAAACGTATAATTCAAATAATTCCAGTTGTTTTTTTTACAAGAAAGCCCTGATTGATTAATTTCAGTCAGGGCTTTTTTTTATAACGGAGCGATTGTTTCAAATGAATCTTGTTGTTTTCGTTTTTTAATCAATTCCCGTTTTTTAACCACATACGTTTTCGAAAAAATATCATGCCAGCCTTTTGGGCCATATAAAAAAGTAAAAGCTTCAAAAGGAATAAAACGACAACATGTTCGAATAAAAATACTTCTTTTAGACGGTTTTGTTCCATTAGCATTAACCACAATAGTATGGGTTAACAATTTAGCAATGGTGCGAGAAAAATATACTTCGGTAAGGTAATAATATAAAAAAGTAACTATTGCAGTGTAGAAAGCAATTTCAATAGCAGTTAAGTTTGCTACATAATTAGAAAGCGCAAAATTATCTACTGCTAAAGCAACCAAAATAATAGTTGTTCCTAAACTGAGTACTAAAATATAAATAAAAACCACATCAATACTAAGATTAAAAAAACGCTGAGACTGCGTTGCTTGTAAATCCTCTGTTATTATAAATTCTTCATTTTTCATAACGATAGTTTTTAGCATTAAAAATCAACTATCTCAAATTTAAGAAATCATTAGTAAACTCATCTTACTAAATTCCCACTTCGCAAGTCCTAAATCACGCTGATTGGATTGAAATTCTATAAAAAAAGCAGCTATCGTAATGACAACTGCTTTTTAAAATATCTAAAATCTTGAACGAAAATTATGCTCCACACATTTCACAATCCTCTGGACCGCCTGCCTGTGCTTGAAGAATCATAGCTTTGTATTCGTTAATATCAATTGCTTCTGTTTTTACTTCTTCATTAGCAGCAGCTGGTTGTTCTTTCTTATCATTATTTAGCGTAAACTTAATAGCATCTACTGCTGATTTTGTTCTCAAATAATACATTCCCGTTTTCAATCCTGATTGCCAAGCGTAGAAGTGCATCGAAGTTAATTTTGCATAATTGGCATCTTGCATAAACAAGTTCAACGATTGTGATTGATCAATAAAATATCCTCTTTGACGAGACATATCAATAATATCTTTCATTGACATTTCCCAAACCGTTTTGTACAAGTCTTTCAAATCCTGCGGAATCACATCAATATTTTGAACCGATCCGTTGTGACGCATGATTTCTTGTTTCAAACTTTCGTTCCACAATCCGCGCTCTACTAAATCATGCAATAAATGCTTGTTTACCACAATAAATTCTCCAGACAATACACGACGCGTATAAATATTAGAAGTATATGGTTCGAATGCTTCGTTGTTTCCTAAAATTTGAGAAGTAGAAGCCGTTGGCATTGGTGCAACTAATAAAGAGTTACGAACTCCATGTTCCATCACTTCTTTTCTTAATGAAGCCCAGTCCCAACGTCCTGATAAATCTTCATCTTTTAATCCCCACATATTGTGTTGGAACTCTCCTTGAGAAATTGGAGAACCTGGATAAGTTAAATAATGCCCTTCTTCTTTAGCCATTTCCATAGAAGCGGTTACAGCAGCAAAGTATAAAGTTTCAAAAATTTCCTGATTCAGTTTTTTAGCAGCATCACTTGTAAACGGCATACGCAACATAATGAAAGCATCTGCTAATCCTTGTACTCCTAAACCAATTGGTCTATGACGAAGGTTAGAATTCTCTGCTTCCTGAACTGGATAATAGTTTCTATCAATTACTTTGTTCAGGTTTCTAGTAACACGTTTAGTTACGTTAAATAAAGCTTCATGATCAAATTTTCCGTTATCAACAAACATTGGTAATGAAAGTGAAGCCAGGTTACAAACTGCAATTTCATCCTTAGAAGTGTACTCCATAATCTCAGTACACAAGTTAGAAGAACGTATCACTCCTAAGTTTTTTTGGTTTGATTTACGGTTAACAGAATCTTTGTACAACATGTATGGCGTTCCTGTCTCAATTTGAGATTCCAAGATTTTTTCCCATAATTCACGTGCTCTGATGGTTTTTCTACCTTTTCCACGATTTTCATAATCAATGTACATTGCTTCAAACTCATCTCCGTACACATCATATAAACCAGGACATTCGTTAGGACACATTAAAGTCCAGGCTGCATCGTCCTGTACACGTTTCATAAACAAATCAGAAGTCCACATCGCAAAGAATAAATCTCTTGCACGCATTTCTTCTTTTCCTGTATTCTTTTTCAAATCTAAGAATTCAAAAATATCAGCATGCCAGGTTTCGATATAAATAGCAAAACTACCTTTACGTTTTCCTCCTCCCTGATCTACATAACGAGCCGTATCGTTGAAAACTCTCAACATAGGAACAATTCCGTTTGAAGTTCCGTTTGTTCCACGAATGTAAGAACCTGTAGCACGAACGTTATGAATAGAAAGTCCAATTCCTCCCGCTGATTGCGAGATTTTTGCGGTTTGTTTTAAAGTATCGTAAATTCCGTCAATACTATCATCCTGCATTGCTAAAAGGAAACAGGAAGACATTTGAGGTTTTGGTGTTCCTGCGTTAAATAACGTTGGAGTTGCGTGGGTAAAGAACTTTTTAGACATTAAGTCATAAGTTTCTAAAACTGATTGTAAATCATCTAAGTGAATTCCAACAGCTACACGCATTAACATATGTTGTGGTCTCTCAACAATTTTCCCGTTTATTTTCAATAAATAAGAACGCTCTAAAGTTTTGAAACCAAAATAATCATAATTAAAATCTCTGGTATAAATAATATGAGAATCTAAGAAAGCTGCATTTTCCTGAATTACTTTAAATACTTCATCTGAAAGTAAAGGTGCATCCTGACCGTTTCTTGGGTTCACATAATGATACATTTCGGTCATGGTTTCCGAAAATGATTTTTTTGTATTCGAATGCAAATTCGAAATTGCAATTCTCGCTGCTAATTGTGCATAATCTGGATGCGCAATAGTCATCGAAGCCGCAGTCTCGGCTGCTAAATTATCTAATTCTGACGTAGAAACTCCATCATACAATCCTTCAATCACGCGCATTGCCACTTTTACGGCATCCACTAAATCATTTAAACCATAGCAAAGTTTTTTAATTCTTTCTGTGATTTTGTCGAACATTACTGGCTCTTTGTGGCCGTCTCTTTTTACTACGTACATAAGTTTTGAGGTTTTTAAAACAGAAAATCCCTTCGCTGTTTTTAGTTATTTGTAATCTTTGTTTTTTGCCCAGTAGGCGGCACTAAAGCACGAGGCTTTGTTATTTTTACTCGAAAACGAGTCTGTTATTTATAATTTAAAACCGAATATTAAAAATCAGCATCGAAAGAAATTTTCTGAGCATCAGTATCATTATTTGTACCGCTGTTTAAAACTCCTGATTTTTGATATTCAGATACTTTTTTCTCAAAGAAATTTGTTTTCCCCTGAAGCGAAATCATATCCATAAAATCAAATGGATTTGCCGTGTTGTACACTCTTTCGCATCCTAATTCTACTAATAATCTGTCAGTAACAAACTCTAAATATTGTGTCATTAATCCAGAATTCATTCCTATCAAACTTACCGGAAGCGACTCAGTGATAAATTCTCTTTCAATATTCAAAGCATCAACAATAATTTCTTTGATTCTTTCTTTAGACACTTTGTTTACCAGGTGATGATTGTGCAAATGCACTGCAAAATCACAGTGAACTCCTTCGTCACGAGAAATCAATTCGTTAGAAAAAGTCAATCCTGGCATTAAACCACGTTTTTTTAACCAATAAATAGAACAAAACGCTCCAGAAAAGAAAATCCCTTCTACGGCTGCAAAAGCAATCAGTCTTTCAGCAAAGGAATCTGATTCGATCCATTTTAAAGCCCAATCTGCCTTTTTTCTGATAGCAGGAAAAACGTCTAATGCATTGAATAATTCGTCTTTCTCTGTTTCGTCTTTTACATAAGTATCAATCAAAAGTGAATAGGTTTCACTGTGAATGTTTTCCATCATAATTTGGAAACCGTAGAAAAATTTAGCTTCAGCATATTGCACCTCGTTCACGAAATTTTCGGCTAAATTTTCATTTACAATTCCGTCAGAAGCAGCAAAAAAAGCTAAGATGTGTTTGATAAAATATTTCTCGTCCGAGTTTAGCTTGTTGTTCCAATCATGTAAATCTTGAGACAAATCTATTTCTTCAGCAGTCCAGAAACTAGCCTCCATTTTTTTATACCATTCCCAGATATCATGGTGTTTAATAGGAAAGATTACGAAACGATTTTTATTCTCTTGTAAAATGGGTTCAATTTGCGACATCGGTATTTATATTTTAATGAGATTTAAGGATATTTTTTGCTCTTTGGAAGCATTACAAAGATTGTGAAATATTGCGGGAATTAAAAGCCAAACTTATTCACAATACCCCCTAGTTTTTAACAAACATTAAAAACTAGTCTTCTTTTTACAAATTAACCAACTAATTAAATATCAATAAATTAAAAAACAAAAAAACAGACAAAATACCGTAAAATATAGGATTTAAATAATATAAAACAAGAAAAAAAATATTTTATTTTGACTTCGTCTTTTTCCATTCCTGAGCGACCAACTCAAGCTCAGAATACCAATCTTCACCAAACCTTCTAACCAAGGCTTCTTTTACGAATTTATAAACCGGAACTTCTAATTCTTTACCTAAAGAACAGGCATCATCACAAATATCCCATTTATCATAATTAACAGCGGCAAATTCAGTAAAATCTTTTACTCGAATAGGATACAAATGACAAGAAACTGGTTTTTTCCACTGCACAATTCCCTGATTATAGGCTTGCTCCACACCACAAAGAGCGGTTTTACCATCAAAAATTACATAAGCACAATCCTTATTATCAATTAACGGAGTTTCTAAATCACCATCCGTTCCTTTTACCCAGGTACCTTGCGCTTCAATTGCAGCAATTCCTTCTTTTCGTAAAAAAGGTTTTACCTTAGGATAGATTTCTTCCAGAATTTTAGTTTCCTCTTCGCTTAAAGGCGCTCCAGCATCTCCATCAACACAACAAGCTCCATGACAAGCCGATAAATTACAAACAAATTCTTTTTCTAAAATGTCTTCTGAAACTATAGTTTTTCCTAATTGAAACATGGGTTGTGTTAGTATAATTTATAAAATGCAAAGATAATCAAACCAAAACTTTCTTTACCAAGCAAAGCTTCTTTTATCCCATTTTAACTAAAACAAAGCGCTTTTAAAACAAAAAACAAACCATATCTTACAGTCAAAACCCTAAAAACAAACCGCAAACAACTAAAAAACAACACCTTAAACGACCCACACAATCCTTCGTTGTTAAATTATAAGCTACTAATGTTAAAGGACTATTGCTCTAAACTATTTTTTTATAATTTTACCCCATAATTTAGCCTGTAGCAACAATCTGAATTTTACACAAAAATATCTTGATTTAAAACACAGATTCTTTTTCAAAACTACAAGTCAAAATAAATATCATGAAAATCTTTACTAACATCTTAGTATTTCTAGCAGCAGCACTTGTTATTTTCAACATCACACAATTGGATTTCAACAATCTATTTGGAGGAGATAATGCAGTTGCTTTTATTGGAATTGCTGCTTCTTGTTGCGCCATCTTAATTCTATTAATTTTTAGAATGTCTAAAAAAATAGAAGACAAAATGAACGACAAACAATAAACTATATGTTTGACGTATTAATAATAGGAGGTGGAGTTTCTGGAATGTCATGCGCTTTAGTTCTTGGCTCAGCCAAAAACAAAAGTTTTGTGTCTGATAAAAAAATCGGAATATTTTCACATCAAAAAGCTTCCTCTCTTCAAGATGCTTTATTCAATAATGCTTACGGGATTCCTGCGGGAAAACTAGGCTCAGAATTACTTAGCGAAAGTATCGAACATTTAAGCGAAACTTATCCTCACATTACACAAATTCAAAACGAAAAAGTAATTCGTATTGAAGGAGAAGCACCTGACTTCACCATAATTACTAATAAAAACAGTTACAAAACTAAAGTTGTTGTTATCGGAATTGGTTCTGCCAATACATTTGACATCGAAGGTTTGATGCAATTTGTTGAACCTCACAAAAAAGCTTTACCCGAAAAACAGCGTATCCAACTTAAAAATGACGATCATAAAGTAGCCGAAGGCATTTACGTTATTGGAACATTAGCTGGCTGGAGAAGTCAGCTTGCTATTGCTGCCGGAAGTGGCGCTGCTGTTGCCACCGATATTCTTACTTTATGGAATGGAGGAACTCAAACTCACGCTCACGATAGTACTCGATAAACAAAACAAGTTCGTTAAAAAAATAAAACCATTAAGAAATTAAGTTCACTAAGCTTTGTAGCTAAATTTTCTTAATTTCTTAATGGTTAAAATTTTATATTTTCTGGTTATTTAACCAAAACGATATCTGTAACTTTAATGTGTTTTTCAGTATCTGTTTTCCAAAATTCTCCTTTCAAAGTTACTTTTTCTCCTACTTGAAAAACTTTATATTCCTGAGTATCCACAAGATTAATTCTGCTAATAGTAGCTAAATAAATTTCGTTATCTGCTGTTTTAACTTTTGCGGTATAACCGTCTTTGCCATATTCAACTGATTCAACATTACCTGAAATTGTATTTTTGCCTTTGATACAGGCACAGGAAATCACAAATAGCAAAAGCATTAAAATTATCGAAAACCTAAGGATATTTTTCATATTTATTATTTTAAAGAGCCACACAACTTCCTGCAATCACCTTCAATCTATCATTATTTTTTTTCCAAACACGAATATATCGAAAACTTCCATTTATCGGATGATTATCATGTGTTCCTTGTAACAAAACTGTAACACAAACAATAGCAGAATCCTCAATAATACTAATTATTTGATTTGACGCTTCAAGTAAATCAATTTTCATTTTACCTGAACGATACCCTTTTAAATCCATTTCTTTTGTAATAGTTTCTCCATTTGGCAAATTAAAAAATAAATCATCGTGTAGTAATTCCTGCAACGACAGGACATCTGCGTTTTTAATAGCAGCCAAAAGTTCATTTTCAGCATCTATAACTACCTTTCTTTCCATATAGTTTACTTTTTTTGGTTCAGAACTCTTTTAAGCATAACATCATCTTTTAAAACAATATCAAAATAAGCTTTTTCGCCATACAATTGTTTTGCAAATTCAGCATTAATGTATCGCTTAACGACTGGTTTACTTTGCTCTAATCGAATTCCTTTTACATGTTTAGAAATAAATTTTTCGAAAAGATTAAAATACAAATCGGTTGCATTCATCTTGCTTAGAAATTGTTCAAACGAAAGATTTTTAAAAATATTTCTATTCTTATCTAATTGTTCAAAAACAAAATTGCCTACAATACCAGATTCCATTAAATAAGCAGTTGCTTCATCGGCATTTTCAAATTCGATTGACACAAAAACATCGGGAACAATTCCGCCACCGCCATACACAATTCTGCCTTTTGGAGTTCTAAACTTTAAAGTATCTGCTATTTTTATACTGTCTTTATCATACAATTCGCCATTTTTAAAACGTGATTCCGATTCTTTAAAATATTGCTCTGTTCCTTTAACATAAGGCTTCTGAATCGATCTCCCTGTAGGGGTATAATAACGCGCTACTGTCAACCGAACTGCCGAACCATCTTCAAAATCCATTTCGCGTTGCACCAATCCTTTTCCAAAAGAACGTCGCCCCACAATAGTTCCCCTATCATTATCCTGAACCGCACCTGCAAGAATTTCGCTGGCTGAGGCCGAATTTTCATTAATCAGTATAAATAATTTACCCGTTTCAAAATCGCCTTTTTTAGTTGCATAGGTTTTATCGACTCTTCCTTTTTTATTTTTTGTAAAAACAATTAGTTTCTTATCAGACAATAATTCATCTGCAATAGCAATAGCTTCTTCCATGTAACCGCCTCCATTATCACGAAGATCAATCACTAAAGATTCAGCCCCTTGATTTTTAAGTCGGGTTAAATTAGACTTGAATTCCTTATAGGTTGTCTCAGCAAAACGATTGATTTTAATATAAGCCGTAGACGAATTTAACATCAAACCTACATCTACACTTTTAAGCGGAACAACGCCTCGTTTTATGGTAAACTTGATATTTTTATTTTCAGATTTTCTATAAACAGTCAAAACTACCTGAGATCCTTCTTTTCCTTTTAGTTTTGTAAACAAAGAGTCTGTTGGTAATTTTCGCCCAAATAATTTTGTCCCATCAGCATACAAAATTCGGTCTCCAGGTTTGATTCCCGCTTTTGCCGAAGGGCCATTTTCTATAGACTGAATAATAGCAACCGTATCTTTAAAAATATAAAAACGCACGCCAATACCCACAAAATCGCCTTTCATATTTTCAGCAACTTCTACTTGCTCGCTTGGCGGAATGTAAACCGAATGCGGGTCTAATTGCGCTAAAATATTATCGACTGTTTTATTGACAATTGAATCGGTATCCAATTCATCCACATATTCATTGTCTATAAAATCAATTAGCTGATTCAGTTTTGCCTTAGAATTATTTGAAGCCGAAAATTCGTTTTGATTAAAAAAGCTGAATGATCCGCCAATAAATATCCCTATCGACAGAATGATACTAATGTAAACGGGTATGTATTTGTAATTTATTTTCACTTTATTCTTCTAATTCTGGAATATGATCCACAATTACACCTGCTTTTTTTAAAAATTGAATTCCGGAATCATCGCGATATCCATTTTGATACACTACTCTTTTAATTCCAGATTGATGAATTAATTTACTGCATTCTTTACATGGAGAAAGCGTGATGTACAGCGTAGCACCTTCGCAGGATTGTGTAGATCTTGCTACTTTAAGAATCGCATTGGCTTCGGCATGCAAAACATCCCATCTTGTTATTCCTTCTTCGTCTTCGCAACAATTATCAAAACCAGATGGCGTACCATTATAACCATCAGAAATAATCATTCGGTCTTTTACAATAATTGCACCTACCTGCTTGCGTTTGCAGTATGACAAAAGCCCCCATTCCTTAGCG
>Ga0247814_10001379_pt1 | contig 14404 bp, 13 predicted proteins | sample UWRJL179409R1_FD_179947 | JGI IMG/M metagenome (GOLD analysis project Ga0247814, IMG submission 179947) | Plant litter microbial communities from Arlington Agricultural Research Station in Wisconsin, United States - UWRJ-L179-409R-1 | ecosystem: Environmental > Terrestrial > Plant litter >...
GATCGCCTCGTTCAGGAAATCAGACGTCGCATCCCGCGCGATGGCGTTCTCCCGGCTATAAGCGGAAAGGGATTGCAAACGCAACCTTTTCTTTTCCAGCCCTTTCATAGTTTGCTGCGCGTCCCCTATGAAAATGTACTGGTTGTAACAGTGGTTACAATCCAAAAGCAGGCCTAATGGCGAGGCAAAACCGACGCTGAACTTGGTCTTATCGGTGCTGTAGCGGTCATAATTGACCCGGCTGCCGCAAAGAGATGGCAGGTCTTCGACATCAGAAAGCGCAAATAACTGGCAATGCTGATTACCGACCCTGATCCCGTCCCGGAGGTGCACGTCTTTGAGCATCGGCCGTTCGTTTTCCCCCTGCAAAAACAGGTACTGCTCGATCAGTCCCGCTTTGTCTTTCGTTCCGGCCAGTTCCTCATCCCTTAAGCGGTGCAGGGTCACAAAACCACTGTCTGATAAAATCCGTTCAAAGGCACCGGCTTTTTCCTTAAAATCCTGGAAGGACAGCGTATCAATGGTTTGCCGGGGTACGATGGATTTGCGCAGGAGGCCGGAATAAGCGCTGTTGGCGGCTTTGCGGTCTTCCGGCTTTTTGGTGACCTGGATATAGCAGGTGTGTTCCAGGTAGGGACGGCCATCAAAAAAGCGTTCACTGGCGGCAGCCAGGAAACTCTGATCCGGTGAAAATTCACCCTTGTAATGGGATTTCCGGAACACGTCCATCTGGTGGTAAACGCTATTTTGCGGCAATACCTTAATGGCCTTGATCAGGGCATGGTGAAAGGCTTCATAATCATTGCCGGAGAGGGTGAATATCTCGGGCAGGTCCACCCGCCATACCATCGTAATGTCGCCCTGCATGGACAGGATACAGTCATTTTGGACCTTGTAAACGGGCAGGATTTTTTCAATGTTGATCATGACCTTGTTGTTGGAGGTGAATAAATATTTTGCGGGTACGGAACTTCAGGTAGATGGGCAGGCCGCGCCTGGCCCCTTTTTTCAGCAAGCCGTACTGACCATATTTGTGGCTGAGCCTGAAAATGGTCATGACCAAAGCCGTACCCGTGCCGCCGATCAGGGCCAGGCAGAGGTAAGCATTCAATCCGCTGATGTACAGAATGGCGTACAGAATGAGCAGGCCGATCAGCACCCCGGCTAAGTAGCCAATGTACTGTGCTTTAAGGCCGTGGAACTCGATGGGCTTGTTGATGCCTTTGTTGATGTGATAAACGGAGCTCATGATTACGCTTTTAAATGCCGAAGAATGATTTGAGCACGGTGGCGACGACCACTAAGAAGATACAGGAGCCGAACCAGGCGGCGGCGACCTTGTTGGTGTCGGGTTCGCCCCCGTTCCATTTGCCGAAGACTTTTACCGCGCCGATGATGCCGACCACGGCACCGATGGCATACATGAGGTTACAGCCTGCGTCAAAGTAACCTTTGACCTTGTTGGTGGCTTCGGAGATGCCCGCCGAGCCGTCCTGGCCAAAGCAGTAGTTGACGGTTAGCAAGGCTACGGCGAACAAAAATATTTTTTTCGGGATGTTTGAGATAGGATTTTTCATGATATGGGTGTTTGACGGGTTAATAATTAAGGGCCGTTTGGAGTTCTTCGGGGCTGATCGCCAGACTGAGTTCTGCCAACGCATTGTCGCAGATCTCCAGGAGTACAACTTCCAGTAAATCGCTTTGCAGCACACGTGGATAGCGCCGGATGCCGGTCACTAAGAGCCGGATCAGCCTTTCGCGGTTTTCGGGGTCCTGTTCTTCGATCAGTTCAAAGGCGGGTTTGAGATCTTCGAGCAGGTCGGCGATGTCACCCTGGAGCAATTCATTGCGGTCCGTCAGGGTGGGACCAAAATTCAGTTCATCGCTGCCGAGCGTGCTTACGCCATATTCGTCGGCGGGCTGGCCCAGGAGATCGCTATCGTCGGCCTGCGGAAAGGACTTCTGGTCGGGCTTAGGCGGGGTCTTTTCTTCCTGCCGGAAATAGCACAGCCAGACAATACCATAATAGACCAGCAGGGCTACGGCCGCGAAGAGCAAATACTGCGGCCAAGTGATTTGATGTAACATAGTTTTGCGTTTAAAACCTGCCGCCCCATTGCGGCAGGTATTGATAAAGCAAAGTTGCTACGGCGGCGGGGGAAGCTTTGCCAGCGCAGATCAGTTCCGAAGGATTACCTGCAATAGTCTGATTATCAACCCATCTTATTGTGGCGCTTGGCGCGGCGATTTTGCAGGGGCGGCAAACCGTTCAAATCGTTAATATGCCTGCGGATGCCCTCCCGCATGTGATCGATGAACTTGGTCGGACTGACGATCTTGCGTTCTTTGATCTCTTCAAAGCGGTTGGTATGCTTGCTCAGGTCCACATCCAAACTCTCGCTGAGCCAGTACATGATGTCGGCCAGCGAAGCTTCGCCATGGTTCAATTGTTCGGAGAGCCAGATGCCATAGCCCATTTCCACGGCGTTAACGGATTCACCGGTCCATTTGAGCGGCGGGCGGTTCTTGCCCGGACGGCTATAGACCGCCCGTTCCGGCTGGCCGATACCGGCCAGGGCATGGGCGATGTATTCCTGTAACATTTCGCCGGCCATGAAACGGGAAAAAAGATAATCCCCACTGGTGGAAAAGACTTTGTCCAGGTCGGGCACTTCGGGGATCAGGACGCTCTGCACCGCTACTGCCCGGACAAAGTAGAGTTCGTCCAGTTCTGTCGCACCCAGCCGGAAATACTGGTAAAGAAAGGATTGCTGCCGGAAGTCCCGCTGAATAAAACGCAGTTCATCCAGGTAATAGGCCCGGAGTAATTGCGGGTCGCCGAGTGGCGCGCCGCTGACCAGGTTGTATAACATGACCTCGAAAATGTAATGGCAATAGAACCGGGGTTTTACCGATTTAAAAAACAGGATCTCCTCCTGTTTATCCCGGAAGGGGTTGCGGTTCAGGTGATCCATCAGGCGGTCAAGGGTATGGCGGGCACACTGCAGGGCAGCGGTCATTCGCTGAAGGGGTTCGTTCCGGTGATCTTTGGCGATCGCTTCCAATTCATCTTCCATGCGCAGGTATTCCTGCTTGGCGTACTGTGGTAACATAACAAACGATATTAGGTAAATGCCGTCCTGCCTGTAATCCCGGTGACTACAGTACCAACAAGGCGGGTATGTGTAGTTGTTTTTCCATAGCTTTTGTTGCGATTAATAAAAAAATGAGGTAACAAAAAACGGGGCCGCCAGGGTCCCGTTTAAGCATTTGATCAGGCCCTGGTCAGACCAGGTGCGTGACCGTGATGATGGAGGTGGTCAACGAGGTTCCGTCTGTCGGGGTCGGATTCGTTACATCATTTTTCTGCCTGCCTTTTCTGCCGCTTAGGTTCACGACAAAACTTTTTTTAAGTTTCATTCCGGGTGTTTTCCTGTTGCTTTTCATATGCGCTATCTATTATTTCGTGGATGATTTCCTTAAAATTAAATCCGGGTTAACCTGCGCAATAATTTATTCCGCCAAGGGGCGGTTTGACGGAATGAAAGGCTTATCTTAGTGGAACGAGCGGAAAATGACACGATATGAAAACAGCTGCCGGTTCTTCATACTCCCGTTTCCTGGTGCATTTGTGTGGATGGGTGATCTATATCTTTTATGAATTATCCATTCTGCTGTACAGCGACGCGAAGGATATTATTTGGCCGGAGGTCGCCCTGGCCTTCCTGCTGAACGCCGGTCTGTTTTATGGCACATCTGCGCTGGTCCTGCCCTGGTGCGCGAAGTCCCGGAAGTGGCTGCTGGCCCCCTTTGGCCTGATTTTGCTGTCCGTGGTCTATCTGCTGTTATCCTTTGCCGAAATGATCTACGCGTTCCCGCTCATCGATCCACGTTCGGGAGCAACGCTTGCATCTATCAACCTGTATACAGCACAGTATGTGTACCGGGCCACTTATTTTATGGGCTTAGGCGCGGGTTATTGGTTCGCACAGGAAGCTATCCGGAAAGAACGTGCGCTCCGGAAGGCCGAACAGGACCGGTACCTGCAAATTTTACAGGAAAAGGAATTGGGTAGGGAACTGGCCATCAGCCAGCTGAAATATTACCGGGCGCGGCTGAGCCCGCATTTCCTGTTCAATACGCTGAATTTCTTTTACGCCAATATCCGGGAATTCTCCAAGCCACTAGGCCAGGCCCTGCTGCTGTTTTCGCAGACCATCCGTTATACGATCACCCAGGATCATCCCGATGGCATGGCGAGCCTGGACGAGGAGATCAGGCAAATAAAAAACTATATTGAGCTGAACCAGCTCCGTTTCCGGCACAGGCTGCATCTTCAGCTGACGGTTAACGGCGATCCCGGAGCGCACAAGATCGCGCCTTTTGTCCTCATGACCTTGCTGGAAAACGCCTTTAAATACGGAGATATGAGCGATCCGCTCCTGCCGGCCAGCCTGCGGCTTGACATTCAAGCCGATCAGATCGAACTGCTGATCGAAAATAAGATCAACACCGGCATCGCCACCACAGGAGACGGTATCGGTTTATCCGGCATCCGCAAGCTGCTGGCCCTTATCTATCCCGGGCGTTATACCCTAAACATCACCGAAACCGACACCTGGTTCCGGGCTTATCTGCAAATCCTTCTGCCTTATGATCAACTGTATTCTCATTGATGACGAACCTGATGCTATTCAATTATTGAGCGATTACATCCGGGATGTGCCGGAACTCCGACTGGTCGCCTCTACCACGCAGGCGGCAGAGCTGCTCCCCTTTCTGCGGGAAAACGATGTACAGCTGATCTTCCTGGACATTAACATGCCGCAACTTTCCGGCCTCGCCTTTATCCGGCTGGCCCGGCAGATCCGTCCTGAAATCAGGATCATCCTGACGACGGCCCATGCACAATACGCCCTGGACGGATTTGATCAGCAGGTCATGGATTACCTGCTCAAACCGATCCCTTTTGAACGTTTCCTGCAAGCCGTACAAAGGGTACTGGCCACGCGCCCTGCTCCCTCCCATTTTTTCTTTGTGAAAGGCGACACCAAGAACAGCGCCCTGAAGATCGACCTGGATGAGATCCTTTATATTGAAGCCCTGGAAAAATATGTACGTATCCACCTGAACAGCGGGCAAACGATCATCACCCTGCAAAACATGAAAACGCTCGAAGGCTCACTGCCGGCGGAGCGTTTCCGGCGGATCCACCGTTCCTGCATTATCTCTGTAAGCCGCATCAAAAGCGTCGATGGCAACCAGATCTTACTGCATGGCAACGCGCGTGTTTTTGACATCGGGAAAACCTACCGGGAAGGTATGGCACAATTCTTAAGGGACAACGGGATCGGTTAAGAGGCACCGCGCTGACGGATGCTGTTTAAATGCCTGTACAGATAGTCATAGATGATGTATTCGTACACTTTCTGATGACCCGCAAAAAGCCGGTTAACACTCATATGAATGTGGCTTTCCAGCAAGTGCGCGGGAACCGGGCCGGGCATTACTCGGGCGATCCCTTTGCTCCGGGCCCTGAATATCTTTTCCAGGCGCGGCGGCGCGGATTCCAGGAAGCGGAGGTAAGTTTCCGCATGCGCGCGGTAAGATCTGTTGATCACTTTAGCGGCCTCCGTGTCCAGGCCAATGTCGGTTTTCAGCAGAGCTTTTACCGACCCGATAAAGGCGAGTTGTGCCGGTATGCCGATTAAAAAAATATCCAGTAAGTCTCTGCACAGGCGTATGCCCGCCGCCAGCCGACTCGGGGGATCTTCCAATACCGATGGTGTAGCCAAAAGGCGGAGAATGGCCAGGCTGTCCAGGTCAAATATCTTTTCCGAACGCAGCATCGCATCTCCGTAGCGTTCCAGCTCCCTTTGGTAGGTATCCGTCTGGACCTTCCAGAGCTGTCCTGAGTTTTCCAGTTCCAACAGAACGGACCTAAGGGCAGTGATCACCGCTTGCAGGTTTCCTTGCGCGCCTAAGTGCAGCCTGAGCCGGATATGCGGATCAGGGTCCTGGTAACGAATAAAAAAAGCGGCATCGATCAGCTTGTCCCGTTTCAGGGACCGCAGCAGCTTAAAAACCTGCTGCGCCAGGATCTTGTCGCAGCTGATCACTCCGCTGTACAATTTGTAATACAGCCATTCCGAACCCAGGCTAAAGGTCCTTTGGACACCCGCAGCCGCCTCACCGGCGACTGAGAATGCTACACTACTTGGACTGGTCTTATTGATCAGGATAGCGATCAGTTGGTTATTCAAAGCCTGACCGCTAGCATTTACAACGGGGTAATCTTTGTCATCCAACAGCAATTCTTTAATGGTTAACATCCGTTTCTTCCGGAAATGATCCGCGAAAAGATCCAGCAAGGCATCCTGTTCCGTGTCGATCAGCAATTCATTGTCGCCTTCGGCAATCACAAACAGCCGCGGAACGCCCCTAGCTGCCAGCAATTCCCGGACACTGTTTCCCCCTAAATCAGCGATATCCAGCTTCCACCTGGCCACCGAAAAAACGATCTTTTCATAAACCAGCCTCGGGTAAAAAGCCTTACCCGGCGAAATCTTTTCAAAATCAAATTGCAGCTGATCCAGCCCCTGTAGCTGCAAAGCCCCTAAGAAGCGGTAAATGGGCGAGCCTTTGCGGTAGTTATAAGCGCTGGAAATCATCGGCTTGACCAGCTGCTTCAGTCTTTTAGAACGTAGGACAAAACGGCCGGAACGGACCGACAATAACAAGTCGTCCAAGGCGATCTGTTCCTCCTTCGGCCGGGCAGAATTAGCGAAATAAGAGATATCAAAAGCCCGGAAGGGCCAGTGCGGCAGCACATTGCCTGCCCTCGGTTCCGGTTCATGGATCAGTTCAGCCAGGATCGTATCTCCGCTTATCGTTTGTTCCAGATCCGTCAATTCCCGCGCCATCCGACGCAGGCGTTCGTCAACATGCGTAAAGCGCGTGAACAGGTTGATCCCGCTGCTGCCGCTCAAGCTCTCGATCTGCAAGCTATCCCCACCTGTCATCCGGAAAAAAACGGAAGTCGTTACCGGCAACAATCGCTCTTGCTCCTCCATCCGGCGGATATCGTCGTCTGTCAGTTCGATTACCTGGGCACCCGTGGCCAGTGCCTCCTCCTGTTTTTGCAGGATCAGCTTCAGGTTGAAATTCAATTCTACAAAAGCCCGCCCGGTTGTGGCCGCCAATGCGATCTCCCGGCTCAGGAAATTATCAAACCCCGTTCCGCCTTCCAAATAATCGATCCCCGTCTCCGGGTCCAATGCCAGCAAGAGCGGAACTTCCTGCTGCTCGTACTTTTTCAAAAAGCGGGAGCGGAAAGCCGTCAGCTCCGGGTCCTCGCTATTCACGACGGATATTTTCTTCAGGATGTCTATCCCCTTATTCAATTGCCGCTGTACCGCATAGCTCAGGGTACCTGCCGGTTCCTGAAAAGTACAATCCACCTGTAAAACCCGATTCTTCGGCTGATCAACACCCGCTTCGTCAACGAAACTATATAATGCTGCCAAGGCTTTCGGATCAAAAATATCGACACTGTCCAAGCTCCCCAATTGTTCCTTGAACCGCGTCAGCCAGTTCAGGCAGCGCCGCGTATCCCTGTCTTGTTTCCCGGAAAGTTCCTTGATCCAGTGCTCCAGCAGATCATTGTTGTTAAGGGCCATATCCAGGTTGCTACAGATGACCTGGTTGCTCCATAAGGCGCGAATGTATTTATATATTTCGCGCTCGCTATAACCCAAGAGCCTGCCTTTGGCCAGCAGTTGCTGTACATTTATCCAATCATTCCCCAGCATCCCGACAAAATCATCCAGCACCGGATCAGCGCCAATCGCCGAAATATTGAAATCACCCGGTACGTCGCCCCGTTCAATCATCCGGTATTCCCCGCCGAGCCGGTACAGGGTATTGTTCGTTCTGAACGACAAGCCAAGCAAAACAGCGGGACTTTCGTGCAGCTTTGCCAGCAAAGCCGCCAGAAAAGCCTTGTCCGGACGGGTTTTCCGGTTGATCCGATTTGTATCAATTGATAAGTTCGTCTCCTTATCCCAGGCTACCACCGAACAGCCTGCGAACACACCAAAAGGTGTACACCGCGAACACATACGGTTAAAATACTTAAGCAGCGACAAGGCTAGATCACCCTCCAGGGGCACCCCCTCCTCATCTACCATCCGCGCCAAATCCGGGCTGGCCAGGTAAAGTCCTTCCCTGAAACGCGCATCACTCACAAAATCCGGCCCATCATCCAACAAATCTTTTAAAGGAAAAACAGGCGCTCTGAGCACCAGGAAAGGATAATATTCATAAACCATCACAATACCATCTTAGAATAACCCATCTATTACCTATCCAAAAGGAGCCCGCCGCTCCATCAGCGAGGCTCCTTGTAACTATTAAAATCTGTTTCTCATAATGAAAAAACGAAGAACAACGGAGTATTATATTTTAAAGGAAGCCATCGAGCTCATCCCTCCCATTCAGGCGGTTACAGATCATTTTTATGATGGCATATAGGGCCAGCAAGGCAATCACTGCCAATACGGATAACAGAACCAGATCAGCGTATGAAATTTGCAATTCGCTGACCGTTTCCATTTAATATCCCATCTTATTTATTTTACGGGTATACTGAAGGCCAGTTCCTCTGGCGGTAAGCATTTCTGGTCATTGCAGACCATAAATTCCACCGTGCCACTTACTATAGCCTGCCCGGCTTTTAAACCGATCTTTTGCTGATAGACCACCGACCGCTCGAAATACAACACTTCCATTTCAAACACTTTTTCGTATTTGCGCACCGGTACCGGTTCTTTCAGCGGACCGAGTAGTAAAAACTGCTTTTGCGTCGTAAAGGAGAACGTCGTCTTGACGGGCCCGCCATCCTTTTGCCTGGTAGAATAGATGTGCCAGCCATCTTCAATAGCAGCCTTCAAATAAACGACTGCTTCCTTACTACCCGTCTTTTTGGCTGCATAACTCCATTTCACCGGCGTTAATACCTGCGCAGCCACAGTGTTCCACGTCATGCTACCAGTTACCATTAACGCAATGGCAAGGACTTTATAATTGTTATTTGAATTCATAGTATATGTTTTTAATGGCCCAATCGTGCACCGTTTCAATTATGACGCAACCGCGCTGGTGAAGTGGTACGCCGGTTTGAAAAAAACAAACTAAAAGTCGTCCTCAATGGCGGCAATCACTGTTACCTCATATTTCGCATGCTGGGTAAACCTAAGAAGTCCTTAGAAACCAGCTTCAGAATGTTAGGCTATGAATAATCTGCTGATAAATTAGATCCCTGTACTACATGTGGAAAGGTTTCCTGACTACAATTAAATAGCCTATGTTTTGACTGATCAGTTACGTATTCAGTCAAAAGGGGCGCCTATTCGTTTTTTTAGCTTTCTCAAACTCATAAAAGCTTGTTTTTCAAGGGATGCATTTTTCTAAAAAAAACATTTATCGTGATTAAGCGCCTTTGTGTTTACGTTTTAAAACTGTCACTTTCAAAAAAATCGGGGGCTGCCAAATAGCAACGCTCCCAAATGAATTAACTATATACTTAGTTTCGAATCTTCATTAATTCCAATTATTTGGATTTTTCATATACCGTTTTTACTGTGAATGCAATTGGATATAAATTTAATCTATGGACAGTCAAGGTTTGGGTATCTGTTGACAACTCGTAAATTTCTTGCAAGGAAGATTTGACTCTTGATATACCGTCTGTATACACCAACATTTTTGGTGGTTTATTTGAGAATTTCACATAACTATTTTTAGTATTCCGATCGAGAATTCTCTGAAATTTTGACCCGTCTAAGGGTAATAATAACGTTGATCCAGATTCATCTGAGAATTTACTTTCAATTGAAACATTTTTGTCTCCTTGAACGATAATAATGTTGGTAACCACAGAGCTGACATTATTTAACCCCAAGTTGCTTTTTTCCAAACTTATATTCCACTTTCCGCTGTAATCATTTGTTGGTTTAAAATAAGACGTTTGTCTTCCAATATTTACATCAACTAGGTCGTATGCCGCCTTTACAGTAATATTCCCAGTTGGTAATGTAAAAGTTCTTAATAAAACGAGAGCTTTACCATCTTCAGAAATTGAATATGTTTCCATCCGTTCGAAATCTTTAATTTTTCCACTGCCGTCATCTTTATATTTAGTAGAAATGATAAAACCCAAACCATTTTTTGAAGGTAACAACTGGCTTGTCCTAATATGACCTCCACTCCTATCAATAACGATTGAAGGTTTTCCGGCCATAACCAATGTATCGTTTACTGCAGGTTTTCCATTAAAAAATCGCTGCATCTGTAGTGTGTTATCGTTCTGATAAATAAATATTGTCGCCGCCACTGCCTGAGCGGGGTCAAGTTGTCCAAATTCACTTTTTGATAGATTTACTTCCCAATATCCCGATAGATTCCTTCCTCTTTCTGGCACTGGGAAGTTTCCTTTTGCAGTTTCTAGTAATGTTATTGAAATTAGAATTAACAGCTTTAGCATTTTCTTATTTTTCATATTTTCTTTTTGTTAAGTAGTAATGAATTGGATTATAATTCCAAAGCATCGTTGATACAGTCATTTACTATCTAGAGATTTCTTAATTAAATCGATTAATTCAAGAGCTTCCTTTGAGGGCTGTTCATTAGCTTCCGTGGTCTTAAAAGGTCTGGGTGGCATATTCGAATACACCTTTCCATTTTTAATTAAAAAAACAGTAGGATAACTAGTGATGTTATAGTATTTGATTAAATTGCTATTTGAACCTTCAGAAGAGGTGAATAGATTTAATGAAGTAGCATGCGAATAAAATTGCTGTTTAACCGAATTTTTCCAGGTCATCTTATCCTTGTCTATTGAAATACTAATAAATTTAACACGCGGTTCATTTATAAAATATTCATGAACGGGTTTCATGGCGCTATTAAGCACTATACAGTTAGTGCAACCTGTAAACCAGAAATCCATAAATAGTACAGAATTGCCGAATTCTTTCAGGGAATGATATTTACCGGTGGTATCTGGCAAATTGAACTCAAAAAAAGGAACACCAGCATTCAAACGAATTTTCTGGCTTATAATTAAGTTCTTATATTTTTCCGATTTAACAGATGAGATAGCCGAATCCAGAGCGGGGATCGAATTAGAATTTCTCTTCGTCTTAAACATATACTGAACAATTAGTTTATCTCGGAAAAGTCCTTTATAATTGTCTTTAATGACATCAAAAACATTTTCAATATTAGTTGTAGAAGCTCTCTGTTCGTAGGAAGTACCTTTTATCCTTTCAGATATACTTATGGCCTCAAGAAGCGCACTCGAATACAAGGGGGAATCATACAATTCTTCACCTTTAAAGGCTACCAACACCTTTAATTTATTATTTGAATTATAATACCTTTTAACAGAATCAAAAAATTGCTGGCTCTTTATAAGTTCTAGATCATATGACCGTAGTTGTGAGTAATACCTATAACCGTAACAGTTGGCTTTAAGCATGTTTGCCATTTTTGGGCCAAGGGAGGTTTTATTATCGTCAATAAATTTTAACTGAAGAGTTAAAGTTGAGTCCAACTTGCTGTCTAGTGTTTTAAGATACAAATCATATTTTTTATTGTTCATTAGGGAAAGATCTTCTTCATTAACTTGATAGCCCAGAGAGAAGATTTTTGCTTGGATATTCAACAATGCTGAACCCTTTCCGCGAAAAGCAACCTTATTATTTGATAAATCAACTTGTATATCACTACCTGCTGACACTATGTAAATATTATCTATCCATGCTAAATAACCATCAGGTATTGGATGGTTATTTGCTTTGGAAGAAATAAACAAATAAATATATTTTTCATTAGTAGGGAGAACAAATTCATTTGCCTTTGTACCAGGATTTATTTTTTGTTCAAATTTTTCAGCATTAGATGAAAAAAACTCAACACCCCCAAAAGCAAGATCTGATGCAGTAATTGTAATTTTAGGAATTTCACTTTTAAAATTTATATCTTCCAAAATCCTGACAGATAATTTTACAGAATCCTTTGTAAAATGGCCTTGACTATAGGCACATAGAGCGATTAAATTTAGGAAAAACAATATGCTAAGGTTCCTTCTCATATCTATATTATCTTTCATTTTGAATCAATCCACCCATGCTGATTTCATCATCTGGAATTGGAAAAATATATCTTCGATCATTTGGCGGCAGCGTGTAGTTTGTTCCATTAAGTTCTCTTGTTAATGTTATGTTTGCACCCTCAGAATTTAGCCTTTTAAGATCCTGCCATCTGGCACCACGCATAACAAGTTCTCGACGCCTTTCCAGCAGGGTGAAATTTAAAGCTTCTGTTGCTGAATTAAATGAGAGCGGGCGGTAAGCAGCATTGGTAAATCGAAAAGTTCTAAGTTTATTCAATAAGGACAATGCGTCATCGATACTTCCACGCCTAGCCGCACATTCGGCTTTTATCAACATAACTTCATCTGTTGCTAAGCCTGTAAATTGGTAAAGTCCAGATCCATAATAATTACGGTTCATGACAAATCCTCCATTTGCGGCAATAAAGCAAATACTAAACCTTAAATCTCCAGTTTCATAAAGACTAATTACAGACGGACTCATTCTTGTAGCTGTATTGAATGTAGTTGCAGTACTGGAGGGATAAGACGATACGGTTATTGTAGAGTATATAGTTTCAACATTCGCAAGTGGGAATGGTGTGGCATTTGGCAAAGTGATAGTCCTATAATCAATCAATGAAGAATGTAGTGCCAAGCATGCATCCGCGGCTTGTTCGGCCTTTGTGTACTGTCTCATATTCAAATACATTCTTGCTTTTAATGCAAAAACAGCCGCTAAAGAAGGTCGATTTTTTTTATCGATAGTAGGAAGTTTAGCACTGATCAACATCTCTTCGGCAATTTGAAGATCATCGAAAATCTGAGCATACGTCTCTCCGAGACTTGATCTCTTCTTGATATCATCTATATTTGGCGTTAGTTTTAGTGGCAAGCCCAAATCAACAGAAAGGCTGGCTTCATTATAATTCTTGCAAAAACTCGTTGCAAGCCCATAGTAACAATAAGCCCGATTAAAATGAGCCCAGCCTTTGGCGAACATCCATCTGTTATTATTTTCTTTCGTAACCTGGATTTTGTCAATATTCGCAATTACGTTATTAGCATAAAAAATTCCAGTATAGGGAAGAGACCAATCCTGCATATCCGTTTCTCCGCCATATATATCCTTATTCCATATGTAAGCATTTCTCTCAGAAATCTTTCTTGCAGATTGCCATGTCTTATAATCTATGAATTCGAACTCGTCACTCGATGCGATCGGAAGTCCCGGTGATGCCTGAAAAAAAACGACGTTCTCCAGCAGTCCATACATGTCATCCAAAGTTTTGGGTTGGACGATATTACTTGAAGGTTTTACCTCAAGGAAACCTTTAGTGCACCCGTAAAACATTGTAATAAATAATAAAGTGGCTATGATTATCTTATTTTTCATATTTTCTGTTTGTCTAAAAGTTTGCGGTAATTCCAATTGATGCAGATCTAGGATTGGGAAACTGCCCTGATGCATCGGGATCAATTCCTTCCTTGTTGGCACGCCAAATAATCCCGATATTATTAAAATAAGAATATATTGAGAGCGATTTAAAACCTAATCGTTTTGCTAGTTGCATATTCAACTTATATTTTAATTGTATATCATTAAATCTTATATGATCTCCTTTTAAAACATTCGTTTCTGCAGAGAGATAAAAATTATCCCGACTAGGATCCTCTGGATATACCATTACTGGTACATGAGTGGTATTCTCATCTCCTGGACTCTTCCACCTTGCATTATATTCAGCGTCACTAAAGTCATATGACCCGTTGAAGATTGATCCGTACAATAAGGCTTGTTTTTTGAAATAATAACCAAATTTGTAACTGATATTGAATGAACACTCGAAACCCTTATAAGAAAATGAATTCCGTATCCCACCAAAAATTGTCGGAACAATCGAGCCATGATATATAAGGTCGTTTCTGTTCTGAGAATTTAAGATAGCAGTATAATCTTTACTAATATTCCCGTTTAGTAATCCACGAGGATTACCGGTCGCATCAAGACCAACTGACGGAAAACTGAATAATGCCTGTATAGGATATCCTACAAGTGGATTTACATTACCACCATTAGATACGATATTTTGGTTGGTGGCAGCACTTGCCATATAATCAGTAATTTTGTCCGTATTCAGATTTAACAAGGCTGTCGTCTCCCACTTCAGTTGACCATTTAAGTTGTTTGTGCTCAATTCAATATCTACTCCTTTAGTTCTTGTATTAGCGACATTACCCGTAAAGACA
>Ga0247814_10001380_pt1 | contig 14398 bp, 13 predicted proteins | sample UWRJL179409R1_FD_179947 | JGI IMG/M metagenome (GOLD analysis project Ga0247814, IMG submission 179947) | Plant litter microbial communities from Arlington Agricultural Research Station in Wisconsin, United States - UWRJ-L179-409R-1 | ecosystem: Environmental > Terrestrial > Plant litter >...
GTGTAAATACCTTTGCCCATGTTAATTATACCACAGAACAAAAGCGTCTCGGAATACTCCTGTGCATCAACGGGACAGGCAGTTTAAACCGCTGGGTTAAAAACCTGTTTGGCGGATCCACGAGTTACCAGCAAATGAACGAGCAAGGCAGTAAAGTGAACATCGGTTCGGATGGATTACGCATCCTGCCCTTTGGCAATGGTGCAGAGAGAATGCTGCAAAATAAACAGGTAGGTGTCCATTTTCATAACATAGACCTGAATCTGCATACCCCGGCCCATATCTTCCGCGCAGAGCAGGAAGGCATTGCTTTCTCTTTCCGCTACGGACTCGATATTATGCGCGCTAACGGACTCAACCCTACCGTAATCCGTGCCGGGAAAGCCAACCTGTTTTTAAGCGATCTGTTTTTACAGGCTTTTGTGAACAGTACTGGTGTACCGGTAGAACTGTTTGAGAACGACGGCAGTGTAGGTGCTGCACTGGGCGCCGGCATAGGTGCTAAAATTTTCAGCAGTGCGGCCGAGGCCTTTAGCCATATCAAATCCCTGCAACTGGTAGAACCTACTGTAACCGAACGTTACGAACCCGCTTACCAGGATTGGCTAAGGCTTTTAAACAAACAATTAATCTAAAACCTATAATATAAATCCGTATGACAAGTATAATTACAGGCGAGAAAGAATTCTTCAAAGGAATAGGGCAGGTAAAGTTCGAAGGCACACATTCTGATAATCCACTGGCCTTTCGCTGGTACGATGAAAACAGGGTTATAGCAGGCAAACCGATGAGAGAACACCTCCGTTTTGCTGCCGCCTACTGGCATTCTTTTGTGGCTACCGGGGGCGATCCATTTGGAGAGCCTACCATTATCCACCCCTGGAACGAAAAATCTGATCCTATAGAACGTGCTAAAGATAAAATGGATGCTGCCTTTGAGTTTATCACCAAAATGAACATCCCTTTTTATTGTTTCCACGATGTGGATGTGGTAGACTATACCAACGATGTAAAAGACAACGAAAAACGTTTACAGGCACTTGTGGCCTACGCTAAAGAAAAGCAGGAGGCCAGCGGGGTAAAATTATTATGGGGCACAGCAAACCTGTTTTCGCACCGCAGGTATATGAACGGAGCTTCTACCAATCCCGATTTCCATGTACTGGCCCATGGCGCAGCGCAGGTAAAATTTGCTTTGGATGCAACTATCGCCCTTGGCGGGGAAAACTATGTTTTCTGGGGCGGACGTGAAGGATATATGACCTTGCTGAACACGGATATGAAACGCGAACAGGAACACCTGGCCAAATTCTTACATGCATCAAAAGATTATGCCCGTAATCAGGGTTTCACCGGAACCTTCCTGATTGAACCCAAACCATGTGAGCCTTCTAAACACCAGTACGATTATGATGCGGCAACCGTTATCAGCTTCCTGCGTCAGTACGACCTGATGGACGATTTTAAACTAAACCTCGAAGTGAACCATGCTACACTGGCAGGACATACTTTCCAGCATGAACTGCAGGTAGCTGCCGATGCAGGATTACTGGGTTCTATGGATGCGAACAGGGGCGATTATCAGAATGGCTGGGATACAGACCAGTTTCCAAATAACATTAATGAGCTTACCGAAGCCATGCTGGTATTCCTCCAAGCCGGTGGCCTTAAAGGCGGCGGGATAAACTTTGATGCAAAAATCAGGAGGAACTCTACCGATGCGGCAGACCTGTTTTATGCACATATCGGCGGGATGGATACTTTTGCAAGAGCACTAATCGCAGCAGATAATATCCTTCAAAAATCCGATTACAAAAAGATCAGGACTGACAGATATGCTTCATTTGACAGTGGTGCGGGGAAGGATTTTGAAGAAGGAAAGCTAACACTGGAAGACTTAACCAATTATGCGGCCGACAATGGCGAACCGGCAACGCTGAGCGGAAAGCAGGAGTTACTGGAAAATATAGTAAATAAGTACCTTTAATAACAAAAGCCTCTCCATCCTAAAACCGAGAGGCTTTTGCCTTCATTTGTGTGTGAATTTTTCGAATACCCTTTTACCCAAAATGTCTGCTTTTATTATTGCAATGATCATCAGGCCACAAAACACACCTGACAGCACATCCACAACATTTTTGGAGCGCTGCATTGAGCCCTAACTCTAATGCAACGCAACAGTATTGAGTCCTAACCCCAATACTACTAAAACGCAGGCGCTGTAATAAACGCTACAGCGGTATATATTTTTTTTATATGCTTGCTTTAGTATACTCCCGGTTCATTTGTCCATTTTTCACACATTGGCACCGTACCCGAAAGGTCTATTCCGGTTGCATACTCTGCTGCCGGCAACCGATGCCACTCCGCCGTTCAATCCCAGCTTAATCTTGTTACTTTTTGCAGTCCGAATTCTACACGCGAAGAAAAGTGCTTTCCGTTGTCCCATTCAGGTTAATGTAAACCAGAGTCGAAGCGGGTTCCGAAAAGGCTATAACTGACGATACCAGGCAATAGTTATGCCCGGCCTGCATCAGATCATTTATTATTTGTCCAGCTTCAACTTGAATATCAGCGGCCAGTTCTTGCCTGTTACGTATAACAGCTGGCTTGCCTTGTCCCATGCGATGCCATTTAGAACGCTGTCTTCCGATTTAGGCGTGTAATCAGGTGCATATTGTGACAGCAGGCCAAAGCAATCAATTGTACCTACTACATGTCCGTTTGCCGGATCAATTTTCAGGATCTTGGTGGTCTGCCACTTGTTCACATAAATAAACCCGTCTGCATATTCCAGTTCGTTCAAATTATCTACTGTTCCCAGATCATCAGTTACCTGGATCTGGCCGGTTATTGCAAACGATTTAGGATCTACCTTATAGATGATAGAACTGCCTACACTGATGTACAACTGCTTACCATCATTTGTCATCCCCCAGCCCTCGTATGGCCATTTAAACGTTCCAGCAATTTTACCCAGGTCTTTCATATCATATACATAAGCGATATGGTTCTGATAAGAAAGCTGAAAAAGCTGGTTATTTAAAATAGTAATACCTTCGCCATATATGGTTTTATCCCTGACCGGGAATTTCTTTTCTACCTTTCCGGTACTGGTATCTGCAACAGATACGAAAGAATTTTCGAACGTACCGGTACCCTCATACAGTTTTCCATTATTCAATTCGAATCCTTCGGTATAGGCAGCAGTATCATGTGGCAGGGTTGCCACCATTTTATAGGTAATCACCTCCGGTGCTGCAGCTGTAACCGCAGCAGGTTCTGTGGTAGTAGTTTCAGTTTCTTTTTTATTACTGTTACACGATGACAGCACAAGCAATGCCGCACAGAACAACAGGCTATATTTTTTTAACATCAAATTGTTTGTAAAAGAAAAGCTGCTGTGCAGGGATAGTTTTAATCCTTGCACAGCAGCTTTAAATGGTCGTATTAATCTTTTTTAGGTGCGATTCCTTTATCTACATCAAGTGTAAAAGATGCTTCTGAAGCTCTGTCTGCCTGTTGTAGATTGTCAATTTCTGAAGCCTGCTCATCTTCTTCAGATGGAGGGGTGGCATCAATACCGTCAGAATGTACATCTTGCTGACTTGCCTGTTCGTCTGTTTCTTCGAAATTGTTTTCTGGTGTAATATCTTCTGGTGTGATCATCTTATATATTTTTTGTGTAATCTAATAAAAACGCATTAAACACGGATGTTGTTTCATTTATATTATCTTAAATTAGTAATGAGTGGTAAAGAAAAGCAGAAAGTGGTACCAAAGTCTTTTTTACTTTCTACCCAGATCTCTCCTCCTTCCTGCCGGATAATCTCCGCAGAAATAAACAGTCCAAGCCCCATGCCCTGGTAAGAATATGCGGCTGTATTGCTTACCCTGTAAAACTGGTCAAAAACTTTACTTTTATCCTCTTCGTTAATCCCGATACCATAATCCTGTACACAAACCATCATATTGTTGCCGCTTTGTTTGGTACTGATCTTTATCTTCTCTTTGCCTGGCGAATATTTGATCGCATTGGAAAGCATATTTTTTATCACCTGTCCGATCCGGGTACTGTCACAAAACATATTACCCTTAAAATCTAAATGTGTTATTATTTCATGTATCGTTTCGCCGGTAAAGATATCATTGATACTATCATTCACGATATCATTAAAATTGTGATAGTCACGCTGAAAGTTGAGTCTGCCTGTGGAAATCTTACTTACATCCAGCAGGTCGTCCAGCAGCACCGTAAGCCGGTTTACCTGTCCCCTCAGCCGTGCTACCATATCTACTTTCTGCAGGTCGTTATCCCTTTTCAGCATCTTCTCCAGTAGTTGTGCATAAGCCTTAATACTGGTAACCGGTGTCTTTAATTCATGGCTCGCGATACTTAAAAAGTTATCCTTCTGGATCTGTAGTTTGCGCTGCTCTTCTATACCCGCGATTTCTTTGGTAATATCCCTGATAATACCCGCGTACAGCTGAACTGTTTTATCAGGATTAAACACTGCCTTGCCGATACACTGCACCCACCGCAGGGCGTGATTGATATTTAAGACCCGGAAACGCAGGTCACAATGATCTTCGTTTCCTTCTTGCAAACAACCTAATATCGTGGTATGCACTTCTCTCACATCATCAGGATGGATATACCTTAATGTCTGTTCAAATGCGACGTTGTCCCCTTCAGGGATGCCGTAAAGTTCCTTTCCGATTTTATCCAGGCACATTACATTATTTACCGCATCGAAGCTCCAGGTCCCTACTGCGGCGGCCTTTAATGAAAAGCTGAGCCGCTCTTCTGCAAGTGCAGCTTTCACTCTTTCTTCGGCAACATTATCAAACAGGAGCTTATACTGTTCTTCTGCCTCGCGCAATTCCGCCAGTATATTTTCCATACACTAACAACACAAGAAATAAAGAATATCTTATTTTTTTTTCAAATACTTTAAAAGAAATAATCCTGCCACTCCCGATACCACAGAGGCAGTAAGTATACCATATTTAGCCTGTTCGATAAATTGGGGATTTTTGAAGGCCAGGTTACTAACAAACAGGGACATCGTAAAGCCTACACCTGCCAGTAGCGCAACCCCGGCAATATGCAGCCAGCTGGCCCGTTCGGGCAGCTGTGCGAACCCCAGTTTAACCATGATCCAGGTAAACAGCAATACACCTGTAAATTTCCCGAACACTAATCCACCGATCACACCCGTGCTTATTGGGTTAAGCAGGTCTGTAAAGAAACTGGCACCAATAACTATCCCTGCATTGGCCAGGGCAAACAAAGGCATAATCAAAAAAGCTACCCAGGGGTGTAACCCGTTTTCAATTTGCTGCAAAGGTGTTTCCTGTTGCAACGGTATTTCCATTGGCGGCAATGGTTTTTGTTGCCGGGATGGTGTTTCTTTACAACGTGCAGCGTAGTTGGGTATCGTAAACGCTACCAGTACACCCGCAATGGTAGCATGTACGCCTGATAGCAGGAAACCTGCCCAAACCAGCAAGCCTGTGAGCAAATAGAATGCTTTATGTGTTATCCCCATTTTATTACCCGCTGTTAAAACCAGCAATAAAGCAGCGGCAAAAAGAAGCGGGACAAAATTCAGTTCTGCCGTATAAAAGAATGCAATTACCAGCACCGCACCAAGATCGTCAGCCACAGCTAGTGCCGAGAGAAATATTTTTAAGGAAGGCGGGATATGCTTGCCTGCCATCGAAAGGAGCGCCAAAGCAAAGGCGATATCAGTTGCCATGGGTATTCCCCAGCCATGAGCAGAACTGCTACCCTTATTGATCAGCAGGTATATACCTGCCGGAAAAATCATTCCGCCCAGAGCAGCCATTACAGGCAGACCAGCTTTTTTTAAAGTAGAAAGTTCGCCGCCCATAAATTCCCGCTTCAGCTCCAGGCCAATTACAAAAAAGAAAACAGCCATCAGGCCATCGTTCACCCATCTGTGCAGAGGCATATCAAGTGTAAACTGACCTAATACAGGCGACAAATTGGTTTCCCAGAAATGGTGATAGGATGCGTGAAAAGGCGAATTGGCCCAAATAATTGCTATAAGCACACTCAGAAAAAGTACCAGCCCACTGGTATATTCCAGGTGGATAAAGCGGTTTATCGGTGCGGTTATTTTTCCAATTGTTGTATAACTTGCTTTTTCCATCGTCATGTTGCCTTCAAATTTAGGCTTATAAATCAATAAACCTAAACTCGAAGGCAGGTACTACCTCAAATAGCAGGAGACGGTTACTTTATTAATTAGATATTTTTGGGGTTATAGGCACCGTTTTCCCTATCGTTTTTATAGTTCAGTGCATCGTTGTCTTTGTCCATTTCACTCAGGCTTTTATTCGCATCGATATCTCCCTCGCGCTCATCTTCCTCTCCTGTTAAACCTTCTTCTGTTGCAAACCCAGGATCTACACTAGGGTTTTCAAATGTTGCCTCTTCCTGATCAGGTTGATTTTGAGCAGGTTTATTGTTTTCGTTTTCCGGATTTTGATTTGTATTTTCCATAACTGTTAGTATTTGTGAAACACAACAGTTTAGCCTTAACAAAGTTTTTGATAATGCGATTGTCACCTCCGGTCTGCTAAAAGCCGGAGCTTTATCAAACAAGGTAAAATCACAAAATAACCAGCAATCTATAGCTACAACTGACCCGAGACGATCCGGAGATTGCTCGGGGACTGCTCTGAGTCACTGCGTCCTGAGTCCGTAGTGAGTCCGTGGTGACTCCGTAAATTTCCTAGGAGAATCACGGAGTCACCACGGACTCACCACGGACTCAGGACGTATTCACCCAAAATCTCCTCCGGGCAGTATCCCAGTAAAGCCTCAACCATCAGCCAAATTCCCTCACTCCTGCAGCGGGCTTGCGTTCATTTTATTTGGCAATAATCTCTGTATCTTCAGGTAATACTTCTTCCAGCTTTTTAAATGTAAATCCGGCAGTAAGACCGTGGATCCCGATAGATATTAATATAATAAATGCAACCATAGACCATAACTGGTCCTGGTTCACAAAACTAGCGGCACCAAAAGCGAAAGCCAGATAGTACATCGATCCAATTCCTCTGATCCCGAAGAAACTAATCACCAGCTTTTCCTGGATCTTCAACCGGGTGCCAATCAGCCCGATCAGCCCTGCTACAGGTCTGATAATAAAGATAAAGAAGATACCAAAAGCCGCCATCTGCCAGGTAAGATCGTCCAGGATACCGCGTACCAGGCTGCCACCAAACAGGATCAGCATAATCGCTACTAATATCCGCTCAATCTGGTCGGAAAAAGCATGAAGCCTGTTATGGTACTTGTGTTCACGTTCGTATCCCCTTAAAGTAAGTGCCGCAATAAACACTGCGATAAAACCATAACCATGGATCATTTCTGTAGCACCGTAAACGATTAGTGTGGCAGCAATAGACACAAAGCCGTCACGGGTGGCCATCGTTTCAAATTTCTTGGATAGCGTAAAAAGTATATAAGCCAGTAGTTTTCCTAATAAATAACCCGCAAGCAGTCCGGCAGCTATCTGGTAAACCACATGTTTCCAGGCCCAGGTAAACACAAAATCTTCATTACCTGCCGCAAACAGCGCTACAGTAATGGCCAGCCACACAAAAGGGAAAGCCATACCATCATTAAAACCCGCTTCTGCGGTAAGCGAAAACTTAGCATTGTCCCGGTCTTCTTCATTAGGGTCGCCCACCTGCACATCGGTAGCCAGTACCGGATCTGTAGGCGCCAGCACAGCGGCCAGCAGCAGCGCCGAAGCCAGGGGCATACCAAAATAGGCTATGCCAATATAGGTAACCGCAGCAATACATAAAAACATCGTAATTGTAACCAGCCTGAATGGTATATGCCAGGTTCGGAAAGAGAATTTCTGGTCTATCTTTAACCCCGTACACATCAGCGAAACGATCAATACCATTTCGGTTAAATGCAGGGTAAGCTCTTTGTGCACCTTTGGATCTGGTGCAGGCAAAAAATCAAACACCGAATACAGGAGCATGCCCAGCAACAGGTAAATGATAGAATAAGAAATTTTAGTTTTTGCGGTAACGGCAGGCATCCAGGCCATCCCTAAAATCCCCGCACCAATAATAGTTAAGACTACAATATAATGATCCATTTACTTTTGTTTCCCCGTTATACAACAAGGAAACGGAAATATTGTTAGATAAAGATCACCTTAGGGAAGGATGGCCCTGCTAATTAGCAGTTATACCACCGGTTATTTAACACCCAATTTACTGCTTCCCGTGTGCTCACGGAATTGCAGGTTAAACTCCGCATCCCAGCTCTGGTCTGCTCCATTAAATGCAGCATTTCGCAATTCCCGTCTTTTCCTTACAATATCATTGACATTTACAAACCCGTCAAACGGGATATAATCTTCATGATCATTCACAGCTATCTGTTCGTTTTTAGATGATTCGGTTTGCATGGATCAGGAGGATTACGCTCAGGTAAATATAAAATATATTTTGGTACCGGTGGCAATTGGTATAGGTATAACAAGCAAATACGGCTATAAGTTTTATTAATATTTAAAGAGGTTATACCGCAACCCGGCAAATATCCTGGCCCCTTGTAAAGGTGCGTAATTATATTCTGTGTCAAACGTATAGCCATTCGGATTGCTTACCGGGTCTGCCGCAGTTTTATCAAATGGATCGAAAGCCCTGATCAGTGCATATTTTGGCACGAAATTGAAAATATTCTTTACCCCGCCATAGATTTCCAGTCCGTTCCTGAACTTCCTGGTGAGCTGTATATTCGCAATAGTAAACCATGGCGAATATTCCGGACGGTAATCGTTGGGCTGTACCGGCAAACGCATCGGGCCGGTATAGGTACCCGTAAAATCTACTGTAAAATCCTTAGGCAATGTATAAGATAACAGATAGTTCCCGCTCCATTTTGGCGCGTGCAGCTGGGTTACTTTATCCATCCCGTTGTTCAGCTGGTAAACATCAGACCAGGTAACACCTGCAAGTACTTTTAAAGGGAAGTTAAATGTCATTTCTGTATTGAGCGATGCACCCCGCGAAATCGCATGCCCGTTCAGGTTCGCGTAAATAATCTTATCAGGATCCTGGTCAAAATCGCCGGTAATCTTATTGGTAAAATACGAATAGAAACCTGTAAAATCCAGGCTGAGCAATCCCAGCCCTGAAGTGATTTTTGTTACATAATTAAGATTACCATTAAAAGAACGCTCGGGTTTAAGTTCTTCTGCAATTACTACCTGCCGGGCACCGGTAAGTGCCGCATGATCTTCAGTAAATAAATTTACTACACGGAAGCCCGTACCAAAACTCGCCCTAAAGGTATTTACCGGGTCGGGAGAGTATTTATAAGCCAGCCGCGGTGAATGTATGCTACCGTGGTACTGATCATAATCATAGCGGTACCCCAGCAATAGTGTCTGCTTTTCTGCAAACTTCCATTCGTCCTGGATAAAGATACCCGGCAAAGGTGTTTTTGCCGGCATATTCATTAGTCCGTCCGCCGTTGCCGTAGCCGGCGTGTTGTCATCATACCAGGTATACCGGTAAGTAGCACCAAGCAAAAAATTATGTTTTTTGCCCAGGGTTTTATCCCAGTACATTTGCGCAAAACCAACCTGCTGTGTAGCCATGTAAGGCGTAAAACCATAATATGAATTCTGGTTATGCCAGTTATATGATAACTGCAGCATGATTTTCTCTTTTACCGGCAGCTGATAAAGGCCAATCATTTCCCATCTGCGGGTGTATACACTTTCGCCATAGATACTATCCGAGCCGCGGTAAGATTTATTCCAGTTCATTTGTCCACCCCAGCGGTCTTCGTTCACAAAACGTGCTGCAAGGCTCGCCACTCTGTTTTCCTTCCGGGTAAAATTCCATTTGTTAAACACCGACACCCTGTTTTGCAGGGTAACATCCGTAAAGCCATCCCCATTATTATCCAGCGGGTGCTGATAATTGTAATAATTTACCCCCAGCAGACTTTGAAATTTTTTTCCGCCAAACTTTACCGAAGCATCAATATTATATTCTCTCCATGAAGTGCCAAAAGCATCTACACTTAGTAGTGGAGCCGTTACCGCATTTTTTGTAATTACGTTAATCACCCCTCCCATGGCTTCGGAGCCATATAAAGAGGAAGCCGGACCTTTTACTACTTCAATATGGTCTACCAGGCTATTGGGAATACCGCTTAAGCCGTACACTGTAGATAAGCTGCTGATAATCGGCATTCCATCAATCAGGATCAGGGTATAAGCACCTTCCAGGCCATTGATGTGGATATCACCGGTATTACAGATATTACAGTTTAACTGCGGGCGGACCCCATTAATCAGTCCTACCGCCTCAAACAGATTGGGTGTAGGATTTTTCTGAAAGAATGCGGGCGTATACACCTCTACCGGTACCGGACTGTCCAGTTTACGGACAGCTTTCATTGTCCCAGTTACCACTACCTCATTCAGCTCGTCTGATCTGTCCTTTAATTCTATAGCAGCTATCACTGTAGTGTCTCTACCCACCACCACTTCCTGTTTATGACTAATAAACCCAACCGCAGATACCGTCACTTCATATTTTCCGCTGTCTAAACCTTTCAGGGTAAAAGACCCCTCCCGGTTAGTTAGGCTTTTAAAAACAGTTTTTCTTAAGACCACATTGGCAGCTGGCACTGGCTTGCCGGCCGAGGTTACCTTACCGCTTAATACACCTTGCTGCGCATGAGCAGATAGAACGAGAAAAAACAGGAATATAGTAATTAGTTGTTTCATTGATTTATTTTAGGCTTATGTATATATAATAATATGGTTAGGCAAATATATAGAATTAGACTAACCTAACTTGTATAACTAGACAAATAATTATTTACTTTTGTTTTGAAGTACTGTCCACATGAAGAAGACCTATTCTGAAGAAAACTACCTGAAAGCTATTTACCATATCAACAGGAGTGAAAATAAAGTGAGCCCTAAGGCAATTGCCGATGCCCTGGAAAACAATCCCGCATCCGTTATAGATATGCTGAAAAAGCTGCAGGAAAAAAAACTGATTACCTATGATAAGGTACAGGGGGCTGTATTAACCCATTCGGGAGAAGCTACTGCGCTGGATATTATCCGTAAGCACCGGTTATGGGAAGTGTTTCTGGTAGAAAAACTACATTATGACTGGGACGAGGTACATGATATCGCTGAACAACTGGAGCATATCCATGATGATAAACTGGCGAAAAAGCTGGACGACTTTCTGGGAAACCCTGCATTTGATCCTCATGGCGACCCAATTCCGGCACCCAACGGAAAGATGCCGGTATATGCCAATAAACGCCTGGGAGAAATTGAGGCAGGCCAAAGCTGCAAGGTAGGCAGCGTAAGAGATACTTCTACTCCATTTCTTAAATACCTGAAGCAGTTGCATGTAGGCCTGGGATCAAAGATCGAAGTGCTGGACCGGATGGAATTTGACCAGTCTATGGTGATTAAAATAGACGGGGGAGAAGCAAAAACCGTATCAAGTAAAATGACAGATAATATCCTGGTGATCTTACAGTAAATCATCAATATTTACCCGTATGTGCAAACCTTGTGCGAGGGATGGTGTTTAAGATTTATGAAACGGATACTTCAAATTCTAAATCTTGCCACCCTAATTTTTACAATCGTAATCAACTACCTTTTTAACGCCAGGCAAGGCAGACCCTCTATTAGTGATATATCTGCAAAGTACGATAACCTGCTTACCCCTGCGGGTTATGCCTTTGGTATCTGGGGGCTGGTATACGTCGGACTGGTAATTTTCGCCCTGTACCAGCTTTGGGATGTTTTTAATAAAAAAACCGATACCAGTTTTGTATCCGCAATCGGATGGTGGTTTATTATCGCCAACCTGGCCAATGCAGCCTGGGTAATTGCCTTTACCAACGACCAGATAGGTTTATCTGTGCTGATTATGCTGGTGCTGTTTTTCGCTTTACTAAAAATCGTGTTAAATCTTAATATGGAAAGATGGGATGCACCTGTATCTATCATCGGGTTTATCTGGTGGCCGGTCAGCTTGTATTTTGGATGGATTAATGTAGCACTCATGATCAATCTATCGGCCTGGTTTACCTCGCTGGGATGGGATGGCGCACCATTAACTGCTGAGCTTTGGGCAATCATTGTACTGCTGCTGGCTTCCGTTATATTTATCACGATGATATGGACAAGGAACATGCGCGAATATGCCAATGTAGCGGTTTGGGGAATCGTGGCTATTGCTGTTAAACATTGGTACGAAGCACCTGCAATGGCCTGGGTAGCACTTGCGGTATCTGTAGTCATATTTGTAAACGCAGGGATACATGGTTATAAAAACCGCGCTACTGCCCCTTTTTCAAGAAAAGTTAAACCGAATTAGCTATTATATATTATGGAAAATCAACAAGAAGAAAACAACAAACAACCTGTTAAGCCTGAACCGACCGGATTGGATAACTGGAACGACAGGCTGGACGAAAACCTGGAAAGTGAAAACAGTGCCGATCCTGAAGCGGATGAAAAGGCAAGGGTTTTTAGTGCAGAGGAAGGTAGCGGCGACCAGTCGGATGCTGCAGATAAAGCAGAATAAGCATCGTTATTACGAATTAAGCCAATGCCATTATAATCGGAAACCAACGTGATTTCCGATTATAATGGCAATTTTTATTTTAAGCTTTTATCACGGGCAGCTTTGAACTCAGATCCTGTTTTCCATTTGGGAAAGGTGGTTTCATTGCTTAACCTGTAGCCCATATCAAATAACAAACGTACATCTTCTACAATCCCGCTGCGGTCTTTTATTGCATCAAAATCATCCTGCGGAGAGTGGTAACGGGCTTTGGTAAATGCTGCAACCTGCTGCAGTCCCCATTCCCTGCCACGGCTAACGTTATCTACTCCAGAACCTGTAAATAAAGACGGGATGCCTACTTTGGCAAAGTTAAAATGATCAGAACGGTAGTATAAACCCGACGACGGTACCGGGTCCGGAACAATTACACGGCCCTGCTTTTTTGCAGATACTTCAGCATAATCTTCCAGGTCAGACTGCCCGTAACCATAAACTACAATATCCTTTGTTTTCCCGGCAAGGCCCATCATATCCATATTGATATCGGCCACTGTCTGATTAACGGGGTACACGGGGTGCTGCGCATAATATGCTGAACCGAGTAAACCCTGTTCTTCTGCTGTAAAGGAAACAAATACGATCGAACGCTCCGGTTTTACCGGCAGCTTTTGGAATGCACCAGCCAGTGCCAGTAAGGCAGCTTCTCCTGTGGCATTGTCTACCGCACCATTATAAATCGAATCACCTTTTACCGGTTCACCTATACCCAGATGGTCCCAGTGTGCAGAATAGATTATATTTTCTTCAGGTCTTTTTGTTCCCGGGATTACGGCCACTACATTGTACGATACAGATTTTTTTATCGTATTGTTCACCGTTAACGAGGTAGTCAGTTTTAAATCAACTGCTTTAAAGCCCGGTTTACGGGCAGCGGCAAATAAGGCATCCGATTGCCCGCCCAGTTTGAATAACTGTTTGGCAATGTCCAGGCTAATCCATCCTTCAATAGCGGCCCGCGACATATTATTGTCTTTTTCGGCAGACTGCAGCTTGGATTTTGACCAGCCACTGCGCACAACCGACCAGGGATAAGCTGCGGGTTCAGTATCATGGATAATCAATATCCCTGCCGCTCCCTGCCTTGCCGCTTCCTCAAACTTATACGTCCACCTCCCGTAGTAGGTCATATTTTTTCCTTTGAACAATGTCGAATCTGTAAAGCCCGGATCGTTAATCATTACCACTACGGTTTTACCTTTTACATCCAACCCTGCATAGTCGTTCCATTGGTACTCTGGTGCTACAATGCCGTAACCCGCAAACACCAGGGGCGAATTGCTGATGCTGACCTCTGGCTGCACCCTTTTGGTCCCAGCCACAAACTCCGTGAGGTAATTTGCCGTTACCGACCCGGAAGCACCTTTAAACACCATCTTTGCTGAAGGTGTCGATTTCAGTTCTACCATGGGTACTTCCTGGAAAAAGCTCTCGCCATTCCCCGGCTTAAGACCTAATTTACTGAACTGTTCCTTTAGATAATTGATGGATTTGGTTTCCCCTGCAGTGAAAGGTTTACGCCCTTCAAACTCGTCGGATGCCAGCACTCGGATATGCTGTGCAATACTGGAATCATTGATCATTTTAATCGCCGTAGAATCAGGCGACGCTATTGAACCGCCTTCTTTTGGCTGGCAGCCAGTAAAACAAAGTGCAGCAGCGGAAAGGTACAGTATGGTTTTATTCATTCCTATATGATTTTAATGAGGTTACC
>Ga0247814_10001381_pt1 | contig 14386 bp, 15 predicted proteins | sample UWRJL179409R1_FD_179947 | JGI IMG/M metagenome (GOLD analysis project Ga0247814, IMG submission 179947) | Plant litter microbial communities from Arlington Agricultural Research Station in Wisconsin, United States - UWRJ-L179-409R-1 | ecosystem: Environmental > Terrestrial > Plant litter >...
AAATGAATTACGCCAAGCATTTTCCAAGATGAAATTGCCCATCGTAACCAAACCCTTGGACGGAAACCACGGACGCGGCGTAACGACGCATATAGACACTTTTGAAAAAGCACTATTTGGATATAACATCGCAAAAAAGATTTCGGATGCCGTCATCGTAGAAGAATTTCTGGAAGGCGACGACCACCGCTTTTTGGTCATCGACTTCAAACTGGTAGCCGTCTCAAAACGAACTCCGGCCATGGTTACGGGTAACGGAGTTTCAACCATTGCCGAATTAGTTGCACAAGAAAATAAACACCCGGATAGGGGCCATCAATCCATTCACGTATTGGCGCCTATTGATATCGATGCCATCACATTAAAAATATTGGGAGAATTAAATTTACGGTTGGATTCCGTTATTCCCGAAGGAAAAACATTATACCTAAAAGACACGGCCAACATCAGTGCGGGCGGTACCTCAACAGACCTAACGGATGAGGTGCATCCGGACAATATTTTTATTGCCGAGCGGGTGGCACGCATTTTTAATTTGAATATCTGCGGAATAGATATCATCACAAAAGACGTAAGCAAATCACTGATCAACGGGCAAGGTGGCATTATTGAAGTAAATGCCGGCCCAGGCCTGCGTATGCACAGCAACCCAACCACCGGCAAAGCGAGGAACGTCGCTGCCCCCATCATGGATATGCTGTTCCCTGACCATATCTCACGTATACCGGTAATAGCCGTGGTAAAATCACACGACGACGATTACACGGTCAAATTACTCGCCCAAATAATGCAACAGCATGGTAAATGCGTTGGCTATACCACTTCCAGCGCTGCATTTATCAATAACAATAAAATCGCCGAAATAGATTATACGAATATCGCCGATGGCGAATTAATCTTATTTGACCCTATGGTGGACGTAGCCGTCCTCACCTGCAGTCGTGGCAGCTTAGCCGAAACCAGACTCCCTTTTGATATATGTGATATCATGCTCGGTCTGGAAATTTCGTTGGACGAAATGTCTGCACTAACGGAAAAAATAAAACCTGAAGGGTACATCATTTTAGATGCCGATGACAATCGGGTATTTTCCATGATACACGAACTGCCATGCAAATATGCGTTCATCGGCACGGACAAACAAAATGCACACATAATAAATCACATAGAAGCCGGAGGGTTGGCTGTCATATCCGAACAAGGGCAACTCAACATATACCAAAACAATAGGGAAAACACCGTGACCATGGACTCAAAAAATAAGCACGATAACACACAGCTCATAAAATCAGTTATGGCAACTGTAGTATCTTCTATCATATTAAATATGGACATACTGAAATATCAAACAAAAGATTTATTGTAGCTAAGGTTATAAAATGAGTATATTCCACATACAAAAGATGAACCACATATTAATCTATAATACGTCATAGAGCTATAAGACATATAATGTAGCTAATAATTTGTTCTAACAAATTCTATATTTATATCAATATACATCAACTCTAATATTTCCAAATTGTACCGGTTCACAAATTTTAGTGAATCATCTACCACATATGCAATGCCACCTTTCAAGTGCAAGCCTTTACGCTTGTCCAACTCCCCAATAGTATCCAATAAGTTTTTGGATATAATAATAACTGCGGGTAATGGCAGAATATCTTTTTTAAAAATTTTCTTGAATTCCATAGTCGTTGTCTTTATTGAAAGCAATCCATGAAAAATTTAAATACCTTCCCTTTCCATATCACTGCGATGCTCTTCTTCCGAAATAGCCTTTAGTAAATCATACACATCTACATCTATAGCCTTGGCAATAAGGTGTAATTCGCTTACCCGCAGGTGTGATTTTTCATTCAACGTGAGCTCACTTAACCTAGATGGACTCAATCCCGTTTTACGGCTAACTTCTGCTTTATTAATTGATTTTCTAAATAAATAAAGTCCCAATGAAGTCATAGTATACCTCTCAAAAATTACGTTCTTAAACCTGAATAGAAATAATTTATAACAAACAATTTAAGCCGTATCCATAACCAAACCACAGACAAAGATTTTAATCCGCATTTGGTTACCTCACCTAGCTATGCCCACAGTCAATTTCACTAGGGAAATGGGCAATGGGTCAGCAAATGTATACGTTGTACATATCAAAAAAATCATAAAATTACGTATATTATGAAAAACACCTTTTTTAAATAAAAAACTATATAATAATATAGAAAATCTGAATGTCTATAATTCAAAAAGAATGTTCGACACTTTTACTCGGAGCATATGCGGGGACATCTTTTTCTTACATGGCCCATCCTGCATCACTTACTATTTTCATCTTACAAATATTGTCTCACAAATTCCGCCAGCGCAGAGCCGTTTATATAATTAGCTCTATCTATAGCGGCTATCAACTGTGATTCCGAACAGCCGAATTTCTTTTTCCAATAGTTCATCCTAGCCGGCTGGTCTATATTCACCAACTGGTTAAATCCTTGCCCTATATTATATGAATTATGCATAGCCGTTTATCTCTCCCGCTTCAATATTTATGCCATTGTTTTTCAACTAAATATGATAGAAGACATCAAATGATTTACACAAAATGAGGTATACAAAAATACACATTGTGCAATGTAACAACAACATATGGCGTTCCATAAGAAGGCACTCATCTTATATGTTGGATATATTTAGATAATATGATTGAAATATCAAATTATTTATACCAAAAAACTATACATTCCGAGGGAAATAAACAATATTAACCCGGTATTAATGGTAAGATGATGATTAGGGTATCGTAATTGCATTCATTCCCTAAAATATAGAAAGATGAAAAAGGATACGACTAAAACAAGAACACCACTTCCACAAAAAGCAACCGATGAATTGACACAACTCTTTAAAGAACATTTAAAGGATGTATTGAGTGCAGAGAAACAATTGGTGAAGGCATTACCCAAGCTGGCGAAAGCCGCTACATCTCCAGAATTGAAACAAGCGTTTACCGACCACTTGGAAGAAACCAAAGGGCAAGTGGCCCGCTTGGAAGAAGTATTTGGTATAGTGGGGATAAAACCTACTTCCAAACTCTGTAAAGCCATGGAAGGTTTATTGAAAGAAGGCAACGAGGCCATCGAAGAAACCGACAACGGAACATTACTTCGCGATGTGGCCTTGATCATCGCCTCACAGAAAGTGGAACATTACGAAATTTCAGCATATGGATCATTGCGTTCCCTGGCCAACATCCTGGGCTTGCAGGATGCGGTAACATTATTACAGGCCACATTGGATGAAGAAGGGAACGCAGATAAATTATTGACGCAGCTTTCGGATACCATCAACATAGAAGCTTACGAAGAAGCCAAATAAAAACAAACCCGTCCTGACAACACATGTTCAGTGGTTTAATTGAATGGGATTATCTATTACGGATAGTCCCATTTTTATGCATATAGCAAAGTAATGCCGGGCAAAGGTTGCCGGCATTACTCTTTAATTATACTTACATGTAATTATTACATATTACCATTGGGTAAAAAAACGCCCCGCATACATTCATTCCGGCGATCACCAAAAAATTGGTACCCCTCATTCCCTTCTTCCAATGCCCATTCGTGCGTCTTCAGATAAGTGGGATCCAACTTGCCGCTCTCTATGTACTTTAGCAAAGTAGGAATATATTTCTGCGCGTTCACCATACCTGTCTTCAAGGTAATCCCTTTGTTCATCAGCGGACCTATCGGAAATTTATCTACCAGCCCCGAGTATACACCAATGATGGACAGCGTACCTCCCTTGCGGCAACTGTGAATGGCTTGCCGCAATACGCTGGGTCTGTCCATCTGTAAATGCAGTTTTTGTTTTGCCTTATCGTATAAATCCTCGATCCCCGTGGTATTGGCTTCCATACCCACCGCATCTATACACACATCCGGCCCGTTTCCTGCCGTGGCTTCCTTTAAGATTTCAAATACATCTACCTCTTCGTAGTTATAGGCATCTACTTGATGCTTCTCCATGGCCAACTGTAGCCTGTATGAATATTTGTCGATGGCAATCACACGCGATGCACCTTTTAGCCAGGCACTAGCCATAGCCATTTGGCCTACCGCACCAGCACCCCAAACCACTACCACATCACCCGGCTTTACGGCAATATCGGCAGCCATATAACCGGTAGATAGCGCATCCGAGGCAAATAGGGCTTGCTCATAACCGAGCGATGCCGGAATCTTAAAACACCCCTCCTCGGCATAGGGAACCCGGATATACTCCGCATGGCTTCCGGCATAGCCTCCGTACATGTGGGAGCAACCATAAAATGCAGCCGTGGGATACCCCATCAAGGGTTCCTGCAGGTAACCGTTTTGATTGGAGTTATCACATAGTCCATAATCCCCGTTGGAGCAGTAAAAACAATCACCACAACTGATATTTGGGGCTACCACTACCCGGTCACCTTTTTTCAGTTGGGTAACCGCAGATCCCGTCTCCACCACTTCGCCGGCAAATTCATGTCCCAAAATATCACCTTCTTTCATACCCGGCACAAACCCATGGATAAAATGCAAATCCGATCCGCAAACGGATGATAAGGCGACTTTTAATATCACATCTTTCGGGTTGAGGATTCGCGGATCATTCACGGACTCCACATTCAGTTTATTGGTTCCTATGTAACAAAGTGCACGCATAGTTTCTGTTTTTATTGTGATTAATTCTTTCCGCTGGCCTGACCTTGGGTGGTTGGTATTTCACCCGTTTCCAGGTATCGTTTCATATTCTTTAAATCCTCCTTTACCAATTTTTCAAATGTTTCATTCAATAATTTGGAAATAGGTCCGCGCAATTCTCCGATGGGCGCATGGTAAGTAAGGGAAACATGGATGGCTGTACCAAACTTTCCGGCATCGGTGAACTTCACGTTACCCACGGATTCCATCTGCGAACCGGGCAGCGATTGCCAACCTATGTGTTCGTTCACCTCGTCCATTACCGTTTCCACCCGAATACGGAATACATCAATTTCGTTGGGAATCTTAATAGACCATTCGGACACGGTATCACTCACCACCGATACGTTGGATATATGTTTCAAAAAGAAAGGATAATGCTCAACCTTTCTCCACAGTTGATAAGCTTCTGCTTTCGTTTTATTTACGGATAGGTTTGCCTGTATATTCATGATCATATGATTGACTATGCCAAACAAATCAATAAATATACCGGCATCCAGCAAAGTCATTTCTGTAGACATTTACAATCCATAATAAAAAGGGGACCATTATTGGTGCATAAATTGCTTCTAACTATGCATTAAAAACACGTACACATGGCAAATTCCAACAAAAAAAATAACAACAAAAAGGTGGAGAAACTAGCCCCACATACCGAAAACGGCGAGCAGCAGGCGCTCACCACCAACCACGGCCTAAAAATAAACGACGACCAAAACTCATTAAAAGCCGGCGAGCGTGGGGCAACTTTGTTGGAAGACTTTATATTACGGGAAAAAATTACCCATTTTGACCATGAACGCATCCCCGAAAGAATCGTACACGCCCGTGGAAGCGGTGCACATGGAAAATTCGAACTATACCAGTCATTGGAAAAATATACAAAGGCCAAGTTCCTATGCGACACATCGGCCTCCACACCCGTATTTGTTAGATTTTCTACCGTAGCCGGATTTCGTGGATCCACCGACTTGGCGCGCGATGTCCGTGGCTTTGCCGTAAAATTTTATACCGAAGAGGGAAATTACGATTTAGTGGGAAATAATATTCCGGTATTCTTTATCCAGGATGCGGCAAAATTCCCGGACCTGATCCACGCCGTAAAACCCGAGCCACACAATGAAATGCCGCAGGCCGCATCGGCACACGATACGTTTTGGGATTTTATTTCATTGATGCCCGAATCCATGCACATGGTGATGTGGGCCATGAGCGACCGCGCTATACCCAGAAGTTACCGGATGATGGAAGGTTTTGGTGTACATACCTTCCGCCTCATCAACGCACAAGGTAAATCCAGTTTCGTCAAATTCCATTGGAAACCTTTACTGGGTGTGCATGCCGTATGTTGGGACGAGGCGCAGAAAATTTCGGGAAAAGACCCCGATTTTCACAGACGTGATTTGTGGGAAGCCATCGACGGCGGCAATTTCCCCGAATGGGAATTGGGTGTGCAGATTGTACCCGAAGAAGACGAACATAAATATGAATTCGATTTATTGGATCCTACCAAATTAATTCCTGAAGAGTTGGTTCCCGTACAGCGTATCGGTAAGTTAACATTGAACAGAAATCCCGACAACTTCTTTGCCGAAACGGAACAGGTCGCATTCCACCCAGGCCACTTGGTACCGGGAATCGACTTTACGAACGACCCATTATTACAAGGACGTCTATTTTCTTATACGGATACCCAACTTTCCCGATTGGGTGGCCCCAATTTTCATGAGATCCCCATCAACAGACCGGTTGTGGATGTACACAATAACCAACGAGACGGCATCATGCGTCAGACCATCAATAAGGGAAAATCATCCTACCACCCCAACAGCATCGGTGGCGGATGTCCGTTCCAAGCCATGGCGACCGAAGGCGGATTTACGTCTTACGAAGAACGTATCGACTCCAAAAAAACAAGGACAAGAAGCAAAAGTTTCTTCGATCATTTTAGCCAAGCCACGCTATTTTTCAATAGCCAATCCGAACCTGAAAAAAATCACATCATCAACGCACTCACGTTTGAATTAAGCAAGGTAGAAATACCCGCCATCCGCGAAAGAATGGTAGGACTTCTTACACAAGTAGATGCCGCTTTAGCCAAAAAAGTAGCCGGCGGATTGGGAATCGCCGTGCCCAAAACACCATTAAAGCCTATCAACCATAGCGTACCGGCAGATGGAAACCAAAAAGACTACGAGCCCATCAAAGTGACTTCTTCCATAAGTAAATCGGATGCCTTGAGCATGGCCAACACCATCAAAACCACCTTGACCCGGCAAGTAGCCATTTTATTATCGAACGGCGTAAACGAAAAACAACTCAATGCCATGACGAACGCATTGGCTTCAGCCGGCGTACAGGCAAAAACCATAGCACCCAACTTGGGCGAAATCACTTCGTCCGAAGGAAATAAACTATCGGTAGATATGAATTTCCTTACGGCCACTTCAGTAGTATTTGACGCCGTATATATTCCCGGCAATAAAAAAATAAATGCGTTGGTGTCCGAAGCCGATGCCATCCACTTTGTGGAAGAAGCATTTAAACATTGCAAAGCCATTGCCGCGGAAGGGGAAGGCGTGGAACTGATCGATGCTTCAAGAATTAACAAAAAAGGAAATATGGATGGATTAATCTTGAACGGGAGTCCAAAACAATTTCTGGAAGCCATCGCCCAACACCGCTTCTGGGAACGCGAAAACAAACCCCAGATACCGGCATAGTTGATTTTGGTTTCATATCTAGGCTATCGATTTAGACAACCCAACAGTTCAGTTGCGATAAAATATAACACATAAATAAATGAGTCAAGCATTCATAAGGGAAAGAGACAATGAATGGTTACATGAAATTTCGCCTACCATAGAAGCATTGATCGCTTTTTTGACTCGCGAAAACAATGGCTTATTCATCTACGACAAGCAAGTGGACTATGACCCAACAATAGAACGCAACGTATACAAAATGAGCGACGGCCTAAAATATGCCATCAACGACAAGAATCAATGGTATATAGTTGATTAATGATTGTTTGGAAATTTTAACCGAAACCCACAGGCATCTTGAGCAAAATGGGGATCAACTAATATAGTGACAAAAAAGACAGCCGGACAAGGCTGTCTTTTTTGTAATAAAGTAAAAAAACTAATCAAACGATTCCACAAAAATCACCTTATTTCCTTACCTGAATAAAGCCTATACGATTTCCCGTTGTGTACTATTTCACCAAGCAGCCAATCAAAAAAAGTTCTCCCGGTATAAATCTGAAAGCCACTATATGTTACATGCTCACATCTTCCACAGCCATATTGTTCGTTAAATACATGAGAATACTCCACCTCTTCTCCAGGTGATAGATATACAGGTTTATCCATTTGTTTAAGATATACGCCATCATGGATTTCCAATAAATCCACCGATACTGCTTGGTCATCATATCCTATGATAGCCCGGGGGCCCAATACGGTAATATGACGGTAAGGCATAGCTTACATCAGAAGTATTTTTTATAACAACTTTTAGGAATATCCTGCCATCAATATTATTTATCCGACAGGAAACCAGCTGGAGGTGATTCCGCATATCTCTCCAATACTTGCCCAAATCTGACAAACAATGATTAAAAGTATGCTCCGTAGCCAAATCTGCCATAGCATGGTACGGAAGCCAAGAACTATTCGTTTTAAGATGTTTATATACGCCCTGTAATACACGCTGTTTGGAGGTGTCACTATGGCATAGCATAAATGCCATGTGGTACCATATAAAATTGGAAGAGCTATAAATAATTCCGATATCGCTCACCGAAATTTGTTGGTTAACTTGATTCGGCCTTCCGCCGATAAAATGGTCATCGGAAAATTTATATTCTATTATATGCCACTTTCCCTCAACATAAACACTGTCTATCGAACGGGAATAAAAAGGGATCGCAAGTATATTTGTATTTCCTTTTGTTTCCGAGTCAGGAAACTCCAGAAACCGCAACGGGAAATAATAAGGGTTTAGCCCTTGCACCGTACTAATGGAATCCCCAAAAACAAAAGCCCGGTCCAGGACGCAAGAATCCCTATACATATCAACCAACAACAAATCGGCTCCTGTACCCTCACATACATAATAAGCCTGTTCTTGTGCCTTACAGCAAATAGTGATGAAAGTAAAAAACGTGACTAAGGCTTTATACATGATCGAATTAATTTTTCATATAATACAACCCTATAATCCTTACGTTCATTTGAAAAATTATATATATGGATCACCTTGATAAATCCGGGCTTTCATAAATGAATGCGACACGAAGAACAAGGCTTCCAACCCGAACGGCAATTAATAAAAAAGTGTGGCGACGACCATGGCTGGCAAGACGAATCACGACTGTTAAACCATATCAAAATTACAAAAACCTGATAAATAAGGTGTGGTAGATGCCATCTTTTTATTTTTTGCGGCAAATTAGGAACATCAAACGATTAACGACTTACAAAAAGTCCCGGACAAGTAAACTTATCCGGGACCTGCTATTAACCCGTTAATCGTTAAAGTACTTGCCAATTGCATCCGGCATCTTCGCATGCATCTTTGGCATCATCGTAATCATTTTTGTTGTCAAATTCCGATTCTTCAGTATTCACGTCTACTGGACCAAGGTCGCATTCGCATTGACCTTTGTACTTGCATGATGTCATAGAAATGGTAATACCTCCAACAAATAAGGCGATAAGTAAAAATTGCTTTTTCATAAGTATTTAATTTATTTTAATTCAATCAAATTACTTACAACATTTTGTCTTTAAAAATAAATTTCTGTATATCAATAATTTATATCAATTTCTGACAAAATAAAATGGGGAAATACTTTACATATTGTAGCGCCTACGAAAAAATATTGTGTCTTATAACCTCATTTACGAATGGTGGATGTTATCAATAGAATTCCTTGGACCAGTGCACAATGAATAAATTAATAAAGAAGAATATAATTTTTCAGAATATTTATATAGAATTTCTGTTTAATAATTATTTATTTCCATATAATTTATGGAGTATGAACTTATTTTTTACACAAAAAATAAAAATATTATCTTTAACCCTACAGTAAACATATATATGGAAATTCCACCAGATAAAAAAGTAATGGAAATCGGGGCGTCCATATTTTGGTTTGGCGAAGAAGGAATCCTGTATTCCATCTCCAAAAAAACGGAACCACAATCCTTGGAAGAAGCCAAGAAATTGGTGTCTGAATTTAAGCAGGTATTGGGAGGCAGAAAAGTGTGCATGCTGGTAGATGTAACAAACACATCAGAATCCACACGCGAGGTCAGGGATTATGCTGCCCAGGAATTCCCCACGTTTATCAAGGCCATCGCCATGATATCCCGATCTGCATTGGGCAAAATGCTGGCCAACCTCTTTTTTACGGTAAAATCGCAACCCTACCCTACCAAAATGTTCAACAGCGAAACCGAAGCCCGGGAATGGCTAAAACAATACGTATAAAGCCTATGGAAGATATTTATGCACAGCCATCCCATCCGGAATCGGAAATTGAACGCGCCATTACACTGATAGAAAATTGGTCGTCCGGCCAGCAGCCACCCCATACGGAAGAAGCAGCTGCCGTAATCGCCGGTTTGCGAAACGCGCAGGAAAGATATGCTGCATGGGATGGAAACAGGCAAAGATTAACCCGATTAGTGGAATTATTATTGGAATATACCATCATGGATTTTTCCAACAAGGCTCCCATAAGCGAAGTTGGCGACGAAATCGATGCACTGGCTGCCGGCCTGAATGCATTGGTGGAAGAAATTCAGTATAGGACCCAACAGGTAAACAATAAGATCAAACAACTGGATGAAGCCCAGAGGCTGGCACACATGGGCAGTTGGGAGTGGAATGCAGAAAGGAACAGGTTTGAATTATCGGATGAGCTCGTCCGCATATACGGACTGCCCACAGGAGCATCGAGCGCAAGCTATAACGACTACCTGGATCACCTGCACCCCGAGGATAGGGAACAAGTGAACCGCATCATAAAACAGGCACAGATAGATGGTCAATCTTTCAACTTCCTGCACCGCATCATCCGCACCGATGGCGAAATCCGCGTATTGGAGTGTACCGGCTATGTATCCACCGATTCGGACGGAAATGCCGTAAATATGACAGGCACGGCACAAGACATCACTGAACGTAAAAAAATTGAGGAAGCCAAGGACCGCGCGGAGCAAGAACAACAACGGGCCCTAGAGGCACTTCATTTTAAGCAACAGTTCCTGTCCAACATGAGCCATGAAATCAGGACACCACTTACCGCCATCATCGGGTTTACCAAAGTAGTGCTGAAATCTGAACTCGATGAAAAACAACGTCAATACCTCAACGCCATCAAGGTTTCGGGAGATGCGCTGCTGGCTTTGGTAAACGACATATTGGATTACGCGAAGGTAAACAGCGGCAAGATGGTATTCGAGGAAACACCGTTCAACATTGGCATGTCCATCCAGAACATACTTCAATTATTCGAAACCAAAATACATCAAAAGAATTTGGTAATCGAGGACATCTACGATGACAATATACCCGAAATGGTTTCCGGCGACCCGTTACGCCTAAACCAGATCATCATGAATTTGGTGGGTAATGCCATTAAGTTCACCTCCGAAGGAAAAATCACGGTCACTACTTCCGTCGAAGAAGAGAACGACGAACACGTTACCTTATGTTTTTCTGTCGCTGATACTGGCATAGGTATAGAATCGTCAAACCTTTCCAGAATCTTCGAAAGTTTTCAGCAGGCCAGCAGCGAAACATCCCGTGTATTTGGCGGTACTGGCCTTGGGTTGGCTATCGTCAAACAATTGGTGGAAGCACAGCACGGTACCATTACGGCAAAAAGTACTGTCGGAAAAGGCTCAACATTTAGCTTTAGTCTCCCTTTCAAGAAAGTGAACCATGAAACACAACACGCCATACTTCCTTCGGAAGATGCAGAACCGAAACATACGGGAGAAATACGGGTATTGGTGGTAGAGGATGTAGGCCTGAACCAGCTCCTCATGAAGGTGGTGATGGGAAACCTAGGCTTTCTGGTTGAAATTGCAGAAAACGGAAAAGTGGCGATAGATAAACTCCAACAAGGACCATATGATATCATATTGATGGACCTTCACATGCCCGTCATGAATGGTATAGAAGCCACCCGGTACATTCGCCAAGAAATGCAGCTCGACGTTCCCATCATAGCCCTTACCGCCGACGTAACTTCGGCAGATGTAGAAATGAGCAAGGCGGCGGGCATGGATGAGTATGTCACGAAGCCAATCAACCAAAAGAAACTATATACGAAAATGATGCAGGTGCTGGAACAAAAAAAGGCAGGCATCCTCCCACGCCAACTGGATAAAACTACCTAGAAAGATACGAGCTTGACCAAGCTATATACAAAGTACAACCAAATGGCAGTTCGCCATAACAAACACAAACTAGTGTTTCATTAAGCACGTAGAAGGGTTACCGGCATTGGAACAACATAATCCTCCAACCAAAATAGGCTCCAATCATTCTTGAACCAAAAATTTTATATCCAGAAATCCGAACTTAATTCCAATTTATGCCCTTTAAAAAGCCTCAATAAAGGTGCTTTTACTAGCAATAAACGTTAAATGCCGCACAATCGATACAAAACTTTTACTACAAAACTTTTACGGCCATCTTAGTATCATCCTGCCAATGAATGACATCATTAATCCCTAATGATATATGTGTATACAAGCATAAATACGTCATAAGAATTAGCTTGACTGGTGTTTGTAAGCCCCGTACATTTGCAAAAGCTTTAATCAATGGAAGGCAATATCACGTACTCCCAATACTGGTAATATGCTTCAAATACGGCACAGGCAGGATTTTTCCTGCCTTGTGTCGTTTATACAATATCTTATAATGCAAACAACATCAAAGGGTGCAGGCCCACCTGGCGATGGACCTGCACAACCAGCCCTAATCTTTGGAAGGTATATCATAAACCGAGAGGTTCCTTCCTATCACTAAAATACAACATTATATTTACATAATAGAATTTCTATATAAAAAACTGCGTCTCAAGCGTATAATTATTAATCATTGGGGTAATTTACCTGCCTTATGTTATGGAAAGTCTGTCTTTTATTTATGCTCCAAAATCCTTGTAAAAGTGTGCAGGTCCACCTGGCGATGGCCCTGCACAACCAGCCCTAATCTTTGGAAAGTATTTATATAACCAAGTGTGTGGTTTTCTTTCCAAGTACTAAACTATAAAAATATATTCTGTTTGAGAAACCAAAGAAAAACATAAACAAAAAAAATACAAGGAAATTAGTGAACAATCCGTGAAGCCAAGCGGTAAGGGATAAAATAATTAACCCCGCGCGTCGTCATCTGGCATACCATAGGCAACAAAAAAGCCGCTCCAAAGGAACGGCTTCTTCAAAAACTAAAACAAAAGCAGTTTACTGCTCTGCCAATATATTTGCTTTATTATCACTCATTTCAAGCACACCACTGTTGATGTCGATAAACTGGGTAACGCCCGCCGTATCAATCACCTTAATCTTACCCTTGCCCAACGTGGCAATGATAGGTGCATGGCGGTCTAAAATCTCAAATGACCCGTCTGTTCCCGGCAACTGCACCAATTTGGCTGGCCCAGTGAACAAAACCGTATCCGGTGTGATGATTTCTACTTGCATATTCTAAATTGTTCTACTGTTCTTACGTTCAGCTGTTCTACCCTTTGATTATCTTCACCCTTATTGAGCGAATGTCATGTCGAGCGAAGCCGAGATATTACTTCGATTCAGCCAACATTTTTTCACCAGCCTCGATCACATCTTCGATGGTGCCTTTCAAGTTGAAAGCCGCCTCCGGATATTGATCCACTTCGCCGTCAATAATCATGTTGAAGCCTTTAATAGTATCCTCGATTCCTACGAATACACCTTTCAAGCCCGTAAACTGCTCGGCCACGTGGAACGGTTGAGACAAGAAACGCTGAACACGACGTGCGCGGTGTACAGTCAATTTATCTTCCTCGCTCAACTCATCCATACCCAAGATGGCGATGATGTCCTGAAGCTCTTTGTAACGTTGTAATATCTCTTTCACACGTTGTGCAGTTCCGTAATGCTTTTCACCGATGATGGCCGGCGAAAGGATACGTGAAGTAGAGTCCAAAGGATCCACCGCAGGGTAAATACCCAACTCGGCAATCTTACGGCTCAATACGGTCGTTGCATCCAAGTGGGAGAACGTAGTGGCCGGGGCCGGGTCAGTCAAGTCATCCGCAGGTACGTAAACCGCCTGTACGGATGTAATGGAACCGCGTTTAGTGGAAGTAATACGCTCTTGCATCAAACCCATTTCCGTGGCCAACGTTGGTTGGTAACCCACGGCTGAAGGCATACGGCCCAAAAGGGCAGATACCTCGGAACCGGCTTGTGTAAAACGGAAAATGTTATCGATAAAGAAAAGGATATCGCGTCCGCCCGCATCGCCGCTGCCGTCACCGTCGCGGAAATACTCGGCCAATGTCAAACCAGACAAGGCAACACGTGCACGCGCCCCAGGAGGCTCGTTCATCTGACCAAACACAAAGG